>Ga0308165_1001229_pt1 | contig 37368 bp, 40 predicted proteins | sample PhyWR2_FD_201032 | JGI IMG/M metagenome (GOLD analysis project Ga0308165, IMG submission 201032) | Phyllosphere microbial communities from UC Gill Tract Community Farm, Albany, California, United States - DLSLW.R2 | ecosystem: Host-associated > Plants > Phyllosphere > Unclassified | place: USA...
CAATACATCCTGCGCGACGAATCCATGCACCTGAACTTCGGCATCGACGTGATCAACCAGATCAAAATCGAAAACCCACACCTGTGGGACGCCGAAATGAAGGAAGAAGCCTCGCAAATGATCCTGCAAGGCACCCAGTTGGAAATCGAATACGCCCGCGACACCATGCCGCGCGGCGTACTGGGCATGAACGCCGCGATGATGGAGGACTACCTCAAATTCATCGCCAACCGTCGTCTGTCGCAGATCGGCCTGAAAGAAGAGTACCCAGGCACCACCAACCCGTTCCCATGGATGAGCGAGATCATGGACTTGAAGAAAGAGAAGAACTTCTTTGAGACGCGTGTGATTGAGTATCAAACGGGTGGGGCTTTGAGCTGGGATTGATTTGCGAGTGAGCTGCGGTTTGGTGGCTTGAACAGCAAATTGAGAATCAAAAAAGCCCTGATTTGATCAGGGCTTTTTTGTGGGTGTAGGAAAGTGGTTTCGTGAAATCAGTGGCAGCTAACTCTCCTACAAAAAAAGCAGCACATTCCGCATTGAGCACCCAATCAAGCAGATCTAAGCTTTATCGCAGGTGCCTAAGAAACGCCCAACGTAGAAGCTAACTTCCTCACACAGAAAGCATGCTGGCATTCGCCTTGTATGTGCGATGTGTGAAAGAAAGAGCTTGTTGGGATTTCTTAGATCCTCTACGTCGGGCCCCGGCCCTCTTCAATTTCGCACGTAGAGGTAATGGATATGCCTGCCACGATATCGCAACCATCCCCCATTCCAGAGCTTGCCGGCTCGACAATATTCACCCGCCATAATCTCTCCCTTCACGCTCTTCTTTATGAGAACGAACCATGGTTCTGCGCCCGTGACATGGGCCGCTTGATGGGCTTTCACCTGAGTGATCGCATGCTTAACAAGCTGGATAAGGATCAATATCAAGTTCTGTGGATTGAGTATTACCAGCAGCCAGAAAAACAATTGATGCTCAGCGAGTCCGGTGTGTATGCGTTATTGGTATATCACTACGTTCCGGGGAATAGGTTGCTGCGCGAGTGGTTAACCCATCAAGTGGTGCCGGCTTTGCGCGATGCGCAGGCCTCGACTGACGAAGATCGGCCAATGTTGAGCCTGTTGGATTGGCCACAGATGTCTCTGAGCCTGTTGAATTGGCAGGGTGAGGGCTGGATTCGGCTACGGGACATGCCTTATCTCTTGCAAGACCATACACAGCCGCCGACGCCGGTACCTAAGCCTTGGCGGCGTCGGGTGATGGACATTTTTCAGCCGTCCAAGCATTCGTTGGAGTAGTGATGCATCGGTAGGATTACCCGCAGGAAGCATCATCGATTTCTGTAGGAATTTTCGTAGACAACCGTAATAGCCACTCAGTATCGTCCGAGGGTTTTCAACCCTCGGCGATCGTATGAGCGTAAAGAAGAAAGAAAGCGACTGGAGCGTTTCTGAGATAAGGGCTGCGGTTGATGCCTATCTGAAAATGCTCGCATTCGAGCTCAGTGGCCAGAAATTCGTCAAGACCGAACAGAATCTGGCGCTTCGTGAAACGGCCTTACCGACTCGCACCAAAGGCTCCGTCGAATTTCGCATGCAGAACATCTCAACTGTCCTGATGAAAATGGAGCGGGAGTTCATTAAAGGCTACAAGCCCGCTAGAAACGTCGGTTCGAAGGTCGAGCAGGAAATCCGTGCAATATTGACTGAACGAGGCATTAAGGCTGGCGCCCCCAAAGCTCCGACAGCTGACGAGGAAACGCTGGAACGTCGCGCCGCTGCGCTCCAAAAGCAAAAGCTAAAAGTACCGCCTAGGGGCATCAAAAGACCTAAGCGCGCGACCAACTCTCGTACTGTGTATGTGCGCGATCCAGAGGTGAGAGCTTGGGTCCGGAATGAAGCTGAAGGTCATTGCGAGGGTTGCGGCGAACCCGCGCCTTTTCTAAAACTTGACTTGCCGTTCCTCGAAGTTCATCACGTCAGGCCACTTGCTGAAAAAGGCTCTGACCAAATCAGCAACGCGGTAGCGCTATGCCCGAACTGTCATCGTCGTTGTCATCATTCGGATGACAGTGCGGCATTTACCGAATCGCTCTATCAGAAGGTTGGGCGATTGCTTCGTGAGTAAGCTGGCAATTGATGGGGGTCTGCGAACCCCATCCTGCTAATCCGCCCACTCCACATAACTCGACTCCCCCCCACCCTCCGCCCCCGACAACCACCCCCACACAAACGCCAGCGTCGTGCGCCCTGCCCCATCCTCGGCCACCGTGCCGCGCGACCAGCCGGACAGAATCTCGCCATCGTGGGTGATGCAGTGAAACAGCAGTTCGATGCTATCGGGGCCCGTGACGCGTCCCACTTGGTGGCCTGTGCGGATTCGGCCGCCCTGGTAGGTGCTGGTGATGGCATTGCCTTCGACCCGGTAATGAAACACGGTGCCGGTGCCGGAGAGGCCGTGGGTGTTGCTGGCGACGGTGAAGCGGCGGTTGTGCAGGCGTTCGTTGACGGGCATGGGTGGGTCCTTGGGTTCACTGAGTCCATTGTGTGGGCCATGGTAAGCGTGTTGGGTGTCTGCCGGGGCAAATCCTTCACACGCTGTTCGGCTCAATCATCTCCCAGTTTCAGCGAACTCCGCTGGCGCTTCTCGATGGAGAATTTCAGCAAGGCGGCGCTGCGGAAGATGCCGTGGGCGAATTTGCTGTAGGGCATGGTCAGGAAGAAGGCCATGACCAGGCCAAGGTGCAGGCTGAGCAAGAGCGCCATGGCCGGGGTTTCACGGCCGGCCAGCAAGGCCAGGCCACTCAGGCTGATGAGCAGGAGCAGGGCGATGAATCCGCGGTCCATGGGTTTCTGGTTGTGATCGCCCTGATCGGGATGCCGGCGCATGTTCAGCCACAACAGCCCGGCCGGCCCGATCAGCAAACCGATACCACCGGCGATGCCCAGCAACACCGGCACGCTGAGCACGGGATAAGGGGCCGACCAACCGGCCAGGTAGTGGTAGAGCGTGGCGACGGCGGTGGCGGCAAAACACAGCAAAAAACCATAAAACGTGAGGTGGTGGAAACGGCGGCGCCATAACGTGAAGGCGTCGTCGGCGTTGTTGCAGCCTTGTGCATGGCCACCATCGAGGTACTTGAGGGTCAGGACGTTTTTGGCCGCTTCCATTGCCGCCGGCTGCAATGGGACGGGTTGCCGGGCCGGGGTGATCTCGCGCCAGAATTTGCGCACGCCCAGCGTGAGCGCCAGCAGCGCAAAACCAAAGACCGAACCGAACATCCACACCAACGTGTTGTGGGTGAAGATCGCGTAGAAGTTGCCGCCCTCCACCTGGGTCCACAGGTTGCCCGCGACCATCAGCGTCAACAGCAGAAACAGCGCCAACCCGGCACCGCTGGCCAGCGCCAGGGTCAGGCCATTGCGTTGGTAAAGCTTGCCCAGCGCCGGTGGCCAGGCGTATTCGGCGTAGGTGTCCAGGCGCACGCGGGCCATGGCCTGCGGCACGTTGACGGCAAACTCGTGGGGCGCGGCGTACTGGCACGCGTGCAGGCAAGCACCGCAGTTGTGGCAAAGATTGGCCAGGTAGTGCGTATCGGCCTGCGCGAACACCAGGCGGCGGGTCATGGCGGGGAACACCGCGCAAAACCCTTCGCAATACCGGCATGCGTTGCAGATGGTCATCTGCCGTTCGACTTCGCGCTCATTCACATTCAGCACAGGGATCAGGTCAGGACGCGCCTGGGTCGTGGGGTCAAACAGTTCCATGGTGATGCCCTGCCGGTTCTGATGGATGTTGAAAACCAAGCGCGGCGGCGGCGTGCACGCCCGCGAGGCGGCCAAACGCGGTGCCGATCGCTATGCCGATGCCGGCGGTGTAGCCTTTGCCCAATATGTTGCCCGCCATCATTTCCCCCGCCACAAACAGATTGGGCGAGGGTTTGCCGGCAAAACGCACCGCAGTGGTTTCATCGGTCTTGAGCCCCAGGTAGGTGAAGGTCACGCCCGGACGCAACGGATAGGCGTAATAAGGCGGAGTGCTGATGGGCCGAGCCCAGTGACTTTTGCCGGGCACGATGCCTTCGGTGTGACAGTCATCCAGCGCGGTGTGGTCGAACGTGCCCACGCGACAGGCACCGTTGAAGTCTTCGATGGTCTTGACGAACGCTTCGCAGGGCAAGCCGAGCTTTTGGGCCAACCCGTGCAGGGTGTCGGCCTGCGTACCGGCAAACACGGGCGGCATGAACCGGCCGACCGACGTTTGATCAATGATCGAAAAACCCATCTGCCCCGGCTGTTGCGCCACCAGCCGGCCCCAGATGGCGTAGCGTTTGGGCCAGAAGTCCTCCCCTTCGTCATAGAAGCGCTGGCCGTCGCGGTTGACCACCACGCCCAGCGATACGCAGTCGATGCGCGTGCAAATGCCGCCGTCGTACAGCGGGGCCCGCGCATCGATGGCGACCATGTGCGCCTGGGTCGGGTCGCCAATGACGTCGGCCCCTTGATCGATCATCCGTTTGAGCAACGTGCCTTGGTTGAAACGCGTGCCTCGGATCAGGAAATTGTCCGCCGGCCACTCGCCATCGGCATTCTGCCCCCAGGCTTCGCGCAGCCACTCGCGGTTCGACTCGAAGCCGCCCGCGGCCAGCACACAGGCGCGGGCTTCGATGCGTTCACCCGAGACGCACTGGCCGTCGACCTCGGTGGACTTCAGGTGAGCGGCGACAAAGCGGCCATTGTCCATTTCGATGTCAGCCACTTCGGCGTCGTAGCGCACCTGGATGCCCAAGCGCTCGGCGCTGCGAAAATAGGCATTGATCAGGGCCTTGCCGCCGCCCATGAAGAACGCATTGGTACGCGCCACATGCAACGCGCCGGACAACGATGGTTGAAAATGCACGCCATGGCGGCGCATCCAGTCGCGGCAGGTCGAGGAGGCGCGGATGGTGATGCGCGCGAGTTTTTCGTCGGTCTGCCCGCCGGTGACTTTGAGCAAATCCTGCCAGTATTCCTCCTGCGGATAGGCGTCGATCAGCACATCCTGCTCAGCCTCGTGCATGCAGCGCAGGTTTCGCGTGTGCTGTGAGTTGCCACCTCGCCAGGCTTTGGGCGATGCCTCCAGCAGCGTGACACTGGCACCCGCTTCGCGCGCCATCAGGGCGGCACACAGCGCCGCGTTGCCGCCCCCTATGACTAGAACGTCGATCATGATTTCTCCTCTACGGCGAGGAGCGTTGATCATTGCCTCCCCACGAATGGGCGGACGATAAGTCAGCCAGCCCAGGCTCGAAAGGCGCCCACGGGTGGGGGGTGTTCAGTTTTGCTAAAGGCCGGGCAGCTCAGCCCGCGACGGTGCTGCCCTCCAAGAGGCTGGCGCCGGGCCAGCGCCCCTGGGCCACCAGTTCACGCGCCACCTCGATCATCACCACCCGTGCAGCCAGTGCGGCGGGTGACAGTTCATCGTCGGGCAAGGTGGTCAGGATATTGCGACGGCCCACATGCGGGTCGGCAATCTGCACCATCGACAGCCCGCACTCGCCCGAGTGCGAGGCGGCCGCGCCGGGTTGGATGGTGGCGGCGAGACCGGCGCGCACGGTGTCCATGAGCACTGCCAGGCCGTCGACCTCCATGACGACGCGCGGTTCGACACCCGAGCGTTCGAAGGCGCTCATCAATGCGGCGCGCAAACCATGCTGCAAGCTGGGCAGGACCAGCGGCAGATGCCCCAGGTCGGCCATCTGCACGCTTGCCCCTTGCGGCGCACCGGCCAGATCGGGGGTGCAGATCACAAAGAGTTTTTCGTCGAGCAGCGGCGTGATGGTCCAGCGCCGGGTCGCGTCCACCTGAAACAGAATGGCCACGTCCAGCTGGCGGGCAGCCAGTTGTGTGGCCAGGTGCCCGGAAAGCATTTCCACCAGGTGCAGTTGAATGTCCGGGTAACGCTCGCGCATGGCCTTGATCAAGGGCAGCGCCAGCACGGTGGCCGTCGTCGGGGGCAACCCGACGCTGACGTAACCGCTCATACGCCCGCGCTGGGCGGCTTGCATCGCGTACCCCGCCTGGCGGAGGGTCAGTTGGGCGTGGTGCAGGAACGCGATGCCGGCATTCGTCGGCGTCACCCCGACACTGCTGCGGATCAACAGGCGCGTGTTGAGTTCGCTTTCCAGCTTGCCGATCTGTTGGCTCAACGCCGACACGCCGACGTCCAGCTCGAGTGCGGCGCGCCCCAGGCTTTTGAGTTCAACGATCTTTACGAAATAACGCAGCTGTCGCAGTTCCAAGGCTCACCTTCCGTCGAGAGAATCATCCCGGGCGCGTCACGCTGCCCGGGAGGGCTGCGGCCATGGTCTCAAATCTTGAACTGCCCGAGCAGACTTTCCAGGCGGCTGCCAATCGTGTGCAGTTCGTGGGTGGTTTTGACGCCGCCCTGCGTCTGCTCGGCGACCCGTTCGATGGTGTGCGCCATGCCGTGCACGCTGCGGTTGATCTCTTCCGCCACGGCGGTCTGTTCCTCGGCGGCACTGGCGATGTGGGCGTTCATGGCATTGATGGTTGCGATGAGCTCAACCGCGTTGTCGAGGGATTGGCCTGCCTCCCCCGCCTGATGACTGGCGCTCATCCCGGCTTCGCTGGAGTGGTTCATGGCATTGACCACGCTGGCGGTCGCCCGATTGAGGCGCTCGATCATGGCCTGGATTTCCTGGGTGCTGAGCTGGGTGCGGCTGGCCAGGGCACGGACCTCGTCGGCGACCACCGCAAACCCGCGGCCGGCATCGCCGGCCCGCGCCGCTTCGATGGCGGCGTTGAGCGCCAGCAGGTTGGTCTGCTCGGCAATCGAGCGAATCACGTCGAGCACCGAGACGATGCTCGCCACATCGCTGCGCAAACCTTCCAGCGACGTGCCACCCTCGGATAACTCCACGGTCAATGCTTGCAGGCGAGCGATACTGGCATTGACCACGTGCCGGGCGCTTTGTGCCTGCTGGTCGGTGTCGGCGGCGGCCGTGGAAGCGCTTTGAGCGCTGGAGGCCACTTCCTGCGCCGCCGACGACATCTGGTTGATGGCGGCGGCGACCTGGTCGGTTTCCTGGCGTTGCTGCTCCATGGCCTGATCGATGAGTTTGCTTTGTTGGGCGACATGTCCTACGGCGTTGCTCAGCTCTCCCGACATCGCGACGATCTGGCTGACCAGCCCGTGAATCTTCTCGACGAAGGCGTTGAACGAGCCGGCCAATTGCCCGAACTCATCGGTACCGGTGGCCGGCAGACGCCGGGTCAAGTCGCCCTCGCCGGCGGCGATTTCATCCAGGTGGCTGCGGATCAATGTCAAAGGACGCAGGCTGGTGTTGATCAGCCAGACCGCGAGGGCGCCAAACGCGGCGAGCAGCAACAGCGCAGTGACGGCGACGCCGATCAGCAGGCTTTGCACCCGCGACTGGATGTCCTCACGCACGCGGGCCACCTGGCCGTCGATGTTGTCCAGGTTGATGGCCGTGACCACGATCAGGTCCCACTTGGGCAGGTAAAAGCTGTAGGCGAGCTTGGGCACCACGGTATCGGTGTTGACCAGCGCACCGGAATAATTGACGTAGTGGGTCTGGTTTTTGGCCGCAGCCACCATTTCGCGGTTCAGGTAAACGCCGTTCTTGTCCTTGCGATCACTCATGTTGGTGCCCACGCCTTCGCTGCTGTCGCCGCGAAAGAGGCGCACCACCTGGCTGTCGTAGCCGATGAAGTACCCTTCGTCACCGTATTTGATGCGCGACAGCCGGGCGATGGCCTGCGCCCTGCCCGCCTGGTCGCCGGACTCGGCGCGATCATAAAGGTCGGCCACGGCCGTACGAGCGATACTGGCGTAATCCTTGAGACGATCGCGGCTCTCTTGCAGCAGGCGCTCGCGGGTGTTGGTGATGTCCTGCTCGGCGCTCGCCAACAGGTTCGCCCGCACGGTCAGACCCGCCACACTGGCAAACAGCAGCACGGGCAACAGGGTCAACCACAGTATTTTATTTTTGAAAGACAACGCTCAACTCCTTGCTCCTCAAGCCTGCCAAGGGTGAGCGGCGTGCGGGAGCACGCCGCTGCGATGGACCTACCAGAGTGCGATGTCGTAGGTGAAGTAAATCCGGTTGCTGTCTCGTCCGCGCGAGAAGTCGGAGCGGTAAACGTAGTTGCGCAGCCTCACGCCCAGGCCCTTGAAGGTGCCTTGCTGCACCACGTAGGCGATTTCGGCGTCGCGCTCCCACTCTTTGACGGTGGTGTTGGACTTGCCGTCGTTGCCACTGAGGTAACGCGTCGAAAACGTCAGGCCAGGCACGCCCAGGGTGGCGAAGTTGTAGCCATAACTGAGCATCCAGGTCTTCTCGTCTTCCTCGATGAACTTGCCGATGCCGACGTTGCTGAACGAGTAGACGGTGGCGCCGCTGATGTAAGGCAAGCCCGCATCACCGCTGAGCGCCTGGTACCCGCCACCGAAGGTGTGCCCGGAAATGGCGTACGACAGTTGCCCGCTCCACATGGAGTTGTCGATTTTGCCGGCATAGGCCGAGCCGGTGTCGACGCTGTTGAAGTAACGCAGGTCGCTGGTCAGCACGCCGTTGCCCAGGGGCAGATCGTGCTGAATACCGGCGAAGTTCTGCCGGTAGAAGTTTTCCAGCTCACCGTAGAAGTAACTGAGCCGGATGTTTTTCCCCAGTTTGTAGTCGGCACCGGCGTAGTTGAAGTCGCCGGATTTATCGCCGCTGTAACCGTCCGGAACAATCGGCATGCTGTCGGTGGAGTCACGCAGTTTGAAGCGTTCCAGGTGACCGCCCGTGAGGGTCAGGTTGTCGATGTCGGTGCTGGTGACCTGGGTGCCCTGGTAGGTTTGCGGCAACAGACGCGCATCGTTGTAAATCAGCACGGGGGTCTTGGGCAGCAAGGTGCCGTATTTGACCGTGGTGTTGGCCAGTCGGGCCTTGGCGGTCATGCCCAGGCTGGCGAACTCATCGGCCGCGCGTCCGTCGTCATGCACGGGCATCAGGCCAGTGCCGCTGCGCCCACGCCCGGAGTCGAGCTTGAAGCCGACCAGGCCCAGGGCATCCACACCAAACCCCAGGGTCCCGGCGGTGAAACCTGATTGGTAGTCCAGCAAAAAGCCTTGGGCCCACTCGGTCCGCTCGCTTTTGGCAGTGCGGGCCGCCCGGGCGCTCATGCCATGTTCATCACGGAAGTTTTCATTGAAGTACACGTTGCGCAATTGCAACTTGAGCTTGCTGTCGTCAATGAAACCTTCGGCGTTGGCATTGGCCAACGGCAGCATGGCCAGTAGTGGAAGAACAGCCCCGCGAGTCAATGAAGTGCGCATGTTTCGTTTCTCTTTGTTGTTATTCAGGGTGCAAGTGAGCGCACGCCCCCATCACCAGGGGCGTCAGCAATGATCAAAAAGTGTGTGGGTGAATCAGGAGAACAGGCTGATGGCCCCGGTCAGCAGGGCCAGCGCCGTGATGACCAGTGAGGTCAGCACGGCCCATTTGACGGTGGCTTTCTGGAAGTCGCCGATGTCGCGATCGACCATGCCCACCAGCAACAACGTCGACGCCACGAGCGGGCTCATCAGGTGCACGGGCTGGCCGAGAATCGAGGCGCGGGCGATTTCCACCGGGTCGATGCCATAGGCAGCCGCGGCGTTTGCCAGAATCGGCACAACCCCGAAGTAGTAGGCGTCGTTGGACAGCACGAAGGTCAGCGGCATGCTGGTGATGGCTACCACCAACGGGAACAGGTGCCCCCAGGACGGCGGGATCCAGTCAACCAGGGTTTGCGCCAGCGAATCGACCATCTTGGTGCCGGAGAAGATCCCGGCAAAAATGCCGGCGGCAAACACCAGCAACACCACGGTCATGGCGTTGCCGGAGTGCGCCAGGATGCGCTCTTTCTGAATGTCCAGTTGCGGGTAGTTGATCATCAGCGCCAGCACGAAACCGATCAGGAACAGAATCGCCGAGTGCATGATGCCCATCACCAGCGCCACCATCACCGCGCACACCAGCAGCAGGTTGACGTAGGCCAGCTTCGGTCGTTTGTGCGGCGTGTCCTCAAGGATGGCCTTGATGTAGCAGTCCCCCCCGCCGCTCTGCAGCTGGATATTGCCGATGCGCTTACGCTCGCGACGGCCCAGCAGGAACGCGGTGAACACCACCCAGGCTGCGCCACCGATCATGGTGGGCAGCAACGGCACGAAGTACTCGCCGGCATCCAGCCCCAGCGCGGCGATTGCTCGAGTGGCCGGCCCGCCCCAAGGGGTCATGCCGCTCATGATGCTCAAGGACAACATGGCAATGGTGGCCAGGATCATCGGGTTCATGCCGATACGCTTGTACAACGGCAGCATGGCCGCGCACGTGATCATGTACGTGGTGGTGCCGTCGCCGTCCAGTGCCACAACCAGCGACAACAGGGCGGTGCCCACGGCGATTTTCATCGGGTCGCCGTTGACGCGCTTGAGGATCTTGCGAATCAGCGGGTCGAACAGCCCGGCGTCGATCATCAGGCCAAAAAACAGGATGGCAAACAACAACAGCGCGGCCGACGGAGCCACCATTTTCAAGCCGTCGAGCATCATCTTGCCGGTGGTACCCCCAAACCCGCCGATCACTGCGAAGACGATGGGCACCACCGTCAGCGCGACAATCGGCGACAAGCGTTTAGTCATAATCAGGAAGGTGAAGACCACCACCATGGCCAAACCAAGGAAAGCGAGCATAGTCAGATCTCTTGTTCTTATGATGAGCGTGGCCGACGCGCAGGCGCACGGCCCCTATGCGGCCGGGCGATCCGATCAACGGTGCCCGGCGCAGGTTAATGCAAAGGTTCTTTATGGGTGTCGCAGGATGTCTTGCGCGGTCAGCTGTGTGACGTGACCTTGGCGTTGTCCCAGGTAACGTCCGCAGCCGGCGCCGCTACAGGCGGCGGATTGCCGTCCAGGGTGCGCATCAGCGTCTGGCGATCGCAGGCGTTTTCCGAGATCGAGATCACCACGGTGGCGACGGCGTTACTGGCAAGGCTCGTCAGTGCTCGGGCTTCGGACATGAAGCGATCAATGCCGATCAACAACGCCAGGCCAGCCAGGGGAATGTCGTGGATGACCGTCAGGGTGGACGCCAACGCGACGAAACCGGAACCGGTGACACCGGCAGCGCCCTTGGAGGACAGCAGCATGATCGCCAGCATGGTCACGGTTTGCGTCAGGGTCAGTTCGATGTTGCAGGCTTGGGCGATGAACACCGCCGCCAGCGACAGGTAGATCGCCGTGCCATCGAGGTTGAACGAGTAACCCGTTGGCAGGACCAGGCCCACCACGCCTTTTTTGCAGCCCAGGGCTTCGAGTTTTTCCAGCATGCGCGGCATGACCGGTTCAGTCGACGAGGTGCCCAGCACCACCAGGAACTCTTCCCGGAAGTAGCGCAGCAGCTTCCACAGGCTGAAGCCCTTGGCCCGGCAAATGCTGCCCAGCACCACGATGACGAAAAACGCGCAGGCGATGTACAAGGTCATGATCAGCTTGGCCAGCGAGCCCAGCGAAGTGATCCCGTATTGGCCCACAGTGAACGCCAGTGCGCCAAATGCACCCACCGGGGCGAATCGCATGAGGTAGGAGAAGATCTTGAACACCATGTGCGAAGCGGACTCCAGCACATTGAGCACCGGCTTGCCGCGCTCACCGATCGCCGAAAGGGCAAAACCGCTGAGTACTGCAATGAACAGCACGGGCAGCACTTCACCCTTGTTGAAGGCGCCAATGAAGGTGTCCGGGATGATGTGCATGAAAAACTCCACCACGCCCAGCTTCGCCGCCGAATCGGTGTACTGCGACAGGCCCTTGGTGCTCAACTGAGTCGGGTCGATGTTCATGCCCACGCCGGGCTTGAACAGGTACACCGACACCAGGCCGATGATCAGGCTGATCACGGTCAGGCCCAGGAACAGCAACATGGTCTTGCTCAGCAGTCGGCCGAGCGAGCGCTTGTCGCTCATGCCGGCGATGCCGGTGACGATGGTGCAGAACACCACGGGGGCGATCATCATCTTGATCAACTTGATGAACGCATCGCCCAGCGGTTTGAGGGCGACCGCCTGCTGCGACCAGAAATGGCCAACGAGCACGCCCAGGATGACAGCGCAGAGAATCTGGAAATACAGCGACTTTACAACTTTCATGGCATCACCCATTTTTTAGAATTGTGCTGATGCGGAAACGGCGATAACTAGGAGGACATCATCCGGCGAGTCGTTGAGAAGCCGTCGCGTAAACGAAACCTGAGAACAACCGGCGCGCCGTGCGTACGACCGAGGCGCGGATGGTCTCACCTTTATCACCGGTGTAGGACAAAACGACATCTATCCCACCACTTGGGTGTTCAATACGCACTTGCTTCAAGCGCGGGTCACTCACCCCGCCGAGCAGTTGCGCAACCACACTGCCCGGTGACACGCACGCGGTCGCCAGGCCGATAGAGCCGGTGATCGCCAGGGCGCGGTGGCAGTTGTGGGGCATGAAATAACGGACCTGGACGGTGCCGCCGGCCTTGGCAGGGGAAACCAGCACCGGCTTGGGAATGACTTTGTCGCTGACGTCACCCAGGCCCATGGCCAGGCCGGCCTGCAGGCGCAGGGTTTCCAGGCGCTGCAGGAACGACTTGTCGGCGTCGAGTTCCGCAGGGCTTTCGTCACCGCGCTTACCCAACTGGCCAGCTTCGATGATCATCATCGGCATGGCCATGTCGATGCACGTCATCGGCACACCGTCGATCACGTCCTGGGTGTTGCCGGTGGGGAACAGTTTGCCGGTCTTGCTGCCCGCCGCATCGAGAAAGGTCAGTTGTACCGGCGCCGCCGTACCCGGTACACCATCGATGGCGGTGTCGCCTTCATAGCTGACGTTGCCACCTGGGGTCTGCACCTCGGAGTTCACGAACGTGCCGGTGTTGAGGTTGCGAATGCGCACCAGCGTCTGGGCCTTGGACGCCTTGACCAGACCCTGCTCGATAGCAAAGGGGCCCACGGCACACAGCATGTTGCCGCAGTTGGGTGCTGTGTCGACCCGGCGCTGGGCAACCATCACCTGCACGAACAGGTAGTCGACGTCGGCATCAGGGTGCAGCGATGGGCTGACGATCGCCACCTTGCTGGTTTGCGGACTACCGCCGCCGATGCCGTCGATTTCCAGTTCGTGACCGGAACCCATCAGGTTGAGCAGCAACTCGTCGCGTTCGGGAATCGAAACAGGCAAATCCCACGCAAGAAATACGGGCCCCTTGGAGGTACCGCCACGCATAAGCACACAAGGAATTCGTTGCATGAAATCAGACTCTTGTTAATCAATAGGGGCAATTGATGCTCTGTGAACAAGAGTGACAGGAGCTCAGAAATGATTCCAATGCAAAGATTTGCGTTATTATTCCACTTAGCGAATCAATCAAACCGATGCCCGTCAGACCTCGGCCACTCGGAAACAGGGGCTTAAACCATGGATTATGAGCTGAACGACATTCGATCGTTCGTGAAAATCGCCGAACTTGGAAGCTTTCACGAAGCGGCCGAGGCACTGCACTTGTCCCAGCCGGCCATGAGCCGGCGCATGAAGAAGCTCGAGGACGGCCTGGGCATTGCGCTGCTCGATCGCACCACGCGCAAGGTCAGCCTGACGAGCGTGGGTCGTGATTTTCTGCCCAAGGCACGTCGCCTGCTGGACGATTTCGACGACTCGATACTCAATATCCGCGAATTGGCCGAGCGCCAGGTCGGCCGCGTGACCCTGGCGTGCATCCCCACGGCAGCCTTCTACTTTTTGCCCTCGGTGATTCGCCTGTACAACGAGCGGTACCCGAAAATCCGTATCCGACTGCTTGACCTCAGTGCCAATGAAGGGCTGGAGGCGGTCCTGCGGGGTGAGGCGGATTTCGGCATCAACATGATGAGCGGGCAGCACCCGGACATCGAGTTCGTGCCACTGGTGAACGAACCGTTTGTGCTGGCGTGTCGCCGCGACCACGAACTGGCCGGGCGCAGCTCCGTCAGTTGGTCGGAATTGAGCGACTACCGCCTGATCGGCGTCGGCCGCCTCAGCGGCAACCGCATGCTGCTCGACCACGCGTTGTCCGGCCTGAGCTGGCGGCCGCAATGGTTTTACGAGGTACAGCACCTTTCCACTTCGTTGGGCCTGGTCGAAGCGGGGCTCGGGGTGTCGGCCATGCCCAGCCTGGCGATGCCTGCAGTGGATCACCCGACGTTGGTAAGCGTGCCACTGGTGGACCCGGTGATAAACCGGTCCCTGGGGCTGGTTTACCGACGCGGCGCATCGCTCTCCCCTGCCGCCGAAAAATTCGTATCGATACTTCTGGAACAGTGGGAGCGCTAAACTCGCACCGAACGCCCCTCAAGGACCTGAGCCTGTCATGAAATTCGATCTCGCCTATTGCCTGAGCCTCGACGACAAGCTGTCGATCTATGACGTGCGGGATCTCAATTTCGACGAGACGGTGGCGTTCGATTCGGCGAAGGAAGATTTCCAGTGCCCCAACGACGCCTGTCGTTTGGCGTTCGATGCGTCGAATGTGTTGACCACGTTCAATGCCAGGAATGTGAACTACGTGCGCACCCCGCACTTCAAGAACACGCCGAGCACGCGGCATGTGGCGGATTGTCCTTATGTGAGCCTCAAGACGTCAGCCGGTGTTGATGGTGCGCAAATGGATGACGGGCCGGAGGAGCATTTCCCGTCGGAGTTGTTGCTGACCCGGCGTCAGTATGTGCGTAAACCCTCGAGCGCGGACGCTTCTGCGGTCGACGGTCAAGTGGCGCCAGGGGCCGCGTCTTCAGCGCCCGGCGCAGGGCAGCCCAGCCGCGAGACTGCGCCAGACAAGACCCATGTCTTTGCCCATCCGGTGGAGTGTTTTGTTTCCAATTTCCCCGATAAGGACCTGCTCAAGCGCACGCCGTTGAAGGTGGGCGAGCACACGGCGCCTTACGCTTCGTTCTTCAAGAAGATCGAGTACCTGACGGACAACAAGGGGCTCATTTATTGGGGGCGGATCAAGGAGATCAAGGATTACACCCAGAGCTTTCGCATCGATTTCGAGCAGAAGGTGTGGTTCAAGCAGGCGGATGAGGCGAAGAAAAAACCGTATTCGGTGAACGTCTACTTGAGCAAGAAGCTGATCGAGAACTACCGCAAGCGCAAGGCGTTCCTGGAGGAGATCAAGCATGCAATCGACAGTAAGGCCGAGCTGTATTGCTTTTTTTATGGCGTGACGCCGGAGTTGAAGCAGGTGCCGAGCAAGAAGAATCCCGAGCAGACGTTCGGGGTGTTCAGCGCGAATATCGAGAATCTGGATCACTTCATTATTCGGGAGGCGCCGGGGTTGGGTGGCTGATCGGCCGGAGCCCGAGGCTATGGCTCAGATTTACTCGGCATGCTCCGCCAACTGTCGCTCAAACGCCCATATCTCGCGCTTCACTTCCATGCGTCGCTCACGGGCCGCCTGCACCGCCGCATCACTCAGGCCGGCATAACGGCTCAGCCAATGGACGATCATTTCCTCATCAGGATAGTAATAATCCTTGTGGCCTTTGCTGCTTCTTGGCGTGTCGTTCACATCGCCATCGAAGCGGCCAGCCGAAAACTCATCCGTTGGCAAAGTCCCCCACTCATAGGCGCAATCTTCAAACATCCAGGAGATTTCATTGATGTGCTTCTGTGCACCTCGATGGCCGCGCTTGTAAAAAACCGACGCGCCGCAGCTGTGTGCGAAACGACTCGTCATTAACTCAGCGTCGACCAACTGCAGGATGTCGTGATTCCCGGCATGACGGATCAGGCCTTCGACCCAACGCTCGGAAAAGCGCTTGATGAAACCCTCGATATCCGCTTTTTTCGCGTCCGCGAAAATCATGCAGTAACGGGTTTGCACGTGGATGGCGTAGAGCACATGTTTGCGCTGTACCGTAGTGGCGTGCACCAGCCACTGTTCGGTGTGCTCACCGACCTCGTCGTCCTCGATGACCGGTGTGGGTGGCTTCTGCACCGGCGTTATCTTTTTGCCCTTGTGGACACGGCTGAAAAACTGGCTCGCGGCTTCGGTGCAGTTGAAGATCAGCATCGTGGGTCTCTGTTGATTTGAAGAATGCGGTCAGTCATCGGCCCATTCAATTTCGTAGGGTTGGCGGACAGCATCGGAAGCTCTTCGCCGTAGCTCATCGCTCAGAACCAACAGCTCTTCGTCAGTCAGCAAATCGTAAGCAATCATTGTCATCAAGGATAAAGAGACCTCCGAACGTCGCCCGACGTTGAAAGCCATTGCCATGTCTTTGTCCCGATTTCGCATCAAGCGGTAGAGCGTACGATACCTTGCATGGGCTGATAGGACATCGTTTTGAGCGATAGTTTGCGCATTGGCAAGCACGCTCCGGCAGAAGCGATCCAATGCCAGGTCGTATAATTTTTGATAGTTCTTCCAGTCACTGTCTGACACTGACATGGCAGCCTCCTTCGCTGGCTCCCTGCATGATGATAAACAACACCAATTTTAGCCCAGCCTGCGACCGGACCGAATACGGGGGACGAATCCGAGCGTTGCTACGATCTAAGGATAGGCCGTCTGTCAGGTTGGCTGAGACGAACGCGCAGAAATACAAAAATCCATTTGCTCCCGATTCAAAACAACTGTACAAAAACACAGTACATTTTGAGTCAGCACCTTCGAGCCCGGAGCACACCATGGCCTCTTATGCGATGAAAATCACCCTGGAACGTATCGCCCTCTTCCAATTCACCCCCGCCCATTGCGCGCAGGCCCGAGCGATGTTGGGGTGGAGTGTGGAGCAATTGTCGCGTGAAGCCGGGGTTGCGGTTGGCGAGATCGAGCGGTTCGAGGCCCGACGCGAGGTGGCGGATGCGGATCGGTTGGCGTTGGCTTATCGGTTTGAGTCTGAGGGGCTGATGTTCTTTCCGGGGTTTGCGCCGGGGCGTGGGATGAACGGGAAACTCGCAACGGCGGAATCCGTAGCGTAGGAGCGAGCGCTTTCGGTTGATGATTATTACCATATGGGTATATTCCGTTCGTACGAGGAAGTCGCTCTGGTAACCAAGTCATGATTGAAATAGAACAAAGCAGCGGGAACGTCTACGAAGACCTCTCGACACCCAACGCCAGTGAAATGCGCGTCAAATCCCAATTGGCGGCAAAAATTGGCGAGATCATCAAGGCGCGGCATCTGACTCAGGTGCAAGCCTCCGAGATCCTCGGCCTGTCCCAACCCAAACTCTCTGAAATGCTGCGCGGCAAGTTCCGCGGGATCAGTGAAGCCAAGATGATGGAGTGTCTTTCCCTGCTTGGGCATGACATTCAGATCGTGGTCAAGTCGGCGCCTCGTTCCAGGAAAGAGGGGTTGATTGAGGTGGTGTTCAGTTGAGGATCCTGTAGGAGCATGCTCCTACAGGGTCAGGGGTCAGGGTTTGAACGCTGGGACCTGGCGGGCGTTGGAGACTTGTTCGTAGCCATACGCCAAGGCGATCAGTTCGGCATCGCTCCAGCGCGGGCCGAAGAAGAAGACCGAGGTCGGCAGGCCGTTTTCGTCGAGGCCGGAGGGCACCATGACGCCGGGGTAGCCAGCCAATGGGGCGACGTTCATGGCGGGTGAGCCGACGTCCGAGACCATGGCATCGAGCTTATGGGTCATCAACAGCAGGTCGATGGCCGCTGCATTTTGACTTTGAATCTTGCGCCAGAGGTGGTTGTAGGTTTGCTCGTCGAACACCACGTCGTTGGCTGCGATCAGTGTGTCCTGGCTGAGGGCTTGCGGGCTTGCGGCGTTGAACAGGACGAGGTCTTGCAAGGTTTTGGCCGGGATACCGGACCGTGTGGCCAGATAGCGCGGCAGTTCACGTTTGATGCCCATGTGGAAGGCGTCGTCGACCCGCTCTGATAATGGATCACGCAGGTCGACAGGAATCAACGTCGCCCCCGCTGCCTGCATGAGTTCAAGGGCCTGGGAAAACTGCGGGTCTATCAGCAGCGGCAAACCGCTCTGGTCAAATTTGGCGGGGTAGCCGATGCGCTTGCCCACCAGGGTATTGGGGCGCAATAGCGCGGTGTAGTCGACGGTATCCTGGCCGTGAGGCTTTTGCACCGGGTCGGCTGGGTCGCTGCCGCGCATGGCGTTCATGAGCTGGGCAGCCTCGCGCACCGTGCGGGCCATCGGGCCAGGCGTGTCGAGTTTGTGTGTGACGGGGATGATGCCGCTGCGGCTGAGCAGGCCCACGGTCGGCTTGATGCCGACCACGCCATTCAATGACGCCGGGCAGACGATTGAGCCGGCGGTTTCGGTGCCGACGGCCAGCGGGGCGAAGCCGGCGGCGGTGGCCGCTGCGGAGCCGGAACTTGAGCCGCACACCTCACCGCTTAACACATGAGGATTTTTGGTTTGGCCACCCCGGCCACTCCAGCCAACAGGTAAGGTCGGATCGCGGAAAGCCGCCCATTCACTGAGGTTGGTTTTGCCGATAATGACAGCGCCTGCCTCTCTGAGACGCTGCACGATGTAGGCATCCTTTGGAGCCGGTTTGCCCACCATGGCCGGTGAGCCCGCGCTGGTCTGCATCTGATCGGAGGTGTCGATGTTGTCCTTGAGCAATACGGGGATGCCATGCAACGGTCCCCGAACGTAGCCCCACTGACGCTCCCGATCCAGGGCATAGGCGATGTCCAGTGCATCGGGGTTGAGTTCGATGATGGAATTGATCTTCGGGCCCTGTTCATCCAGCGCATAAATTCTTTGTTGCAAATGCATCACGAGCGCTGCAGCGGTCGTTTCCTTGCGTTCCATGCGCCGAGAAAGTTCATCGACACTGAGAAACTCCAACCTCGATTCGGATGCCGGTGCCTGGGCGTTGGCGGAGCTGGCGAGCGAAAGCAGAATGATCCTGACCAGCCACTTCAGGCGGCTGTTTAACGTAACGTCCATGAAAAAAAGATCCTTAGTAATGACGGTTAATGAGAGGGAAAGCCCACTCCATTTCCAGCCTACCGAGGCCCCCGGAAATGTCCGTCATCACTTGTCGCCAGATCTCGTATGAAACTTCGCGTCTGTCAGTAGCCCAATCAGCCAATGCTTTGCTGATACACCTGCTGCTCCACCTCGTACCACCAGGCACTGCCCCGCTGCGGATGCATGACGTTGAACGCCTGGCCCATCTGCGGCGTGGTGATCGAGACATTGCGGTCCCAGGCCAGGGCCAGGATGCGGTCGAACGGTTCGTACCAGGCGTGCATCGCCAAATCGAAGGTGCCGTTGTGAATCGGCAGCAGCCAGCGGCCCTTAAGGTCGATGTGTGCTTGCAGGGTCTGCTCAGGTTGCATGTGCACGTGCGGCCACTCAACGTTATAGGCGCCGGTTTCCATCAGCGTCAGATCAAACGGGCCGTACTGCTGGCCGATGCGTTTGAAGCCGTCGAAGTAGCCACTGTCGCCGCTGAAGAAAATGCGCGTGTCTCCATCGATGATCACCCACGACGCCCACAGCGTGCTGTTGCCGTCGAACAGGCCACGGCCGGAAAAGTGTTGCGACGGCGTGGCGGCGAATCGGATGCCAGCCACTTCAGTGCTTTGCCACCAATCCAGTTGGCGCACTTTGCTGGCCTCGATTCCCCACTTGATCAGCGTATCGCCGACGCCTAAGGGCGTGAGGAAGTAGTTGGTTTTGTCCGCCAGATCCAGCACGGCCTGATAATCGAGGTGGTCGTAGTGGTCGTGGGACAGGATCACCGCCTCAATCGGTGGCAGCTCTACCAGGCTGATCGGTGGCTGGTGAAAACGCTTGGGACCGGCCCATTGCACCGGAGAGGCGCGCTCGGCGAACACCGGATCGGTGATCCAGAATTTATCCTGCAGTTTCAGCAGGACTGTGGAATGGCCCAGGCGATAGACGCTGTGATTCGGCGCAGCGACTAGCGCATCGTGGGTGAGGCGTTGCACCGGCACCGCGGCGGTCGGGCGTGTGTCGCGCGGTTTGTGAAAAATCATGTTCCACATGATGCGCAGCATTTTGCGCAGCCCTTCGCGTTGGACCGGCGCATGGTTGCGAAACAGCCCATCGGTCTGACGGGAGGCCTCGGGTTCATTAGCGGTTGTGGCATTGGCCATGACGGATGACTCCAGGACGCCGCGCCGCTGGCGGCGTCTGCGATGAACGATAAATGGCCAAGGCACGCAAGCATCAGCCGGACACTTTATTTTTACTGGACAGGATTAACGAAACATTACACTGCACAGTGTAGTTTCTAGGTTGCATCAATTATCATCACAAGTAAACTACCCAGTGTAGTTCCTATATTTTTCTGCCGAAGCCCGTTATGACAGCGCCACAGCGCATCACCGACCGAAAACGCGAAGCGATCATTCAGGCCGCGATTGCCGAATTCCGTGACAACGGTTTCGACATCACCAGCATGGACAAGATCGCCGCTACCGCCGGCGTCTCGAAGCGCACGGTGTACAACCACTTCCCCAGCAAGGAAGCGTTGTTCGCCGAAATCCTGAACCAGTTGTGGGCACGGGTGACGGCTGAACAGGAAGCGGTTTACCGCTCCGAACTGCCTTTGCGTGAGCAGATGCGACGGATGCTCATGGCGAAGCTGCAGGTGCTGGGCGATGACAACTTCCTCGACCTTGCGCGGGTGGCCATCGCGGCGACGATCCATTCGCCGGAACGCGCTCAGGACATGGTCGCCAGGATGGGCGAGCGCGAAGAAGGCCTCACCGTATGGATTCGTGCGGCGCAGGCCGATGGTCGCTTGAAACCGGTGCCGCCGGAGTTTGCTGCGCAACAGGTGCAGGGCCTGCTCAAGTCCTTTGCCTTCTGGCCGCAGATTTCCATGGGTCAGCCAGGTCTTTCGCCCGAGATGCAGAGCACTGTGGTGGAATCGGCGCTGGACATGTTTCTGGCGTGTTATCAGTGTTGAACCCCAGTTGATTGTCACACGCAAGTTTGCCTTGTTGGGGTATGAGTTCGGCCTTTAGATGGGTGGTTTTTTAGGCCGCCATCGCGGGCAAGCCCGCTCCCACATAGGTACTACGTCGCACACAAGTCTGATGTGGGAGCGGGCTTGCCCGCGATGAGGCCCGCCCACACAGCGCAAATTCTCAGCCCTGCACCAAACTGCGAACCGCCGTAATCTGCGGCACTTCCCGCCGATTCATGTACACCCGCAACGGCTCGGTGATGTTGATCCGGTCGTCGATGTGCTGGTCCAGCAGCAACTGGATCAGGTCGCGCTTGAGGGTCATGGCGTTTTCCGGCCCCGCAGCCCAGACGAATTCGCTGGCCGGGATGATGCCGTCATCCGCAACGTCCATGCCGAAGGAGTCTTCGCTGAAGCGCACGATGTATTGGCCGGTCTTGCGGTTGAGACCGACGAAGCCCTTGAGTTGGTCGGCGGCCTGGCAGATGAGTTGGGAAGTGATGCGCATATAAACCTCACAAAAGATCGATGGTTTACACGCCTGGCAAGATGGAGGGCGCTCCCTCTGCCGGGGAGACTGCCGTGGCCAAGATTACTGCAAAGCACCGCACAGATGCGCTGGAAAGTTGTTTTTTAAACACGTTTTTGTCGGTCTCGCGATAGCGCGAATGGCGTTCAGTTGTTAAAAGAGACCTCTTTGAAAACCTCTGCGAAAGGATCTCGACCATGCCTGCAACGTTTACCAAGAGCGCCCTGCTGCTGAGCCTGATGCTCGGTTTCACTCAGTCCCAGGCTGCGAGCGGCCCGGCCCCCGCGACACTGGCCGCCGATTCGGGCATCCCGCACCCGGCGGTGATCGCTCACCGTGGCGCCTCGTACGACGCGCCGGAATCCACCGCTGCCGCCTACAAAGCCGCCCGCGACCTGGGTGCCGATTATCTGGAGATGGACCTGCAACGCAGCAAGGACGGCGTACTGTTCGCCCTTCACGACAACAACCTGCAACGTACCACCGACGTTGCCACAAAATTCCCCGACCGCAAGGACAGCCCCGCCAACGCCTTCACCATGGCAGAGCTGAAAACACTGGACGCCGGCAGTTGGTTCAACGCGGCTTACCCGGATCGCGCGCGCCCTTCCTTTGCGGGTCTGAAAATCCTCACCCTCGATGAAATCATCGACATCGCCCAGGGAAACCCGCTGCACAAGCCTGGCCTGTACATCGAGACCAAGGAGCCCAAGCAGTTTCCCGGCATCGAACGTGACCTCAAGGAAAAACTCCAGGATCGCGGCTGGTTGATTCCGGCCGGGTCCAACGGCAAGCGCAAGGAATTGGCCGTCGGCCAGGGCAAGGGTCGGGTGGTGTTGCAGACGTTCGAGAAGAGCAGCCTCGAACTGCTGGAAAAGGAGATGCCGCAGGTGCCGAAAATCCTGTTGCTGTGGGTGGGTGAAGGCAATATCGAACCGCAGTCCAAGGTGACGTTCGCCGAGTCGGGCGACAAGGACCACGCCGCCTACTACGCCAAGCAGGAACCCAAGAACAAAGCCGAGTTCCAGCAATGGATCGACTACGCCAAGGCCCAGGGCGCCATCGGCACCGGCCCATCGGCGGCGCTGACCCACGGCGGTGATCAGAGTTATGCCGACCTGGTGAAACCATGGATGAACCAGTACACCCACGATCAGGGTTTGCTGGTGCACGTGTACACCGTGGATGACGCGGTGGATTTCCAGAAGGTGATGAACGCGGGTGTCGATGGCATCTTCACCAACCGGGCGAGCGAGTTGTTGAAGTTCTACAAACGCCCTGCAGCGGCAAGTGTCGGGCAGGTGTTGACGAACAACGGCTACTGATCAGGGGTACGCAAAACCTGTAGGAGCGAGCATGCTCGCGATGGTAGATCAGACACTGCGGGCAATCAGACAGCCCGCGTCATCGTTGACGTCCATCGCGAGCATGCTCGCTCCTACAGAGGTCAGCAGAAAGGGAATTTTAAGGGTGGATTAAGTTACCAACGCTAATCTGATCTCACTTAAACAGCACACAAGGAATGCCCCCATGAAAACCCTGACTGCCCTGTTCACCGCTGCCACCCTGACCCTCACTGCTGGCCTGGCGCAGGCGGCCGATGTGCCCGTCGATCAGATCCCTCAATTGGTCAAGGACGGCAAGATCAAGCCTTTGGAAGATCTGAACCAGATCGTCCTGAAGTTGCACCCAGGCGCGACCATCACCGACACCGACCTGGACAAGCACGGCGACCTCTACGAATACGAAGTTGAGCTGCGCGACGCCAATAAAGTGGAATGGGATGTGGATGTGAACGCGGCCACCGGTGAAGTCCTGAAGAACAAGCAGGACAATTGATTCCTGCGATCACCGCTCCACTGTAGGAGCGAGCTTGCTCGCGATAGCGATCTGACAGGCCCCTTGATAGTGGCTGACATTCCGCCATCGCGAGCAAGCTCGCTCCTACACGTCCACCACCCGGTCAGGCGCTCAAGCGCGCCGTCACATCATTGAGCTGCCCCGACAACCCGTGCAGGTTGTGGCTGGCGGCCTCGGTGCGTTGCACGTTGTCCAGGTTGGTGCTGGCAATGCTGGTGATTTCGGTGAGGTTGCGCGAGATGTCTTCGGCCACCGAAGTCTGCTCTTCAGCGGCGGTGGCGATCTGACGGTTCATGTCGCGGATAGCTTCGACCGCATGGGTGATGCGTTCGAGCATGGCCCCAGCTTCGGTCACTTGCTGCACGCTTTCTTCGCTGCGCGATTGACCGCTTTCAATGGCGTGGGCCGCATCAACCGCACCGGTCTGCACGGTTTCGATAATCTGATTGATCTCGATGATCGAGGCCGCCGTCCGTTGCGCGAGGCTGCGCACTTCATCGGCCACCACGGCAAAACCACGCCCGGCTTCACCGGCGCGGGCGGCTTCGATGGCGGCGTTGAGCGCCAGCAGGTTCGTCTGCTCGGCGATGCCGCGAATCACTTCCAGGACCTTGCCAATGCGACCGCTGTCCGTTTCCAACTGGCGGATGACCGTCGCCGTGTTGGCGATTTCACCACGCATGCGGGTGATGGTGTGGATGGTGCCCTGCATGACTTTTCCGCCCTGCTGCGCGGACTGGTCGGCATCGTCGGCAGCACGCGCGGCATCGGCGGCATGGCGCGCGACTTCCTGGGCGGTGGCGGACATCTCGTTCATGGCCGTCGCCACCTGGTCGGTGCGGCTGAATTGCTCGTTGGTCCCGCTGGCCATAAGCCCGGCAATTGATTTCAACTCGCCGCTGGCGCTGTCCAGATCCCGGGTGCTGACCTGCAAACGGCTGAAGGTGTCAGCGAGGAAATCGCGCAGGGTATTGGCCGCCGTGGCCAGTTTACCCAGCTCATCCTGGCGACTGCTGTTCACCCGATCGGCGAACTTGCCCTGACTCAGTTGCGCCACGTATTCGATCAGTTTCTGGATCGGCGCCACCAGATTGCGGTTGACCAGCCACAGGCTCAACAGGCCGATCAAAAGCCCCGACACCAGCATCACAATGATACCCAGCAACACAGTGCGATTGGCGTTGGCGCTGATCAGCACCGACTGCTCATTACCCAGTTTGCGCAACTCACCCACCAGCTCGCTCATCTGTTCGCTGGCGGCTCGGTCCACGCCCTTGACCGCCGCGTCACCCGCCGCAGGATCGCCACCCGAAGCGACGTACGCATCACGACCCTTCTGATACGCAGCGCCAAGCAAACGGTGCTCGTCACGCAGGCGCTCAATGCGGGTTTTCAGTGACGACTCGATGCCCTTCTGCCCAGCCAGTTCGCCGAGGATGCCTTGCACGTCACGCTGACGGTCTTCGAATTGTTTCCAGTACTTGTCCAGGTCCGCCGGTTGCTTACCGCGCAGCAGGACGTTTTTCCATTCCTGGACCTGGATCTTGAATTGCAGGTTGGCCTCATCGATCAACTGCGAGGTGTGCAGCGGGCCTTCGATCAGGTTTGCGTAGCTCTGCACGCCATTGGACAGGAAGTGAAAGCACGCCAGCGCGATCAACAACATCGCCAACAGGCTGCCACTCAGCAGGGCGAGAATTTGCGCTCTCAAGGACTTTTGCACAGACATCGGAAGATCTCATGACAGGAATTCGGCACGTGCCAGAGGACACGTGAAAGGGGTGCGGACATCCTGTCTGCGACAGTTGCCACACGCCAAAGGCGCGCAACTTAACCCATGCGTAATCGGCGTACTAGAGCGGTTCTTGATGAAAACCCGACCATCGGTAGAGCAATCGTTTGCGACCTCCGACTGTCACAAAAATGTCATCTTTGCTTGCGATGATTCGGCTCAAGTGAACCTGTGAAACCCGCGACAGGCGCCCTCCTCGCAGCGAGCCTTCATGAACCACAGCATCGACCAAAGTCATCGCGACCCGGACCTGTTCGGTCTGCTTTATGGTTTCAGTTTTCGTCCCGGCGAACGTGGTCGTGAGATCGATTCGGCGATGGCGTTGCAACGCCTGCAACAAGCCGAGGACAGTGAGGAATTTCTCTGGCTGCACCTCAACCTCGCCCATGCGGCGTGCGAGCGCTGGATGAAAAATCATCTGGAATTGCCCGACGAATTTTTCGAAGCCTTGCATGAAGGTTCACGCTCGACGCGCATTGAACATGTCGACTCGGCGCTGCTGGCGGTGGTCAACGACGTGGTGTTCAACCTCAGCAGCATGGTCTCTTCCGACGTGTCCACGCTGTGGGTGTGCGTGCGCAGCCGCCTGATCATCAGTGCACGCCTGCAACCGTTGCATTCGGTGGACAAGCTGCGCTCTTCGGTGAAGGCCGGCGAGCGCTTTCGCTCGCCGCTGGAGTTGCTGGTGCACCTGCTGCGCGACCAGGGCGAAGTGCTGACCCAGATCGTGCGCAAGACCAGCCAGAGTGTCGATCAGATCGAAGATGAGTTGCTGTCTTCGCGCCTGTCGACCAATCGCGCGGAACTGGGCACCAATCGCCGCGTGCTGGTGCGCCTGCAACGGCTGCTGGCCCTGGAGCCGGGCTCGTTGCTGCGCCTGCTCAACCGCCCACCGCCCTGGCTGCAGAAGGAAGACGTGAAGGAGTTGCGCAAATCCACCGAGGAGTTTGCGCTGATCATCAACGACCTCACGGCGCTCGGCGAGCGGATCAAGCTGTTGCAGGAAGAGATCGCCGCCAACCTCAACGAACAGAGCAACCGCACGCTCTTCACCCTGACCGTGGTGACGGTGCTGGCCCTGCCGATCAACATCATCGCCGGTTTCTTCGGCATGAATGTGGGCGGCGTGCCGCTGGCCGGTGACCCGGAGGGGTTCTGGATCCTGGTGGCGCTGGTGGTGACGTTTACCGTGATTGCCGGGCGCTGGGCGTTTCGCAAGCGCCAGGATTATTGAGCCCTCAAATCGACTTCAACAGGGTCCCCTGTGGGAAGGTCAGGCACCCACAGGGTTTGGCGTCGATCACAAACCTCAACGACACCCGATAACCTGTGGGAGCGGGCTTGCCCGCGATGAGGGTCGCCAGCCCACCTCACTCCAACCCCTTGATCCGCCCCTCGATAAACCGCCGCTCCGGCGCCTGCCGGGTCAACGCCAGCGCCCGCTCATACGCCGCTCGCGCATCCGTAACCCTGCCCAACTGCCGACAGAACTCCGCGCGCGCCGAATGCGCCAAGTGGTAGTCCTGCAAATCGCCCCGGGCCAGGATCGCCTCGATCAAGGTCAGGCCTGCCAACGGACCATCGCGCCTGGAAATTGCCACCGCGCGATTCAGTTCGATCACCGGCGAAGGCACCCCCGCCAGCAGCACGTCATACAGACCGACGATCTGCGCCCAGTCGGTCTGCGCGGCGGTACTCGCCTCAGCGTGCACCGCCGAAATGGCCGCTTGCAGGCAATACGGCCCAAAACCATCCAGCCCCAGCGCACGCTCGATCAACGCACAGCCCTCGGCAATCATCGTCGCGTCCCAGAGCGAACGGTCCTGCTCATCCAGCAGGATCAGTTCCCCACTGGACGATGTGCGCGCCTTGCGCCGTGACTCATGCAGCAACATCAGCGCCAGCAGGCCCAGCACCTCAGGCTCGGGCAACAACTCCATCAACAGGCGCCCGAGGCGGATCGCCTCGCGCGTCAGCTCTTCCCGAGTCAATTCGGCGCCCATGGACGCCGAGTACCCTTCGTTGAACACCAGGTAAATCACCCGCAGCACGCTGTCGAGTCGCTCGGGCAATTCGGCGAAGGTCGGCACTTGGTAGGGAATCTTCGCGTCACGGATTTTCGCCTTGGCGCGCACGATGCGCTGGGCGATGGTGGCTGGCGCACAGAGAAACGCTCGGGCGATTTCCTCGGTGGTCAGGTCGCAGACTTCACGCAAGGTCAGCGGCACCTGGGCGTCCGCCGCCAAGGCCGGGTGGCAGCAGGTGAAGATCAGGCGCAGGCGATCGTCTTCCACATCGTCGTCACTCCAGTCGCTGTGTTCCAACGCCTCGGCCTGTGCGATCAGCAACGGCCGGGACGCAGCAAACCGTGCACGCCGACGCAGCACATCGATCGCCTTGAAGCGCCCGGTGGACACCAGCCAGGTGCGCGGATTGTCCGGCACGCCGTCGCGCTGCCAGCGTTCGACCGCAACGAAAAACGCCTCGTGCAGCGCCTCTTCCGCCAGATCGAAGTCCCCGAGCAAACGAATCAGGGTCGCCAGGATGCGCCGCGAGTCCTGGCGGTAAACCTGTTCGACCCGTGCCTGGACTGACACCCCGCTCATCGGTCCCGCATGCCTTAGCGCTCCAGGTTCAATTGACGAACGGGCCGCACCTCGACGCAACCCACCCTGGCCGCCGGAATGTGCCCAGCGACCTGCAGGGCCTCATTGAGGTCCTTGGCATCGATCAAATAGAAACCGGCCAACTGCTCCTTGGTTTCGGCGAACGGGCCGTCGGTGATCGACATTTTGCCGTTGCGCATGCGCACGGTGGTGGCGGTCTGCACCGACTCCAGCGCTTCGGCCGCGAGCATCCGGCCGCTGCCCTGGATCGATTCGGCGTAGGCCATGCACTCCTCGTCCCTGGGGCTCTCAGGCAGTGAATGCAATTGCTTTTCGTTGCTGTAGACCAGGCATAGATACTTCATGGGGCTCTCCACATCGGACCGTCAGGGCTTCAAGTCGAACAGCGCCGTGCCGCTCTGCATGTCGAACGGCGCCGACCAGTGTTCGTGGACAATGCGCCACTGCCCGCCCTCACGCCGGTAACAAGCAGTGACACGCATCCAGCAAGCCTGGGTTTCACCCTGTTCGTTGGTGCCACCGCAATGGGCCAGCCAATGGGCGAACGCAATGTGCTCGTCGGCGACGACGTTCATGTGGTCGAAGTCGAAGGTGTGCGGGCCCTGGCACATTTCCATGCATTCGAGCCAATGCGCGCGGTAGGCGGCCTTACCGCGAAATTGCAGGGCTTTTACGGCATCGAACGAGACGATCTCGTCGGCATACAGGGCCATGATTTTATCGACATCCTTGGCCATCACGGCCTGACGATAGGTGTCGATCAACTTCTCGATTTCGTGGGTAGCGCTCATGGTGATTCTCCGTAGCTATTGTTGTGAAGACACCTCTAGTCGTCTGGCGATCCTGCAATTCGACAGTAGAAATAAAAGTAATCCAAATCTGCGGAGCCGTTAGAATTCGAGCCTCATTCATGTAGGAAAATGGACAATCCCATGTCAGCGAGACTTGTGCCGTACGACAGCCTGAACGCGCAACAGCGCCAGCAAGTGGAGGCCATAGAAGTGCATCGGGAGCAGATCAAGTTCTCGGGCGACATTCATGGTGCCTTGCACGCCCTGCTGTCCAAACCCGGCCCAGGGGTGAGGGGCTTCGCCCTGCTGGCCGAGGACGCTCCCGTCGCCTTCCTGCTGCTCAAGCGTCCACCTGCCCTCCCCGTGTGGGCCAATGAACACAGCGCCACGTTGCATGCGCTGCAAGTCGACCAGCGCCACCAAGGCAAAGGCTACGGCAAGGCGTGCCTGCTGGCGCTCCCTGCGGTGGCGCGCGAGGCCTGGCCGGAGATCAAGGGGTTGGAGTTGTCGGTGGATGCGGATAATGCGTCGGCAATCGGGCTGTACGCCAAGTACGGTTTTGTCGACAGCGGCGAGGCCTACAAGGGGCGGATCGGGTATGAACGGCGGATGGGGATGAGTTTCTAAACCCCCGCATGCCGTCTGTAGGAGCGAATTTATTCGCGATGGTCGTCAACGATGACGCTGACTGTCTGAACGCCCGCGGTCACTGGGCCACCATCGCGAGCATGCTCGCTTCTACAGTAGAGGGGATGGAATCAAAGGCTCAGCACCATCTCATGCCACGCCATCCCGCCATGGTCCGATGCCGACGGTTTGATGTAGGCAAAGCCGAAACCGGCATACAGCGGGATATGCCGCTCCTTGCACATCAGGTGAAGGGTCGCCTTGCCCATGCCGCGCATGCGCTCGATGAACTCGCCCATCAAGCGTTTCGCCAGGCCCTGACCCTGAAAGCCGGGGTGAACCACCACCGACATGATCACCACGTTGGGGCCGGCCGGGTCGTGGCCGATCAACTCCTTGAACGCTTCGTCGGACATTTGCACGTCGAATGCCGCACCGGAATTGATGAAGCCGGCGACCACGCCGTCCACTTCGGCGACGATGAAACCTTCCGGCCAGGTGGCGATGCGGGTGGCGATTTTCTCGCGGGTCGCGGCTTCGTCCCCCTCATAGGCCACGGTCTCGATGGCGAAACAGCGGTCCAGGTCGGCGGGCGTGACGTTGCGGATAACGGTGTTCATGGCAGCTCGAATTTGGCGGTGAGAAAACCCGGAATGATAAATCAGCCACCCGGCGACATCGAGAGACGAAACAGCGAACCCGTCTCTCGCGGCCTGGCTACGCCTTGATCGGCAGCCAGATTTCTACGGTCCCGGTATTGAGCTGCGGATTGAAGTCGGCGCTGTAGTGTTCAAATTCCGGCCCTCCGCTGTGCTGGTAGCCGGATTGCGGGAACCAGGTGCCGTGGATGTACTGGAAGAGTTGTGGCATCTGGCTCAACGGCCCCTTGTGCTCGAACACCGCGTATTGCTGCGGCGGGATTTCCACCCAGCGGTAGGTGTCCGGCAAGTCGTCAAGCTTGCTGATCTGTACGCCTGCCAGGTAATCGAAACCGCCCTGGCCATCGAAATTGAAACCGACGCCGTAAGTCTCGCCGCCCGTCTGCCCCGGAACATTACCGCAGTGGGGAGCGAATTTTTCCCAGAGGGCGGGAATGTCTTTTACCGTCTGCTGGGTAAACCGGCCGGCAAGTCCCGCGATCAATCGGAAGTGGCCGTGTTCGATACGTGGCTCATCCATGGCGCGACTCCTGACGCAAATAAGTGGGTTCGGCTGGGAGTATAGAGGCCAAACCCGATTCGCCAAATTACAGGGTGTGCAACGGCTGCGCGGCACCCGCGCCGACGAACTCGTTGTAGCCCGATAGAATCACATACACTGCGAAATAGCAGAAGATCGCCGCCGATACCAGATAGGAGTAGCGCAGCAGCTTATCCCCCAGCAACTTGCCGCCATGGCTCGCCGCAAAGCACAGGCCTGCCGACCACAGCAGCCCGGCGCAGAGGAAACCGCCCAGGAACAGCGCCGAGCTGACCGGCCCACCGCCGCCCGAACGGGCGATCAGGGTGCCGCCAACCGCTGCAAACCAGAGGATGGCGCTGGGTGACGACATGGCCAGGAAAATCCCGCGAAAGAACTCCTTGCGGTGGGAGTTGTGGCCGACCTCGGCCGTCTCGGCCAGCAGCGCCTCGTGATGAATCGCCGAGTAGATCATCTTCGCCGCAAAATAGATCAACAGTGCCGAGCCGCCGATCCACAGCACCCAGCGCACGGTTTCGTACTGCAGCAGCACGGTCATCCCGGCCAGCGCCAGCACCGCGTAGATCAGGTCACCGACGCAGGTGCCCAGACCCAGGGCAAAGCCTTGAAAATAGCCGCGCTGCATGGCCAGGGTGATCATGGCGATGTTCGCCACGCCAATGTCCAGGCACAGGGAAAGGCTCAGCAAAAACCCACTGCTAAATTCCATCAACCGATTTCCTTCAGGAAAAATTGTTCACATCCGGGCTGGACAGTCTGTCACAGCTGCCCTTACATTGCGCCCCAGGTCACCGCAGTGACCAGCGTCGCTCGGACGGTTCCGGGCGCTTACGTTATCGAGGCAACAATGGCCGAACAAGGTTCGCCGCGCCGCTTTGCGCGCATAGATCGACTCCCCCCTTACGTTTTCAACATCACCGCCGAGCTGAAGATGGCCGCCCGTCGTCGTGGCGAAGACATCATCGACTTGAGCATGGGTAACCCCGACGGCGCGACCCCGCCGCACATCGTCGAAAAACTCGTCACCGTCGCCCAGCGTGAGGACACCCACGGTTACTCGACGTCCAAGGGTATTCCGCGCCTGCGCCGGGCGATTTCCAACTGGTACAAGGAACGCTACGAGGTCGAGATCGACCCCGAGAGCGAGGCCATTGTCACCATCGGCTCCAAGGAAGGCCTGGCGCACCTGATGCTGGCGACCCTGGATCAGGGCGACACGGTGCTGGTGCCCAACCCGAGCTACCCGATTCACATCTACGGTGCGGTGATTGCCGGTGCGCAGGTGCGTTCGGTGCCGCTGGTGCCGGGTGTGGACTTCTTCGCCGAACTGGAGCGGGCCATTCGCGGTTCGATCCCCAAACCAAAGATGATGATTCTCGGCTTTCCCTCCAACCCCACCGCCCAGTGCGTGGAACTGGACTTCTTCGAGCGCGTGATCGCCCTGGCCAAGCAGTACGACGTACTGGTGGTACACGACCTGGCTTACGCCGACATCGTCTACGACGGCTGGAAAGCCCCGTCGATCATGCAGGTGCCAAGGACATCGCGGTGGAGTTCTTCACCCTGTCCAAGAGCTACAACATGGCCGGCTGGCGCATCGGCTTCATGGTCGGCAACCCGGAATTGGTCAACGCCCTCGCCCGTATCAAGAGCTACCACGACTACGGCACCTTCACCCCGCTGCAAGTGGCGGCCATTGCCGCGCTGGAAGGTGACCAACAATGTGTGCGCGACATCGCCGAGCAATATCGGCAGCGACGCAACGTCCTGGTCAAAGGCCTGCATGAGCTGGGCTGGATGGTCGAAAACCCGAAAGCCTCGATGTACGTCTGGGCCAAGATTCCCCAGGGGTATGCCCATCTGGGCTCGCTGGAGTTCGCCAAGAAACTGCTGGCCGAGGCCAAGGTCTGCGTCTCGCCGGGCGTGGGTTTCGGTGAATATGGCGACGATCACGTGCGGTTCGCCTTGATCGAAAACCAGGACCGGATTCGCCAGGCTGTGCGGGGGATTCGCGGGATGTTTCGGGCGGATGGCTTAGCCAAAAACACATAACCCTGTGGGAGCGGGCTTGCCCGCGATAGCGGTCTACCTGTGAAGCCTTCGGTGACTGACACACTGCTATCGCGGGCAAGCCCGCTCCCACAGAGAATCTCCACAAAAGGTCCACGTTCTGACAGTCAATCACCCACAAAAAAACCGCATCACTGCGGTTTTTTTGTGCCTGCCATTTGCTCTTAAACGAACAACGACAACAACAGGATAAAGCCCAGGCCCACCACCGACAGGATGGTTTCCATCGCGGTCCAGGTCTTGAAGGTTTCGGCCACGGTCATGTTGAAGTACTGCTTGACCAGCCAGAAACCGGCGTCGTTCACGTGGGACAGGATCAACGAACCGGCACCGGTGGCCAGCACCAGCAGCTCGCGGTTCACGCCTGGGATCATGCCGACCACTGGCACCACGATGCCCGCGCCGGTGATGGTCGCCACGGTGGCCGAGCCGGTCGCGATGCGGATCACCGCTGCTACCAGCCATGCCAGCAGGATCGGCGAGATCTGAGCCGCCACCGCCATGTGGCCGATCACGTCGCCCACGCCGCTGGTCACCAGCATCTGCTTGAAGCCACCACCGGCACCGATGATCAGGATGATCGCGGCAGTTGGCGCCAGGCTCGCGTCCAGCCACTTGAGCATTTGCTGGGAACCGATGCCCTGCTTGTAGCCAAAGGTGTACAGCGACAGCAGCAACGCCAGCAACAGGGCCGAGATCGGGTGACCGATCAGGTCCATGAAGGTGCGGAAGAAGTTGCCGTCTGGCAGCACCACGTCGGCAAAGGTCTTGAGCAACATCAGGAAGACCGGCGAGAGCACGGTGATCAGGGTGATACCGAAACTCGGCAGGTCGGTGGAATCCCTTTCACGGGCCAGTTGGTCCACCAGTTCCTGGTTCGGATGACCAGGAATGTGCTTGGCAATGAAGGTACCGAAGATCGGACCGGCAATGATGGCGGTCGGCAAGGCGACGATCAGGCCGTACAGGATGGTCTTGCCGATGTCGGCGCCGAAAACGCCGATGGCCAGCAGCGGGCCCGGGTGCGGCGGCACCAGGCCGTGCACCGCAGACAGACCCGCCAGCAGCGGGATACCAATCTTGATGATCGACACGCCTGTGCGGCGGGCCACGATGAACACCAGCGGGATCAGCAGCACGAAGCCGATCTCGAAGAACAGCGGGATGCCCACCAGGAACGCCGCGAACATCATCGCCCACTGCACCTTGTCCTTGCCAAAGGCACGGATCAACGTTTGGGCGATCTGATCCGCCCCGCCCGACTCGGCCATCATTTTTCCGAGCATGGTGCCCAGCGCGAGGATGATGCCGACGAAACCGAGCACCCCGCCGAAGCCGTCCTGGAACGCCTTGATGATGGTGCCGATCGGCATGCCGGAGGTCAGCCCGAGGAAAGCGGCGGCGATGATCAGGGCAATGAAGGGGTGGAACTTGAACTTGGTGATCAGAACGATAAGCCCGATCACCGTGACCACTGCATCGAGCAGCAGGAACGTCTCGTGGGACATGCCAAACATTAGGGGTGTCTCCTGGTTGTTGTTGTTATTAAAGCGGGTTATTCGAATGCCATAAGGACAGCGCTATCTTCTGAAGCAAAATCATCCGGCGCGTTTCAGGCCGTGCTCCAGCCACCAGACATGCGCCTGCTTCGCCAGTTGCTCGACGCTGTAGTTGGACGCATCGAGCGCCAGGGTCAGGGGCTCGCCCACCGGGGATTCGAGGGTGGCGAACTGGCTGTCGATCAGGGTCGAGGGCATGAAGTGGCCCGGGCGGTGAGACACGCGGTCGGCGGCCACTTCAGGGGTCAGTTCGAGGAACACGAAGCCCAGGCCCGGCAAGGCGCTGCGCAGGCGTTCACGATAGACATGCTTGAGCGCCGAACAGGTCAGCACCGGACGCTGGCCCGTGGCATCGACCCGACGCAGTTCTTCGCACAGGGTGTCGAGCCAGCCGGCACGGTCATCGTCGTTCAGGGGGATGCCCGCGCTCATTTTTTCGATATTGGCGGCAGGGTGAAAGGTATCGCCTTCAATGGCAGTGGCGCCGCTGAGCTCGCAGAGAGCTTCGCTGACGCAGGTCTTGCCGCAACCGGCGACGCCCATGATGACCAGGGCGGTGATGGGATGAGTCATGTAACACCTCAGCGCGCAGACAGCGCTACCTTTGCCAGTTATGACACTAGACCAAAAGCAGAAGTTGCCGACGCCTTCTTGTCATTTTTGTGGTTTGCAGCCAATTGAGTCCCAACGCCAAAAAGCGAGCTTCAGGTCAAACTCGCTTACGCATTTGCAGCTGCTTCGGGACAGCGCTACCTTAGTGCCTTGAATTTTGTTTGGCAAGCCGCCCGATGACCTCCTCTAAAAACGATAAAAATACGCGAACCACTGGCCGTCCGACCCTTAATGAAGTGGCAAGACTGGCCGGCGTCAGCCCGATCACCGCGTCCCGCGCATTGCGTGGCGTCGCCACGGTCGCCACCGAGCTGGTGGAAAAAGTGCAGAAAGCCGCGCAGGAACTCAGCTACGTGGTCAACCCCGCCGCCCGCGCCCTGGCCTCGGCCCAGAGCCATTCGGTGGTGGTGCTGGTGCCTTCTTTGTCCAACCTGCTGTTCATCGACACCCTGGAAGCCATTCATCAGGTTTTGCGCCCCAAGGGTTTCGAAGTGCTGATCGGCAACTTTCATTACTCACGCGATGAAGAAGAAAACCTGCTGCGCAACTACATGGCCTACCAGCCGCGCGGCCTGTTGCTGACCGGGTTCGATCGCACCGAAAGCTCCCGACGGATGATCGAGGCGAGCAATATTCCCTGTGTCTACATGATGGAGCTCGACAGCGCCGCCGGACTCAATTGCGTCGGCTTCTCGCAACTGGCGGCCGGCGAAACGGCCGCGCAGCACTTGCTGTCCCGCGGACGCAAGCGACTGGCCTACATCGGCGCGCAACTGGATCAACGCACGCTGCTGCGCGGCGAAGGGTTTCGCAAGGCGTTGCAGAAAGCCGGTCGCTACGACCCGGACCTGGAAGTGCTGACCCCGCGCGCCTCCTCCGTTGGCCTGGGCGGCGAATTGTTCCTGCAATTGATTGCCAGCCATCCGGATGTCGATGCGATCTTCTTCGGTAACGACGACCTGGCCCAGGGCGCGCTGCTGGAGGCGATGCGCAGCGGCATCAGGATCCCCGAACAGGTGGCGATCCTGGGCTTCAACGACCTGCCCATGTCGGCGCACATGGTCCCGCGCCTGAGCAGCATCAATACCCCACGCGAGGCCATTGGCCGGCGTGCTGCGGAACAGATGCTGACCTTGATGGCGGGCAACACCGTGGCTCGGCCGGTGCAGGACATGGGTTTTGAATTGATGGTGCGCGAAAGCACCTGATCTTCAACTAACCTTGAAAGTATGACCCTGGGGTCTTGAGGCCTCTATCGCTCAAGGAGTGGCTCCATGCAACACACACTGAAAATTCTCGGTAAAGCGTCGTCCATCAACGTCAGGAAAGTTTTGTGGACCTGCGACGAGCTGAACATCAGCTACGAGCGCGAGGACTGGGGCAGCGGATTTGCCTCGACCCACAGCCCGGAATTTCTGCGCCTGAACCCCAACGCACAGGTGCCAGTGATTGTCGATGAAGCTGGCGTCTTGTGGGAGTCCAATACCATCTGTCGCTACCTGGCGGGCAAGCACCACAACACCGGGTTGCTGCCCCATGAGCCGGCGGCGCGGGCGCGGGTCGAGCAGTGGATGGATTGGCAGGCCACCGAGCTCAACCGTTCCTGGAGCTACGCCTTTACTGCACTGGTGCGCAAAGATCCGGAATTTCAGGACCCGCAGCGTATTGCCCATGGCGTGCGTGACTGGAACCAAAAGATGGCGATTCTCGAACATCAGTTGGCGACCACCAAAGCCTATGTGGCCGGCGCCCACTTCACGCTGGCCGATATCGTGATCGGGCTGTCGATCAACCGCTGGTTGATGACGCCCATGGAGCGGCCGGATTATCCGGCGACGGAAGCGTACTTTCAGAAGCTGGCGCAACGCCCCGGCTTTCTCAAGCACGTGTGCAATGGCCTGCCCTGAGCGGTCGGCCTCTGCCGCCCGACGGCAAAGGCTGACCGCTCAGGGTTGAATGTCAGGTCGACGTTACACGCCAAGCCCTTGTAAACAATGGCCTTTACGTCTTGGGCACACTAATTGCTGTCGGTGCTGTACCGCAACCACCTACAAGGTCTACTCATCATGTTGGTCAGTGCACAACAGAACCTGGTTACACCGCTGTTTCTCAAAAAGCCCGGCGAAGATCCGACGACCGATGCCGCGGCCGGTCTGCAGGGCGGCCTGCAAGGCTTGCTGATGCAGAACGTGCAAAACAACATCCAGTTGCAGAACAAGGAAACGGGCAGCGTCCAGGCTGCGGTTTCCAAGCTGAGCACCGAGCAGGTCAACGCCGCCGCGAAAATCAGCGACAACGTTGATGAAGCATTCGCCAAGACCCGTGTTGAGCTGCAGGCGACCTATGCACCATTGCCGGAAGGCGCCAAAGACCGCATCGGCACCGGTGGCGGGGCCACTCAGGACTTCAAGGACTGGATGGCCAAAACCCCAGAGCAACGCATCCATGATGCGATCCTGGAAGAGATGGGCCTGACTGAAGAAGACATCGCGCAAATGCCGCCGGAAAAGCAAAAGGCAATCGGTGAGGAAATCGCACAGCGCATGCAGGAAAAAGCCGCCATCGCCCAGACCGAGAAGGCGCAGCAAACCGGTGATCCAAGCAAGGCCCCGGTGGTCGAGAAGTTCCTGGCGTCGTTGTAATCAGTCCGGGCACAACACCGCCCCTGTAGGAGCGAGCTTGCTCGCGATGCGGCGT
>Ga0308165_1001230_pt1 | contig 37348 bp, 15 predicted proteins | sample PhyWR2_FD_201032 | JGI IMG/M metagenome (GOLD analysis project Ga0308165, IMG submission 201032) | Phyllosphere microbial communities from UC Gill Tract Community Farm, Albany, California, United States - DLSLW.R2 | ecosystem: Host-associated > Plants > Phyllosphere > Unclassified | place: USA...
ACAGCGCCTTGAAGGGCTTGATGCTCCAGACCGTGACCATGGCCGTCAGGATGATGAACGGCGACCAGGCCTTGATGACGGCAACAGCCGTCAGCGGCGCGCCCGACGACACAGGCGCTGCGGGCACGGCCGTTGCAGCCGGCTCACCCGCCTCAGGTGTGAAGCGGAAGATGCGCTTGGGCTGCCAGACCTTGAGGAACAGGGTCAGCGCAATCAAGGACACGATGGCCGAGGTGATATCGGGCAGCTCGGGGCCAATGTAGTTGGCAGTGAGGAACTGCACAATCGCAAACGAACCACCACCGACCAGCACCGCAGGCCAGGTCTCCTTCACACCGCGCCAGCCATCCATGATGGCCATCAGCCAGAACAGCACCAGCACAGTCATGAAAGGCAGCTGGCGGCCGGCCATCTGGCCAATCGCAAACGCATCGACGCCCGACACCTGGCCAGCCACGATGATCGGAATACCCATCGCACCAAACGCCACCGGCGCAGTATTGGCGATCAGGCACAGGCCTGCGGCATACAGCGGCTTAAAGCCCAGGCCGACCAACAGGGCCGCCGTGATCGCGACCGGCGCGCCAAAGCCTGCCGCGCCTTCCAGAAACGCGCCAAAGCAAAAACCCACCAGGATGAGCTGCAGGCGCTGGTCCGGTGTGACCGACAAGATCGACGAGCGGATCACATCGAACTGCCCCGTCTTGACGGAGATCTTGTACAGAAACACCGCAGCCACAATGATCCAGGCAATGGGCCACAAACCATAAAAGAAGCCATAGACGGCCGAGGCCAGCGCCGCGCTGACGGGCATGCGGTAGAACAGCAACGCCACCGCCAGCGCCAGCACCACCGTGACGGTGCCCGCCTGGTAGCCCTTGAGCCGCAACTTGGTTAATGCCAAAAAGAAAAACAGGATCGGAATCAATGCCACCAGGGCCGACATCCAGATGTTGCCAGCCGGGTCGTAGTTTTGCTGCCAGAGAGTTTGCATGGCGATGTCTCGAAGTTATTGGACGGGCGCATGGCGCGCCTTGTTCTTGGGCTGTTCACTGGAGGCTTGGCGCTGACGGGCTGCTAGGGCTGCCCTGTTCTTGGCCTTGCCTGGTGAATGGCTTGTTCGCTATGCCGTTGGTTGGACCTTTGGTCTAAATTGGTATTACCAACAAACCATGAAATCGCCAATCCGCGGCAAAGTTGGGCGATTATTGGGGAATCATGCAAATTTATTGCCAGGGTAAACCCTTAATTTGACAATCTAGTGTGCCATTTTCCATATTGGTCATACCAATATGAAGCAATCAAAGCGCAATGGCTTTGCATGGAACACGTCCGGGTTCCATCAGGCATGGCCTGCCCATGTGCATGTCCAGACGCCACGGATCCTGCGGTTTTGAGGTTGACTGGATGTGGATGGGGTTGGCGTCGCTGGCAGCAAGAACTTGTCTTGGTTACTGGCGCATGGCGTGTTCAGAGGAAAGCATGCCGAGGGAACCGTAAGCATGCGGGCCTGCGGCTTTCCAACTGGCATGCCGCATCGAAGAAGCGTTGCGCTTCTCTGGTTTTCAACATGGGGCTGAGCTGATCAGCCCCCGTGCAGCACGTTCATCAGCTTCTGCATACGTCACTGCCTTGGCGTATCAATTCTCAACAGACTAAATTGCGGCGTCTTTATAGGCAGCCATTGTGATATTTTTCATTTGCGTCCAATCCTCCAACGAAATGGACTGTCCACACCAAGACCAACGAGGGGCCGGATCATACTTTTCAAAATCATCTGGATATAAAAATTCAGAGAATTTCATAGGATTTGGAAAATCAAAATTATCCAACAGACTATATTTCGTCAAAAATAATCTAGATTTCTCTCTCAGCTCTTGCCAACATTCTCCATTCTCAAACCCATTCAAAGATGTATTAAATTCAAGATTTTCAAAAAATCTATTTGACACCTCATCATCAAACAGATTTTCTCGTTCATTGTTTATCTCGCGATATATATCACCACCAAACAGGCCCTCCAATAGCGGCATTATCTTTAGCGAATTCAGAAAACAAGATATAAACAGCTGATACAAAGGGTTTATAATGTTCGAATTGAAATCATGATCCAGATCGATGGCTTGAAAGTGCGACTCTGCACAAACAGGCATAATCCTCTTAACGTAGAAATGCGCCAGCTGTGATTCAGGCTTAATCAAAACAAAGTTCATTAAACAATAAACTTCGTATTGGTAAAATGCCTTGTCACTTAGAGAAAGCATTTATCACATTCCAGGCGGTAACTGCAGACGCAGCGGGTTCAAAACCGGATCTTTTAAATATTCTTCACGGCTGTAGTAGTCGCACTTCCCTACAAAGAAGGGATGGTTCTTAAGTTGCTCCACAACCTCAATCTGCTTACAAAAAAGAATGGGGCGAAATGGATCATCGCCTCCCATATCCCCCGTCAAATAAAAATCCAATGCCTCACCAACCATATCCATATCCTCAAATACAGTTAGTACTGAGTCATAGGCATTTAAGGCATTGAGCTCCAAATCAAAATTCAACGCATTTATTGCAAGTGCATGAAATTTTATCGCTATGTCTTTTGAGCAATCAGTACAAGAGTAAGCAATAAAATTAATATCCCAGCAATACCAAAAAGAAATCAACCACAAGAAGGATGAATTCACCTTGGTCAGCACATCAAAAGAGCATACACCTAGGCGTGGAAAATCAGCCAATTCCCAAACTGGTCCAATTGTCGGCCAGTTCTCCCTCAAAAATCTAGGTGGGTCGTAGTCTGCATCATACGACGCAACATTTTCCATTGCCTCTTTAAAACACGACTGCCAGTCCTCTTGGTGCTTTGAAATCAAACTGAAATGAGGAAATTTGCCATTCAACTCTGACAGCAAAATATTCATTTCATCGGTTGTCAGCTTCTCAAAAATAAGTGCATTTTTATTCATGGCATGCCTATTTTGCGCAGTGATAATGATATGAACTGCCTCCCACAGGGAAATAAATCTCGCGAGTTATGATCTGTAGGATTAGGTCAATCCTGACGACACCAATATTTCCTCCCTGTGCCACTCCACTGTAGACCGACACCCTGCATTCAACCTCCTTCGTTCTGCCTCACACCAACTTCTAGCGCAAAGCTAGTTGCATGGCAAGGTCCGCGTGGCCCGCACTGGCTGTATAAGCTCGCCCAGCACTTCACGAGCCATTAACGGCGGATAGCAGTTTTTGTCTATGCAATCATCGGGGATGCGGCAGCTAACTAAGTGAAATAACTCATACGTGGGGTGGGGGCGGTGGCGGGGGCAAGCGTTCTGGGTTCAGCACTGGATCTTTTAAATATTCTTCACGGCTGAAATAGTCGCATTTCCCCACGAATGCGGGATGAATTTTGAGGTGTTCCACGATTTCGCTCTGCTTGCAAAAAAGAATAGGACGAAATGGCTCATCGCCTCCCATATCTCCCACCAAGTAAAAATCAAATGTTCTGCTGATAGCAGCCATATCATCAAAAGGCCCAAACGGCCAATCATCGACATAGGAATTTCTTACCTCACATGAGATATCTAAACCATACACTGCTAAATTAAACCACCTCTCAGCAATATCCTCAGTGCAATTTTCGCAAGAAAATGCCATGAAATTAATTGACCATTCGTACCAAAATGAAATTAACCATAAAAATGATGAATTGAAATTAACGGTAACGCCGAAATAATCCTTGTTTTTTTCAAAGAAATCTATCTGATCACCATCAGCTGGCTTTAACGGCCAATTCTCCCTTAAATAACCAGAAGGATCATAACCCTCATCAATTGAATCAAGATATTCCATGACCTCTTGAAAGGAGGCATTCCAATCATTTTGATGCTTCGTGACGACACCTAGATTAGGGAATTTGCCATTCAACTCTGACAGCAAAATATTCATTTCATCGGTTGTCAGCTTCTCAAAAATAAGTGCATTTTTATTCATGGCATGCCTATTTTGCGCAGTGATAATGATATGACCCTCCTGCAATAGGAAAGCACAAACTTTGGGAGTTATGGCCCACAGCGCTATGCCAATCCTGCCGGAACCATTGCAAATTCCCTTCGCGGCTCCATCGATGACCGGCGCCGAGCATGCGGCCCCCTTGCTGCGATCTAACGCCAAATTCAACATATATGTCTCGATGCGATTTGCTGAGAGACAACGTGCCCACCTTAACCTGTTTAACCGGAAAAGGAGAAACTTTACCTGGTATTTCGGGGGTTGGCCCATAAATCAGCAGCGCATTTCTGGTACCTCTAATAAATTCCCCCATAGCTTTAGCGACCCCCTTATTTGCAAATATTGCAGCAGACTTCCCTGCCAGCTCTGCAACCGCTACATCAAAATTTTCCATGGCATTCACAAAACCCTTTTGATTTTTTGCATCCTTCATGGAATTTTGCCACTCTGGGCCTTGGAAAACACTCCATACCTGTTGGTATGCATGTACCAACTGCAGCAAGGTCAGCGCATGGTCTAGCTTGTCCAAAATCCCGAGCGCTCTGGTACCTGCGGAAGTTACGCGCATCAAATGTCCAAAATTGGGCATCGCCATGGATATAAAAATGTTCCCACTCGGATCCACCGTATTCACCGGGTCCGCATTGCCATACAGGTACTTGTTCAAAGTCAGCGGAATGCGACTCGCGCCGGGGTGCTCATCCATCGAGATAAACCGGCCAAGCTGTGGATCGTAATCACGCGCACGGAGATGCAGCAGCCCCGTCTGGCTGTCGGCATATTCGCCGGTGTAGCGGTGGCTGGTAGCAGCGGCATCGGCCGCATTGGCGGGCATGCCTTCAGTGGCGCCCAGCGCAATGCCGAATGCGTCGTAGCTGAAGACATGGCTGGTGGCAGCGGTTTGGGCCACACGCACGCTGCCCAGGCCATCGCTGAACAGCTGGGTTTGCGCGCCAGCCGAGGTGCTGGCGATCAGCTCACCTAAGCCATCGGGGGTGTGCACATGCACGGTATCGACCCAGGCGCCGCTGTTGACCTTGGTGCTCTCGACCAGGATCTCGCTGTAGCTTCGCTGGTGGTCGACCTTGTAGTGGGTCTCCGTGGTGGTGGCGCCCTCTTTGACCAGGCGCTTGATGCGGCGGCCGCTACTGTCATAACCGTACTCAACCGTTTTAGCGCCGGTGCTGACCTTGGCCAGGCGGTTGTCCACCGTCCAGGCATAGGTGGTGGTATCGGCGGGTGATGCCTTCTGCACCAGGTTGCCGCGCTCGTCCCACTGGTAAGTGGTGGTGCCGCTCAGGCTATCCACACTTTGCGTGAGGCGGTCATGGCTGTCGTACTGGTAGGTGGTGACCTGGCCGTTGTGGCTGACGCTGCGACGGCTGCGGTTGCCCACGGCGTCGTAGACGTAGTCGATGGTCGAATCAAACACCGCAGGTGCGGTTTGTGCTACGCGCTCTTGCAGCAGCTTGCCGGCGGCGTCGTACTGGTAGCGCACGGTGCGCTCCACCGTCTCTGCCGGGCTGCCTACCCCCACCATGCGCTCGGCCACCTGGGTGCGCTGGCCTGCGGCATTGAGGGTGTAGACAAAGCTGGCAATGTCTGCACCGTCTGCCTTTTTGTGCAGCACGGCTGTCAGCTGGTTGGCCAGGTTGTACTGGTAGTCGGTGGTGCTGCCATCGGCCCGCGTCACCTGCACGCGATTGCCGGCGTTGTCGTAGGCAAAACGGGTGGTGCTGCCATCGGGGTGGGTCAGGGTCTCCAGCTGGTTGAGCGTGTTGTAGCCGGCCTTGATGGTCTGGCCCGAGGTGCTGACCTGGGTGCGGTTGCTGTTGGCGTCCCAGGCGTAGTCCAAGGTCGCACTGAAGCTGGTGCCCAGGCTGCTGTGGCTCCAGACCTCGCGGGTGACGCGGTCGTTGCCGTCCAGGGTCAGGCCCAGGTTGCCATAGGCGGTATCGGTCTGGCTGTTCATGCGGCCAAAGCTGTCATAGCCTTGGCTCAGGCTGCGGCCATCGCTGCGCGTGACTTTGCTGAGCTTGCCGCCTACGTCATAGCTGTAGATGGTCTGGCTGCCGTCAAAGTCAGTACGGCTTACCAGACGGCCTTCGCTGTCGTAGACCAGGCCTTCGCTCTTGCCGCCTGGCAGGGTGCGTGCCACACGACGGCCAGCGCTGTCGTAGCCATAGCGGGTGCTGTGGCCGTTGGCGTCGGTCTGGGTCAGCAGCTGGTTGCTGCCATTCCAGGTGTAGCCGGTCGCCTTGCCCAGCGGGTCGGTCACGGTCTTGAGGGCGCCCAGCGGATCGTGGCCAAACTGGTAGGCATGGCCCAGCGGGTTGGTCTCGCTCAGCAGCACGCCATTGGCGTCATAGGCAAACTGCGTCACCGCGCCATTGGCCAAGGTGGTGCTGGTGCGCTTTTGGGTGTTGTTGTAGACGTGGACCGTCGCCCGGCCCAAGCCGTCGGTGGTTTTGACGAGGTTGCCCGCCAGGTCGTATTCGCGCGTCACCTCGATGCCAGCGGCATTGGTCTGCTTGGTTTCACGGCCAGCCAGGTCGTATTCAAACGCCGTGCTGTTGCCGCGCGCATCCTTGCTAGATGCGAGCTGGCCTGCTGCGTCGTACACGCTCTCGACGACAAAGCCCATCGGGTCGGTGACCTTGGTGGCGCGGTCCAGCGCATCGTAGGCTGTGCGCGTGCACAGGCTACCGATGCAGCTCTGGGTTTCGTTGCCGTTGTTGTCATAGGCCCAGCTTTCTACCCTGCCATCCGGGTAGGTGGTCTTGGACTTTTCACCGCGCAGGCTGTACTCATGCGCTGTCTTGCGGCCCTGGCTGTCGGTCTCTTGCACCAGCTGGCCCGCCGCATCGTAGAGGTAGGTGCTGGTGTCGCCCACCGCATTGGTGCGGCTGGTGACATTGCCCTTGGTGTCGTAGCTGCTCTTTTCTACCACCGTGGTGGCAGGTTGGCCCGGCTGGGTGACGATGGCGCGCGTAGTGGAGATGACGTTGCCTGCGCTGTCGTAAGCGTAGGTGGTCACCGTACCGTCCGGAGCCGTCTCGGTCTGCTTGAGCGTGGTGCCATTAATCTTGGCATAGGTGTAGCGGGTGGCATTGCCGACCTTGTCGGTCATGCTGCTCAGGCTACCCGTCGGGCTGTAGCCCATGCCAAAGGCCTTGCCAGCAGCATCGGTGATGGCTGTTAGATCACCGCTGGCGTTGTAGCCATTGGTGGTGACGTTGCCTGCCGCATCGGTGATGGTGGTGACATTGCCTTGCGCATTGAAAGCCGTCTTGGTCACACGGCCGGCGGGATCGGTTTCGCTGGTGACATTGCCGAAGGCGTCGTAGCTGCGCGTGGTCTTGCGGCCCAACGCGTCGATCACCTCGATCTCGTTGTCATTGGCGTCATAGGCGTACTGGGTGGTGCCGCCTGCGGCATCCAGCACGCGGGTGATGTTGCCCCGGTCATCAAAGTCATACACGGTGGTGTTGCCGTTGCGGTCCTTGATGGTCTGCTTGTTTGCCGTGTTGTCGGTGCTCACCGTCACGGCCTTGCCGGCGGCATCGGTCTGGCTCAGCACGCGCCCGGCGTCATCGTACGTGGTCTTCAGCGCCAGCCGGCCCAGTGGATCGGTATAGCTGGTCAGGCCATGCGCCACCTTGGGGTTCTCGTAACGGAAGTCGGACGCCGCATTGCTCTGGTCGACCACCGAGATCAGGTTGTCGGCCGCATCGTAGCCATAGTTCAACACCTGGCCGCCGGGGCCGCTGATCTTGCTAATCTTTCCCTGCGCATCGCGGGTAAAGGCCAGCGCCCAGCCGCCAGAGTGGCTGATACCGCTGCGCGTGAACTGCAGGCTGTTGCCATTGCGGTCCTTGATCTGCTGAATGCCGAAGTCCTTGTTCAGGATGTATTCGATGCCATCCAGAGTGGTGAGCTTGTACTGGCTGGGGTTGAAGGTCTCGGTCGTGCCCATGTCGAACAGATCACCACCGGCCAGACGCAGATCGCTGTAGCCCAGCGCTTCGAGCTTGCTGCCGCTCTTGTTGCTGGCCTTGGCGCTGAATGCGAGGCTGACGCTGGGGTTGGACGCCCACTGCAGCACGCTCACGCACTCCGGACTGGCCCGCAGGTCGAACTGCTCAAGCCTGCCGTCGGGCATACGCACCGATGCCACGCGGGAGCCTTGGGGCCGCACGCAGATCTTGCGGTTGAAGCCCGAGCCCGTCTCCTGCATCACCCAGGAGCGGCCCAGTACGCCATTGGTCTGCAGCCAGACGTCCTGGTAGTCCACCGACCAGCCGTAGCCAAAGTCCATGCGCTGCGCGCGTTTGAGCGAGTCATAACTGCGCCGCACAGTGAGCGGCAGGCCTTCGATCTCAAAAGCCATATCGGTAAAGGTCAGCTGCAGGGGCGCCGTCTTTTGCTCTCCGCTGATAGCCACCGTCACCTTGGCGCTGGTCTCATTGCCCGAGATATCGCGCACGACCAGGCCCAGGTCGTACAAGCCGTTGGCCAGGGTCTGGGGGTTGAGGTCGCCCAACTTGGCGGCCGTCACGCTGGCGCTGCCGCCGCCAATCTTGCTCCACTGGTTCTGGCCCGCTGGCGAGATCATCAGCAGGTACTCAGCCAGGTTGGCATCGGAGGCCGTGCCCATGATGGCCGTGGGCTCGAACACGTCCGTCACCGTGATGTCGTCCGAGCTGCCCGGCGCGGTGATGGCCGCCAACGGCGCCAGCACATCGCTGGGGTCCTTGACGCCGAACCAGTCGTCCACGGTCACGCTGCTGCCCTTGGCATCGCGCAAGGTGAGGCGCAGGTTGTGCTTGCCCATCGCCGTGGGCGTGAAGATGGCCTGGTAAGCGGCGTTTACCGTCACGGCACGGCCGTTCACGGTCAGACTGCTGACGGTGTAGGGCGCTGTTCCGCCCTGCGCAAACACCTGCAGGGTGGTCGATTCACCCAGGTTCAGGTATTTGGGCGATGGCGTCACGCCCGCCTCCAGCGGTCCGCCCGCTGCGGGCTCGGTCACGCGCAAGGTCCAGCTCTGGGTGACGGAGGCCTGGCCGTCCGACACCGTCACGGTGATCGCATGCGTGCCTTGCGAAGTCGGCGTGCCCGAGATCAGGCCTGTGGCCGACATGGTCAAGCTGGCCGGTGCGCCGCTCATTCGGTAGGTGAGGAAGTCACCATCCGGGTCTGTGGCCACCACCTGGTAGGCATAAGGCGCAGCAATGGCCGCAGTGGGCACGGGCGCGCTGGTGATGACCGGCTCGCGGTTGGCCGCAATCTGCAAGGTATAGCTTTGCACCACATAGGCGCCACGGCTGTCCTGCACCTTGATCTCTACCGCATGGCTGCCCAGCACCGGGCTGTTCCAGGTCAGCAGGCCGCTGGCCGATATGGCCATGCCCGCAGGGGCCTTGTCCAGCGCATATGTCAGCGGGTCGTTCTCCGGGTCGGTCGCCGTAACCTGGTATTGATAAGGCACGCCCGGGGCCCAGCGCAGCGCGGGCTTGCTGCTGATCTGGGGTGGGTTGTTGGTTGGCAGCTGCACGTAAACGCCAAAGCTTTGCGTGGCATAGGCCCCCTTGGCATCGGTGGCGCGCACGGCTACTGCATGGGTGCCGCCTTGCGCCAAGGTGGGCGTCCAGCTGATGGCGCCCGATGTGGCATGGATCGCCATGCCGGCGGGGGCTGAGACCAGCGTATAGCTGATGGCATCGCCATCCGGATCGGTCGCCCGCGCCGTGTAGGCGTAGGCCGAACCTGCGGTGGCCGAAGTCACCGGTGTGGAGCTGAATGCGGGTGCGCGGTTGGAGGCGCCCGAGACCGAGATGGCGTAGCCCTGGGTGGCGATGCCACCCTTGCCGTCCGTCACCTCCACCATCACAGGTGCCAGCCCAGCCACATTGGCAGGAACGCTCCACTGGATGGCACCGGTGCTGCTGTCAATCAGCATGCCCTGCGGGAACTCCGTCAATGCATAGACCAAGGTATCACCATCGGCATCCACGGCCTTGAGCGCATAGGTATAGCTGGCGCCCGAGACAGCGCTGGTGCCAGGCTGCGTGGTCACCCGGGGTGGGCGGTTGCCGGGCTGGCCCACGCCAATGGCATAGGTCTGCGATGCGGTGCCGCCCTTGCCGTCGGTCACCTGCACGGTCAGCTGCACCTGTCCGCTCGTGCCTGCCGGCACGGCCCAGGAGACCCGGCCCGTCTGCGCGTCCACGGTGATACCGGGCTCGCTGGTGGAGACGCTGTAGGTCAGCACATCCGCATCGGGATCGCTGGCCAGAATCTGGTACAGATAGGCCGCGCCGGCCGTGCCGGTGGCGACCGGGGTCGAATTGATCAGCGGCGGCCGGTTGGCGGTAACGCCCACGCCTATCGCATAGGCCTGGGTCACTTCGCCATCCCGGCCATCGGACACTTTAATCTCCACCATCTCGCTGCCGGCAAAGCCAGCGGGCACGGGCCACTCCAGCTTGCCGGTGGCAGAGATCGTCATGCCTGCCGGGCCGGTCAGCAGCTGGTAGCTGAGCGGGTCACCATCGCGGTCGGTGGCAACCACCTGGTATTCATACACCCCACCGGCAACGGCCGTCACCTTGGGGGTGGAGCTGATCACCGGCGGCTGGTTGCCGCTGGCGGGCAGCACTTCGAGCTGCCAGTTCTGCTGCGCGACATTGCCGGCGGTATCGGCCACCTCGATCAGCAGCGCATGCACGCCCACATCGGCCACGCTGGTGGCCCAGCTCAGCTGATTGCCAGCCCAAGCGGCTGCGGCAGGCCCGGAGGCGAGGCGGTAGCTGAGCGTCTCGCCCTCAGGGTCAGTAGCACTGACCGAGTAGCTATAGATGGCGCCAGCGCGCACCTGGCTAGGCGGGCGGCTGGTGATGGCGGGGGCGCCATTGCCATACACCGGCAGCTGGATTTCAAACGCCTGCTCGGTCTGGCCACCACGCTGGTCGTCCACTTGCACGCGCACAGCAAACTTGCCAGCGACGTTGCTGGCAAACTTCCAGGCGATCGCGCCCGTGCGCTCACTGATCGTCATGCCAGCAGGTGCCTGCAGCAGCTTCCAGACCAGGTTGTCACCATCGGCATCGCTGGCCGAGGCCGTGTAGCCGTAGGTGGCGGGGTAGGCCACATAGGTGACCGGTGTGGCGATAAACACCGGTGCCCGGTTGGGCGTTGCCGTGGTGCGAATGCTGAAGCTTTGCTTGCCCTGGTTGCCATCCGGATCAGTGGCTGCCAGGACGACCGCGGCCGTCCCCGCCACAGGCGATGGCCAGGTCACGGCGCCGCTGCTGGCGTTGATCACCAGGCCTGCAGGGCCACTGAGCACGCTGTAGACAATAGCGTCACCATCGCGGTCGCTGGCCAGCGCCTGGTAGGTATAGGGCTGGGCCACGGTGGCCGTCAACACCGGCAGGCTGGTGAATGCCGGGAACGCCTGCACGGACACCACCACGCGCTGCACATCACGGGCACCAAACTGGTCGGTGACCTGGATCACCAGCGGATAGGTGCCGGGCTGGGGGTCCGTCCAGGAGATGCGGCCCGACGCATCGATGCTGATCCCCGCCGCCTGGCTGCCCAAGGTGTACTGCAACGGCCCTCTCTCGGGATCAGTAGCGGTGACCTGGTGGGAGAAACTCACACCCGCAGGTACCTTGGCAGGGAACTGGCTGGTGATCTGCGGCGGCAGGTTGCCATCCACCACATGGATGGAGAAGGCCTGGCTGGCCAGCAGCCCCTTGCCGTCGCTCACCTGCAGGTTCACGCGGAAATCCCCCATCAAGCCTGGCTGCCAGCTGATCTTGCCGGTGGCGGCATCCACGGTCATGCCCACGGGGGCATACATCAGCTGGTAGCTGAGCGGGTCGCCATCGGCATCGATGGCCGTGGCCTGGTACTCATACAGTTGGCGCACATCCCCAGCAAGCACCGGCTGGCTGGTAAAGATCGGCGGGCGGTTCACCGGGTCGCCCACACTCCAGTGCGCAGGCACATAGGTCGCTATCTCGCCAGAGCTGCACAGCGCATGGCCATCCACATCCAGCGCCCGGATGCTGTAGTAGTAGGTTTTTTGCGCCTGCACCGTGCGGTCCAGCCAGGTAGAGTGGCGCGACTGCGTGGTGCCCAAACGCACAAAAGGACCTTCCAGCTTGTCTGCGCGGTAGACCGCATAGCTGGCGGCGCCAGTATCGGCCCAGGTCAGCTGCACATTGCCAGGTTTGGCGCGCAGTTGCAGGTCATTGACGCAGGCGCCCTGCGGCGGAATGCTGACCGAGCCAAAGGCATCGACATAGACATAGCCGCCATGGCCGCCTTGGGAGCAATCGGCACCCACTACGCGGATCTGCAACTCGTTGCCCAGGCTGCTGTCGGGCACCTCCAGGTCCACATCGATAAAAGGGGTGGATAGCCATTTGCTGCCCTTGTAGACCGTGGTGTAGAACACGCGGCCGGGCTGGTTGGCAAAGGCAAAATCGTAGTACAGCGTCTCGCCCTTGGTCAGATCCTTGATCTCGACAAAGAAGTAAGGCTGGTTTGTGGGATTGTGGCTGGGGTCCTCCAGCACGGCGGCATAGCTGAAGCGCACATGCAGCTTGCCGTCACCCGGGTCGCGGTCGGTTTCGGCAATCACACCCTTTTGGCTGATCTCGTTGATGTGTGCGCCGTTGTCGTCGTCGTTGACCTTGGCCGAGAAATTGCCCTGGCGCGGCAGCACCAGCTGCGGTGCGCGCGGGTCAAAGCGGCCATCCACCACGCTGACCTTCTCCAAGCCGCTGCCATTGAAGCGCACATCGCCAACTTGAAAAGGCGGCGCGCCGGTCAAGCCCGGGTTCAGGCCAAAGCGCTTGGTCCAGCCCGTCACCGTTTGGCTTTCAAAATCGCCATTGACAAAGATGGCGTGCGAATCACCCCCCGCGCCCAGGCCCAGCACCAGCAGCAAGGCCAGCATCCAGCTGCGCCGGCTGCCCAGCCCTCCTTTGCGCTGCAGCCACCGTGCGCCCAGCAACAAGGTGCAGCCCGACAGCAAACTCAGCGCCAGCCAGCCCATGGTGGGAATGGATTTGAGGGCGCCCGCAGGTGCATTGACGGAGGCGGATGCGCTGTTGTTGGACAACACGGGATCGGGCAGCTCGGACGCGACTGAAGCGGTATTCACCAAGTGGCCACCGGCCTGCGCCATGACGCCCGCCACATCGATGGTGATGGACGCGCCCACCGGCATCTCCGCCAGCACTTGGATATCGCCGCCTTGCCCTGACGCTGTGCCGCATACGGCACCACCGCGCGCACTGCAGGTCCAGCGCATGTCCTCCACGCCCGAGGGCATCAAATCTTGCAGCCGCGCTGCGCTGACCGCTGCCGGGCCATGGTTGACAGCCACCAGCTGGAAGGCCAGCTTGCCGCCGGGCAGCACTTTGGGTGTGCTGGTGGTTTTGAACACCGCCAAATCGGCCTGCGCAGCCCCTGCAGTGCTGACACTGACCTGCACCAAGCTGTCATTGTTGGCTGCATTCGTATCCACGGTATCGGCGTTCGTTGGCGCCACCGAGGCTCGGTGCGTCAGCACGCCATCTGCAGTCGCTTTACCGGTCACCGTCACCATTACCTGGTTGCCAGCGCCAGCGGGCACCTGGGCATCCACCCGCAGCTGGTGGCCCATGCCTGGGCTGGCATCGCAGGCAGCCAGGCCCTGGGCAGTGCACACCCACTGCACATCGGCCAGCGAGGCAGGCACCATACTGCTCAAGGTCACGCCCGAGCCTGCAGCCGAGCCGGCATTGCTGACCACCAGGCGGTATTGCACCAACTCACCCACCTTGTATTGGGTACTGGCGACCGTCTGCGTGACGGCGTAATCCACTTGCGCACGGTTATCCGGTGCCGCGCCTTTGAATAGATAGAACTGCGCAAAATGCTTGCGCAGCGATGCCAGGTCATTTTGCGTAGCCCCGGCATTGTCCTGGTCACCCACAACCAACCAGACGCTGAGCTCCTGTCCGGGAGCCAATTGCCCGGGTATGGCGGACAGGGCGATAGCCATATCCTCGCCAGCAGCCGGTGCCTGGGTGCTATTTCGCAGATCACCGACCGCAGCGCGTGACAGCAAGGAGCCAGCCCAATAGCCCATCTCTCCCGCTTCCCATCGATCCGCAGCAATATGGCCAGCAGGTGCGGTCAGCGTCGGGGCCAACACCGATTCGTTGAAAAAGGTGTTATCGGCAGCATCCTGGTCAATATCCACAAAGCCGGTGATGCGCACATCGTCAAGCGGCGATAAGGTGCTATTGCGAAGTAACCACTTCCACTGCACGCCACTTGCACCAAAGCTGTATTTCTCGGCATTGATAAGCGTCAAGCCGTTTTTAAGCGGTGCTTGGGCTTGCGCAGGGACTTGTCGTATTTCCTCAGCTGAAACGCCATCGCTGAAGAAAAGACTTACCCGCTCCAAAGTCATATTGGCAGTCTGTGCGGCAGCAGATGCGGACCACAGCCATAAAGTCATCAAAAATATGCTTACCCAAACTATATTTTGTTGCAGCTCTTGTCTTTGCGGCTGCGATACCTTCTGACCTGTCATACCCCGCCCGTCATCCAATTATAGAAATGGGCGCCATTCTCTCTTGAAACCTTTGTTTCTCTCTATCACTGTTTTCAAAAAGAACTATATTTACTTATGGTTTCTAAACTTATAGATTCCTTACGGTGTGACTTCCGTCAATCTATTTGCCGAACCTATAAATAGAAAACTGCATTTTCAGGTAGGTGTTTTTTCGCAAACGTCAGATTTAAAACCCGCATTAACTGCTTCTTCCCCTGCCATTCGCTGCGCAGGCCTGGCTCCAGCCGGAGCGATTCCGCGCAAATTCCCCACTTTCAGGGATAGCATTTTTCGCCCACTCGCATACCATCGCGGGGTCCGCCCGCGCGTTTTTTTGCTTATCCATGCTTGAACCTTCGTTGCTTGTTGAAGATGCTCTTTTGCCTGTCCCCGTCCTGGTCGTGGAGGACGAGCCGCTTTTGCAGCAACGCTTGCGCCAGGTGCTGCACCAGCTTGGCTATGAGGACGAGGCGCTGATCTTTGCCGGCACGCTGGCAGAGGCGCGGGCCGTGTTCGCCGAGGGGCCGGTGGGCCTGGCCTTGGTGGATTTGCGCCTGCCCGATGGCAATGGCCAGTCGCTGATCGAAGAGCTGCGGGCCGAGGATCCGGGGCTGGGCATTCTGGTGGTGTCGGCCTGGAGTTCCGAAGACTTGATCCTGAGCGCGTTGCGCGCCGGGGCCACCGGCTATGTACTCAAGCAGCGCGACGATTTCGAGGTGATGCTGTCCATCCGCAGCGTGCTGCGCGGGGGCGCGCCCATCGACCCTTTTATTGCCCGGCGCATTTTGCAGCTGCTGCCACTGCGCGCGCCCAAGCCGGCCGGCCACGCAGCGCCCGCTGCCAGCGGCGGCGAGCCCGATGTGGGCCTCACGCCCCGGGAGGCCGAGATCTTGCGCCTGGTGGCCGATGGCATGAGCAACCGTGAGATTGCCAACGAATTGCATCTGTCCCGCCATACGGTGGAGAGCCATGTCAAGCGCATTTACCGCAAGCTGGCCGTCTCCTCGCGCATGATGGCGGTGCGCGAGGCGCGTGCCCGGGGAATGATTGAGTGAGCCCGCGCGCTCACCCCCTGCCCCGCCTGTTGCAAGCCGGGGCGTACCTGCTGGCGCTGCTGCTGGTACTGCTGTTTGTGCTGCTGGCTGGACCTGCGATGGCCCAAACCGCGCCAGCCAGCACTCTCCAGGCTGGTAGCTGCAAGGCGCAGATCCTGCACGTGGATGCGGCACGCGCTAGCGCGCTCAACCCGCAGCTGCCCGCCCCTAGCGAGGGCTGGGAGCCGGTCCAACTGCCCGATCTCTGGACCCAGCGCTGGCCTGCGCACGATGGCGCGGTCTGGTACCGCATTGCCTGGCAGCGCAGCTGCGCCAGCCCACAGCCGGGGCTCGATACCGAGTCCACAGCGCCCCCCGAGCCCATCGCACTGGGCATTGATGGCATCAGTGTGGCCGGCGCGGTGTATGTGAACCATGACCTGCTCTGGAGCGATGCCTCCCTGGTCGAGCCGCTGTCGCGCAGCTGGAATGTGCCGCGCTGGTGGCTGCTGCCCGAATCGCTGCTGCAGCCCGGGGTCAACACCATCTGGGTATATGCGGTAGGCCACCGCGCCTTGAGCCCGGGCCTGGGCCAGCTGCGCCTGGGATCGCCGCAAGAGGTGGCCCAGGTGCAGGCAGGCAAACAATGGCGCCAGCGCACGGTCTACTTTGTCAATGCCGTGCTGTGTGCGATGGCCGGGGTGCTGTTCTTCAGCATCTGGTTGCTGCAGCGCAAAGCCCGCACCTATGGCTGGTTTGCACTGATGGCCTTGTGCTGGATGCTGTATTTGAGCACCTACCTCGCGGGCAGCCAGTGGCCCTGGCCCGATTCACTCACCCGCGCCCGCTTCAGCCTGGTGGCGCTGCTGGGCTATGTGCTGAGCGTATGCATCTTCACCTTCCGCTTTGGCGCGCAAAAGCTGCCCTGGGTAGAGCGCTTTTTGTGGCTGCTGGCCTTTGTCGGTGCAGCGGTCACCTGCCTGGTGCCGGCCGAGCATGCGCGCCAGGGCTTTAGCCTGGTGTGGCAGGGCGCGACGGCGGTGTTCCTGGTCAATGGGCTGCAGTTCCAAGTCCATGCCTGGTTTCCGCGCAAACGGCCGCGCAATCTGGCGCATATCCTGCTTGCCTGCATCTGGCTGCTGTTGACTCTGGTGGCGCTGAACAACCTCTACTCGGTGCTGGACCGCTGGCAGGTGGCGCGCGACTGGGCAGCGCTCAGCGGCGTGCTGGTGATTGGCCTGCTGATGCTGCTCTTGGGCGGCCAGCTGGTGCGGCAGATGCATGAGGTACGGCGCTTTAACCGCGAGCTCAAGGTCGGGGTGGAATCGGCACGCAGCGAGCTGGCCCAGGCGCTGCAGCGTGAGCATGTGCAGGCGCTGGAGAACGCCAAGCTGCAAGAGCGCATGGCCCTGGCCCATGACCTGCACGACGGCCTGGGCGGTGCCCTGGTACGCAGCATGGCGCTGGTCGAGCAGGCGGACGAGACCATCAGCAGCGCGCGCGTGCTGTCCTTGCTCAAAAGCATGCGCGATGACCTCAACCAGCTGATCGACTACGGTTCCAGCGCCGGCGCATCGGTGCCCGACACCCCCGTGCAATGGGCCGCGCCCCTGCGCCACCGCATCACCCGCATCTTGGATGAGATTGGTGTGCAAACGCACTGGAGCATTGCTGCGCAGTGGCAGGGCAGCGTCGAAGAAGGCAAGCGCCCCAATGCGCTGCAATGCCTGCTGCTGACCCGGCTGGTGGAGGAGGCGCTGTCCAACGTCATCAAGCACAGCCATGCAAGCAAGGTGCGGGTGGAGTACTCGCAGCCCCGGCCCAACCAGCTGCTGGTGCGGGTCGAGGACGATGGCGTGGGCTTTGATGTGCAGGCCGTGCAGCGCGCCGGCCAATCGGTGGGCATGCGCAGCATGGCCGCCCGCGCAGAACGCCTGGGCGCCAGCTTCAGCGTGCAATCGAGCCCGGCCGGCACGATGGTGACGGCGGTGCTGCAGCTGGGGGCGGGGCTGCCTGCGGCAGCGCCGGGAGTGGGGGCACGCGGATAAGTTTTGCATCAACTTGGGCCCCGCTCTCTTTTCGCTAAAGCCATGGATGACATGCCCCCTCAACACCAACAGGGGTTTGCTTGGGGCCACAGGTCCATGTCACCAGCTCATTCAACAGGCAACGGTCTACAAAGCGAAGACTGCCGCATTTCTGATCACACTCTGAGAGGAAAGCGGCATCTGGAATTTCCATTCCAGAGTCGTAATAAGTCACCAAGGAATGCAACTAAGGTGAATGCATAGTGAGCAAATGCCGGCGCAACTAGGGCGACAGTCAGTCTGTACAAGTGCAGATTCTATTTTCTAATACAGCCCCAATAAGCTCCATCAGAACCCTCTGATTGCTCCTGCCCACATATGGCATGAGCGCACTCCAAAAGGCGGTCAGTGCAGCGCCGCACCTATTCCGTCGCTCAAATACAGATGGGTTTTCACAACAGGTCCGCCGATAGCAGCAATCAAACGTGCTGGGAATCTTAAAAATTTGGCATGATTTGCGCAAATGATAATTTTTATTAATTCATTTGATTAATCTAATTGCTTATATGAATAATATTCCTAACCATCATCTATAGCGATGGAGACACGCCTTACCTCAGCTGGCTTTGGCGGGTATGAGCCCTTTTCTGGCACAAATGGCGCAGGCGCAGATCTTGCCGCCACAGCTTATCGTCAGCTTTGATGCGGGCCCTATAGCCGTACCATTGGGTGCCACACCGCTGTTGATCGCTTTGGGCTTGGCGTTGCTGGGCTTGGTTCTGGCCTGCAAAGGAAGATTGCGCGGCGCGGGCATCTTCCCTGGCATCGCAGCATTATTGCTGGCGGCAGGTCTTTTCAGCTTGGATGCCGTGCGCGCGCAAATCGCCATGCAGACACTTGACCTGGAGAACAGCCCCTCTGCACTACCAATGCGGGCCAGCCAAAACAACAGCGTGCTAGTACGCAATAAGACGAATCGGCCTGTAGTAATACGCAGCATCATCATTGCCCATGACAGCGCCAACGCGTACCGCGTAGCCAAGACTCCAGCCACAACTTGTGCGCTAGGCGCTCCGCTACAAAGCGGCGCTACCTGTGCTGTGGAGGTGCGCTACACGTACGGCGGTAGTGACAACGGAGGTGGGGAGGACGGAGGCGGTGACAACGGAGGTAGTGGTTCCATTGAAGACCCTAAAAGCCCCGACAACTTCGCCGATCGCGCTCAGGCCATTGCTGAAGGTGACCCACGCGTTACTCCCAGCACAACCGAAGAACTCACCGAAACTTTCAAGTCAGAAAAAACCCCCGAGGCTGCCAATCATAGTCAGCGTCTGCGTAACAACCACAGCCTGGTGCTGACAGCAGTCGATCCTGATCCCAGCTGGCACAGAACTGAGGCCAGCACCGGCTTCATCGTGGCGGAGCCAGGTAGCAGTTACGCGGTAGACCTGCGCAAGATTGATTCCACCGGCAAAGACCTTGGCCCGCTGCGTAAGGCAGACCAATTACGCCTGCGCTTTGAGGTGCGCGTGCAGCATAGCGAGAACCGCATCGACTATGTACTCCCCTATACCCAGAAAAACTACATTCGCTGGGACAGCGCCAACCCCGGTCGCTTGCTAGTCACCGTACCGGTCGATATTCAACAAGGCCGCGTGTTGATCGGCATTCGCCCCAGTTTCCGCAACAAAGGGCAAGCCGCGATTGCCGAGCGCTGGAGTGTGCCTGTTGTGGCGGAGGTATGGCAGCGACGCGCAGGCGTGCAGACCATCGCGCTGGGAAGCATCTTCTATCCAGCGCGATTTGCCAATGGCGTGCAGCCTAGCCCCGGCAGTGCATTCAGTATGACTGACATCGAAGAGCACCTGCGCCAGGCCTACGCCGATCTGCCAGATACTATCCTGCTCAAACCCTTGGTAGTGGCTGGAGCCGGGCTGACACAAGGCCAGTTGGTAGACTCCCGTATTCCCCGAGCCAACGGCGACAACTACCCCTATGGCGGCCGTGTGGCACGCGTTATCGAGGGCAGCGGAGGACAACAACTCGTCCTGCTTGATTTTGATCTGGCCTCAACCTACCATTTGCTGGAGGATGACCCACTAGTGCGCGAAGGCGTTATGCCTGAGTTCGTGACCTATCGGAAGGGGCCACCACAGCAGGCGCCTGATCGGCAGAGCGAGCCTGAACTTGAATTCTTTGGACCTGAAGAGCGCAGCGGCATCAAGACACAACACGAAGCCCGGCCCGCCAAGAACGTGCTAGAGCACGCCAAGATCGACATATCCCCCAGTTGCAGTGCGAGTGGCAGCATGAGCCTGGCGTTCACACCGATTCTGGAGATCTCTCCAAAGATCAACGTCGGCGTCGAATACACCATAGCGGCCAATGGCAGCAAAGTGGAGTGTGCTGTTAAGCTGGAAGGACCCGACCTTCTCCAAACCTTGTCCGTTGGGCTCCCGCTGGTGCGTCTTGCAGCTCTGGTGGGGATGAAACTGGAGGCTCACCCCTATGGCGAGGTCAAGCTCGGTCTAACACCCAAATCTAGCTCTGGCGTCAGCGCGTTCTTTAGCCAGACAGGCCGGGTGACCTACCTCCAAGGTATGGCGCAACCCCAGCTAGAAATGAGCAGTGGAGACGTCGGGAGCGGCAAGGGCCTGGATGACACTCCCGGTGGCCTAGAGGCATCGCTCGGCGGTGGCTTGGGTTTAGGCGCCGCCCTGACGCTCGACCCTTTCAAGCTGTTTGGAGGCTCCTTTCAGGTAGTGAACCTGGAGGCCAAGTCCGAGCTCAATATGGGCACTGCGATAGACAGCCGCAACGCCGCAGCCATCAAGCAATGGGGCACGGCATCGAGTGCTTCTTTCACGCTCAAGCCCGAAGCCAATGTGCAAGTTTCGACCGGTTTTGTAAATTTTATGAAATTCCTGGGGCTAAAAGCTGAGGCCGGCGTGGGAGCCTCGCTCAAGCTCATCGACCACAAGGTAGACGCCAACTACCTGCTAGGCGACGTGCAAGATTCAGGCGACGGCAGCGGCTCAGTCACTTTCAAAGAGCTGTCCATGCCCACCGTTCTGCGATCACTTTTTTCTGGCACTACTGCTGGCTATGCCAGCTTGGCACATAGCTCTGTGTACAACGACCCCACTGGCGGCATTAGCTACGAGCTGGATGAGTGCACCAGCCGTGGCGGCACCATCAGCACACCTCTGGTCGCCTGCAAGAGCGGCTTGTTTTGTGGCAGGGCCGAAAAGAATGCCGATTTTTGCAAGGCTGCATGGGTATCGCCCCTATTGGCCACCGCCTACGTGGGCAACACCGCCCATACGCAAGGTTCTGTTGGTACTAACTCAACTAACTTGACCACGGTCGGCCTAACTGGCACTCCGTTGCAGCCCTCGCCCACTTCACTAACATTGGCTGGCGCTGGCACCCAGAGCTTTACAGCCCGTTCGGCCTGTACTGCTCGCGGTGTTACCCGGGGAAATATACAAGTCACATTGGGTAGCAGCGTAGCAGACGCGCAGTCGAATACCCTGGTATGCAATTGCAAACCCGGTGATACGGACTGCGACCGTACCTGGGCCTCTCCGCATTTGATGACCGCAGATGGCCTCGCTTACGACTATGTCGCTAGCGGCGACTATATCTTGGCCCGCGTGCATGATGCAGCTGAAGAACCAGTGCATGGATTTGAGGTTCAGTCACGTTTTCTGCCTGGCTACGATGTCTCGTGGCCACAAGCCGCAGCTATGCAAGTTGGGAATGATGTACTGGAGGTGCGTGCGGTTCCATTCTCACCTCCAGAATTTTCGTCATTTGGTTATGTCAATGCTCTTGAGTTGTATGTCAACGGCCAATTATTAGCTAATCTGAATTCTAGTAATTTTTGGAAAGAAATGCGCCAAAATCGCATCCATCCTTTGCCATCTGGTGGACTAGTGTATTTTGATGATTTTACCGGTCGCGGTGCAGGTAGATATTGGGCACCTCGATCCATTACCGTATTATGGCCACAACAGGGTGCTTTTAAAGAATATGCTGTCAAGCTCTCCACGCCATATCTGGAACAAGGCGTATTAAAAGGAAATAGCTTTCCCTTAATGGAAATACAAATTATTCGCCCAGATGTCATGCAAGGTGGTGCCCGAGGCATGCTGGGCAATAATGATGGAAACCCCCACAACGATATGATTCGTCGAAATGGAGAAATTCTGGCTCAAAGCAGTAACATAAGCTGGACGGCACTGTACGCACTATTTGGCGGCGACTGGCTGGCTAAACCTCAAGAGTGTTTATTTAGCGATGGATGTCTTAATCAACTCATCTTTCCCGAGCATGCTGTAGTGCTAACCGATGTGCAACGCACCCAGGGTGAAATCGCATGTTTAGATTTAAAAGGTTACTATCGCGAAGCCTGTATTCACGATGTAGGCTTGTCGGGATCTACCGGCTTGGTCAGGGACTACTATGCCAACACCGAAGATCTGAATACGATGGCAGACAAATTAGTCACCCCTAGAGTCGATGTACCTGAATATTCTCTTGAATTAATCGGTGACAAATCAAATTTACCAGAGTATTCCGGTAAAGGATTTGCACAAGCATACCGTGTGGCACATGTAAATGGCAAAGGTCAATTCATGTTGATCATTCGTCCACCACGTAACGGATCGGCCTTCTTCAGCAACCACAGTGCCGGCTCACACAAGCAGAGCTTTGCATCAACGGGCTCCCAGGAAATCTCGGTGGATGTGCAATGTAACAGACCCGATCCAGCATGGGCACAGGCAGAAGGTATTTGGCCATTTTATGGTGCTGTGCAACTATGGGCGATCGATCCGCTGTCAGGTTTTGCATCTCATCTGTTAAGTGAAAATTTAATTGATTGCAATTGGGATGCTGACAATATCGGCAAGCTTGCTGCTACTACAAGCCAAACTTCATTTTTTTTAGATAAAGAAGGGCAGCTCTGGGCTTGGGGCAGAAACTATACAGGAGAGCTTGGAAATGGTACAAACACACCAAGTTATCACCCAGTACGCACCGACCTTTCTCCCTTAGGAAACAGCCAAGCTATATCTATTTCTGCATCTGGCAACCATGTCTTACTAATGGATAACAAACAGCGGTTATGGGCTTGGGGATCTAACCAGTTTGGACAGCTCGGCGATGGAACTTATACAGATCGGAACCGTCCCGTACTGGTCGATTTAACTTCTCTGGGTAGCAGTAAAATTATGGAAGTATCTGCAGGAGGAGGCCACACGATAGCGCTTGACGACCAAGGTCGCCTATGGGCATGGGGCAATAATTTAGAGGGAGCCCTAGGTGATGGCACACGCACTAATCAAACCACACCGGTACTGGTTGACATTGCGCCGCTAAATGGCAGCAAGGTTGTGCATGCTGCGGCGGGCACATCTCATTCAGTAGCCGTAGACGACGAGGGACGGTTATGGGCATGGGGCATAGAGTATGGTCAACGTAGCCATAATTCGCTGACTATTCAAGATCGCCCCGTTCAAGTTGATATGGGGCTTATGGGAGGACGCAAGGTAGTGACACTGTCCGCGGGTTATCACTACACGCTGGCACTAGATGACCGGTCGCAAATGTGGGCATGGGGTGCTAATCTGTGGGGCCAACTAGGGTATGGGGGGAGGAACACGCAAACTCGACCCCTATTAGCGAGCAGTCATATAGACGGAAGTCAAATAATTGCTATAGCGGCTGGCAAAGATCATTCTTTGCACGTTGATAACCGAGGTCGTCTCAGTTCATGGGGCCTAAACACCGGTGCTCAGCTAGGTAACGGGAACATGGGATGGGGACACGGCTCTATGTCTCCTCGCCAAATTGTTGATCCACTGGTACCAAAAGATATTAAAATAGTTGCAGCATCGGCAAGCGATCACCATAACTTGGCACTGGATAATAAAGGCCACCTTTGGGAGTGGGGTTATATTTGGTCTCGAAATGGTGAGAAAACTTACCAGACCAGCCCTAAGCTAGTCCAAATGCCACCCTCAACTCATTGATCCGCCGATTTCTCTTCATATTTCTATGAATCGCTACTCCCGCATGGGAGTAGTGTCTTTGAAATTTCAATATGGAAATAAACGCAAGATATTCAATACTCGCCTTATGCTCAACGTCGCAGGTTCATAAAATCGCTGTATTCACTTAGCTGCTTATCCAAACTGGCATATAGTTTCGTGAACCAGGTTGGGGCAATGTCAATATCTATGCATCGACACTGCAACTAAAGCAGATTAATAGAAAAGGCCACCACAGATAAGTAACTGTGGTGGCCTTTGAGTGTTGAGCGGGTCGGCGCTCAGTTTGTCACCGCCTCGCGCCAGCTGATGCGTTTACCTTGTGGCTTAGGGGCCGCCACGGGTATGTAGATATCAATCGGATCGCCCACCACACCGGTTTGAACGTGGCTGGTGACGGTGCCATCTTTGTCAGCGGTCAGCGCATTGCCAACGATAAGGGTATCGGGCACCTGCACGCCCGCCTGTCCGCCATCAGGGCCATCAACCACGGCCTGCCCGGTCTCCACGTTGAGGTAGTTGAGCCAGCCGTAGCCGCCTGCCTCGCAGGGGTCATCCGTGGGCACATTGCTGGCAACGACCAAGGTCGTACCGGCCAGGCGCAGATTGACATTCACCCGCTCACGCCTATCGGGCAGGTCCACATACCAGCCTTTTTTGCGGTCTTTGCAGGCCGCCTCGTTGCTTGCGCAGCTGATGCGGCGCACCAAATTGCCCTCGTTGTCCCTGGCTTCGCTCAAGACTGATTGCTTGAGGTCTGCGCGGAAGGCCGGCCCCGTGGAGGTGTAGCCCTCTGCCCTGTCATCAAAGCCATAGATGGACTGCGGGTCCTCATTGCCCAAATCCGCAGGCCCAAACAGCCGTCCGGTGGCGACCAGAATGCGCGGCAGCTGGGTGCTGCCCTGCACCAGCCCCACCCGGGTGGTGATGGGCTGGGGTTTGCCGCCATGGACCAGTTGCACCACCTTGTTCACCTCGAAGCGGCTGGTCGCCACATTCCACTGAAAGCGCCAGACATTGCCGTCCAGATCGCCGCCGTAGAGCAAGCGGGTGGTGTTGTCGCCAGCAGGGTCGCGCAGGTAGTTGTTGAGCTCGCGCAGGCCGCTGCCGGTGGGGGTGGTCATTTGTTCCATGACTTGCCCGGTGCTGGCATTGAGCACAAACACATGGTTGCGCCCATCGGCATTGTTGTAGCCCGAGGTCAGGAACACGGCCCAGGTGCCATTGGGGTGCTTGGAGACCAGGGGCCGGCCAAAGCTCAGGCCCATGTTCGGCAAGCTCGCTTCCCACAGGGGCTTGGGGTTCCTGGGGTCGCTGATGTCGAGCGCGTAGTAGCCTTTGCCACCCTTGTTGAAGCCGCCCACCAGGATGGTTTTCCAGCCGTTGGCGTCGCGGATATCGGCCACGACGGGCGCGCCATCGACAAAGTAGCGGTGGCCGCCGTCGTAGTCGACGCTCGCCAGCCGGGCCATCTCGGGCATAACGGCGGTGGGGACAAAGGCCCAGCGCTCGCGCGCTGCCTGGGGCACGTCCCGGCCACCAACGGTTTCGGTCTTGCGCAGGTCGGTCTCGGCATCAAAGGCATGCAGCATGCCGTCGTTGCCGCCCACATACACCATGGGCTTGCGGTTTTGCTGGCTCAGGCGGTAGGCGGCGTAGCCCTCATCCCGGTAGCGGCGGGTGGGCTTGCCCACAAAGAGCGGCTGCGAGCCGATGATGTCGCCCAGCCGGCTCTCGCGCGGGCGGTAGAGGCGCTGGGCATCGCCCAGTGCAAAGCCTTCCAGGCTGCGGTCACCGCGCAGAAAGTTCACCAGGTTGGCGCCGGCAGCGGCCTGCTGTTGCGTATCGCTCATCTGCGCGTACTGGGCCAGGCGGGTGCTGATGGCCGGGGCATCGAAATGGCTGCGCAAGCTGCCCAGGTTGGCATAGCTGAATTCGGCCAGCGCACCGGCATTCATAAACAGAATGCGGCGGTTGTCGGTGGCCAGGTCGCGCTTGTCCAGCGCCTCTTTGGCCGACCAGCCGACGATGGGCGTGCGCCGGCCCGAGTTCAGCCCGATTTCAAAGGCCTGCAGATCGCCCGACCAGCGGCCGGTGCGGTAAGTGGCGGCATAGGCAAAGTTGTTGCCCGCCTCGGTGATGGGCGAGGACACGCCGACACTGGCGCCAGAGCCCAGAGCCGCACGGATATCGGCAAACACCTCGGCCAGGCCAGCCTGGATGGCGACCGGGTCGTTGGCGCTGAAGTACAGCCCACGGCCATTGACGGCGGTGTGCCAGAAGTCATCGATGGACTCGGGGCGCTCGTAGTCGCGGGTGTCGTCCTTGGGCCAGATGGGCCAGGTCTTGAGGCCGCTGCGCAAATGGGCAAAATCGCCCGCGCCGTTCTTGTAGTTCTTGTCATAGCGCAGGGCACCCGAGACGCCCATGCCGATCACATAGGTGCTCATGTGCTGCCAGGTGGCCTTGTCATCTTCGGCGCCCGTCCCCACGGGCCGCACCTTGTTGTCCCAGCCGCGCGGCGTATCGCTGCTGCTGCCCGGGCGCAGATCGGTGGCGTAGTAGTACTGCGCCACATCGGCCAGCGAGTTGCTGCTGCCGCCCGTAGCCGGGCCCAGGTGCTCTTCGTCGCAGGGCAGCTTGCCGCAGCGGGTATGGGCCGCTGGCAGCGCAGACCAGGGGGCCGTGCCAGGCTGGGGTTTGCCATTGGGAGGGTCGGGAGGCTGGACCACCGTCGGCGCTGCGTCGAGCGGATAGCAGACCGCGGGGGATTCCAGATCGCCGCTGAAGAGGACAATGCCCGGTGGGCTGACCAACGTACGGCCTGTTTCTGCGGAGCCCACCAGGCTCACGTTGTAGGTCATGTACTCACCGTGGTAGACCTTCTTTTGGCCCTTGTACTCTTGGCAGGTGGCTGCCGGGCAGTCATCCGGCTTGGTGGGCACAATCGTGGTCGAGCCCAGGCCCACACCGCTGCAGTCGGTCACCACATGGGTCGCCGGGTTGTAGCCGGGCACGCACAGCTCGCCTTGGGGCACGTTGATGGTGGTGGGGCCTTCTTGCACGCACTGGGTCTCGACGCCACTGATGGGATTGGTGCCCGCCTCGCAGGCGGCAAAGGCTTCAGCCGATTGCAGGTAGACCAAGCCTTCAGGGGTGCTCTCGTCGACACTCTCGCAGGTGCTGGTGGTCCAGCCATTTTCCTGAATGGGTCGCCCTGCGCCCACCGCCTGCGCGACCAGCGCTTCACAGGTTCCATAGGCCAAGTCAATGTCACTGCTGCGTGCTCTGCAGTTCCCGATGGCTTTGTAACCATCGACCAGGCCTTGGCAGCTGGCAACACGCACGCCATTTTCTTGCATCCGTTCACAGCTGGTTCGCGTCCAATCCGGAGGGCCGGATTCCTCAATCACGCAATGCTGCACATTCTCCGTGCGCTGGACCCCCGGCACGCACGAGCTGTAAATACAGCCATTGGCTGGGGTGGCATTTTGGGGGGTGCAGGTAGCCGGATTGGTTGGCGTTGGAGGGGGCAGCTGCACGCCCTCCATACCCGGAGCGGGTGTGCACTGGCCCGGTTGGGGCGTCCATTCCTGCCTGTCCTGGCATTCGATGCCCACCCAGCCGTTGTCGGCCGAGGGGGCCCGTGGCGTGCACGATGGCACCGCCCGCCAAGGGTTGCGCTGCTGCGCGCATGTCAAATCGATGTTTGACGAGAAAAGGGTACGGCAGCTCGCGGAGTCTTGCTGCACCGGGCCGCTCCAGGTGCTTTGGGTATTGTTGCATTCCACCGTGTAGTTGCCCTCGATCCCGGCCTTGCAAGCGCTGGGCGCCACCGTGCTGCTTACTGGGGCGCCTCGTGCCTCACACTGCATGTTGATGCGGCCGGGTTGGTTGGGCAAGTCGCCGGGCACGCAGGCGGCCACTTTTTCTGAGGCGCCGCGCTGGCGGCACTCGGTATAGGTGCTGCTGGCCGCATCCCATACCGGTGCGCTGGTGACCGGGCAGCTGTTGTCGGTTTCGCCTTCGTCGCCATTGACGGCCTCACGGGTGCAGCTGGTATGCCGAAAACCATTGGCCTGGCTGGCCGCCTGCGGAACACACTGGTCCTGGGGCACATAGCGCTCCTCACGGTGGCTGCTGTCGCAGTTGCTGTATTCCACCAGCGCGGTGCTGCCGCCTGCAGCGGCAATATCGGCCGCCAACTGGGGGTGCAGGCTGTTGCAGGCCAGCACGGGGCCGCTGTAGGCCGGCACGGCTACGCCTTCGCAGGCAATGGTGCCCACGCCGGGCACATACTGGCCATTGCGGCTGCAATAGGCCGAGGCACTGACATCGCGCTCGGTGGGGCCGTCGCACTCCACCTGGTAGTCCCCTGCCCTGCCGGGTGTACAAGACTGCACCACCTTCCAGCTGTCGCCCCCGGGCGGTTCGACCTTGCAGCCGCTGGCAAAGGCCTCGCACACGGACTTGTCGGTGGTCTTGAGCTCCACCTCGCCCAGTGCCGGGTTTTTGTACCAGTAAAAATAGCGCTTCTCACGCGTCTGGCTGGCTACCGCCCGGGCCCATGGCGTTTGGGTTTCCGTGCTCCAGGTGGTAACAAGCTTGTTTTTGTACTGCTTTTTGTTGATGTAGTTCCAGTTGATTTGCTGCTGGTACTGGTTTTTGGTGACGGTATGCGTGCCTTGGGCATACCAGTACTCGCTTTGCATCGCCGACAAATTGCCGTCCCATGGACCAGGGGCTTTGTGGGACACCCGCAATGTTTGGTTGAAGTACCTTTTGATCCACGACAGATCGCCGTTATGCCAGCTTTGGCGCAGCACATCCTTTTTGATGATCTTTTTGTAGACCGTCTCGGTCTTGGTGCCGCCACCGGGCACGGTCACCTTCCAGCCCACGGTGCAGGCGGCCAAGCCGTAGGTCACCGATGCATCCCGCTCCAGCTTGTAGCCACTGACCGAGCCATCGTAGACCGGGCGGGGACGCAAGCCATCGGGCCCGGTCAGCGACAGCGGCGGGCCATCCTGCTGGCCGACCAGGGTGGTGCCATCGATTTGCACCGGGCCTTTGCCCTGGGTCTCCTGCCCCACGTTCCAGTAGCCATCGGTGGTGACGATGGCATAGTGCCGCTGGCAGGCGGAGACGACGGGATCGACAAAGGGCCGCATGCTGTCATTGATGCTGTCGCTTTTGCCCGCGTAATAGCGGCCGACCCGCGCCAGCGCCTCACGCGTGGGCGAGGTGCCTCCGGTTTGGGTGCCCTGGATGGCCTGAAACCAGGCCTGCTTGTCGCTGCCGGCAAAATCTTGCACCGGCAGAAAATGGCTGTGCGCGCCCGTGCCTGGCTTGGCCACCGTCAAAAAGCCGACCCGGAAGTTGTCATTGAGCGCGCCAAAGGCCAGGCTGACAGAGGACTTGGCCATGTTGATGCGCGTGCGGTAGTAGCTGTACCAGATGGCAAAGTTGCGCTCTTGCGCAGCAGCGTTGGCCAGCTTGACGCGGATCCAGCGGCCGCGCATCTGGCCGCCTGGCACCCCCTCGATCGGCTGGGCCACGGTGCCGCTGTCCTGCACGCTGCCGTCATCGACATGGAGGCTGGGGACATCGGGCCAGGTACAGCTGGCCTCCCGCTCCCAGCTGGGCATCGTGGGGTAGGTGGCGCTGCTGGGCTGCCATTGGAAATAATAGGCCCGCTGGGGCGGGTCGTCGTTCAGGCTCTGCCGGCGTGTGTCGCCGTCATAGGCGCGAAAGGCGTTGGCAAGGTTGACGGCGCCGCGCGCCTGGTCATAGCCATCCTTCCAGGCCGCCGAGAAACTGGGCACCGGCATGTCGGTGATGCCATCGGCCTGCTTGGGCAGCGGATAGCTGGTATCGGGGTTGTAGTAGAGCGTATTGCACAGCGCGCTTTTGTAGCCCACCGGGAAAAAGTTGGCGTTCTTCTCCCAGTCATCGGGCATATGGCTCCATTTCATGGAGTCCGAGGTGTCGAGCAGCAGCATCACATTGGGCTTGGCCTGGTCGGCCAGAATGCCCAGCGGAATATCGGCAATGTCCACCGCATCCGACGATGCGGAATCGGCTGCCGCACTGCTGGCAAACAAGCCCGCTGCCACGGCGGCGGCAGCGAGCATGGCCCCCAGGCCTGCGGCCCGGCGCCCGCGCAGCGGGGGTTTTAATTTCTGAAGCATTTCCCTCTCCTTCGTCCTCGTGGCTGGTCGGCCCCTGCGGGCCTGCGGCTGCTGCGGGCGTCTGCGCGCCGGGCACTGCCGCCCTGTTTGCGTTTTTCAGTCCCGGCCCTTTGCGGGGGCCGCCCTCTACCGAGCGCCTTCGCCTTCAATACACCGTCATCTGCACATAGCTCACCGTCGCGCGCGGGCCCAGGGCCCGGGCGCTGATGCGGTACATCGGCCGGTCGTTGCAGGGCAGCACGCTGCCTGCGTCGTCCGACGAGCCCGGGCAGCCCGTGCTCGGCGGCGTGACACAGGACTGGCCATCCGCATTCCAGGCGCCGGCATGGCTGCACAGGCGGTGGATCATGTAGTGCACCTCGTTGCCCAGGCCGTCATCGGCGCTGGCTTGTTTGGCACCGGCGTTCCATGGCAGGTCCTTGGCGGGGACGCTGGGAACGACCTGCGCGTAATAGCCTTCGCTGGGGTTATCTCGATCCAGCGCGGTGCCGTTTTGCGATAGCTGTTCGAGCTGTGCCAGACCATGCTCCAGGCCCAGATCGGCCCCGGTGGTCGCGGTCTGCTTGAAAGCCAGGCTGCCGGCAATGGACGAGCCCGTGGTGGTGGTGCGCACCAGCGCAAGGCTGGTGAGCGTCATCACCAGCAGCACGATGAGTGCTACGAGCAGCACCACGCCGCGCGAGGCCTGCGGGCGGGTTGCGGACAGCGGTGTACAGTTTTGGCGTTTCATGGTGCTTGTTGCCCCCACAAGGTGTTGCGCAGCGGGATCACGCTTTCGTAGACCCGGTAGCGGTAGTGCTTCCAGCCATCGCCAGTCATATCAAATTGCTTGCTGCCATTGGCCCAGCGCGGAGGGTCCTGCGTGACTTCATCGCGCTCGTACTGGGAGCTGCGCACCAGCACCGCCAGGCGCACCGCTAGCACCCTGTCCCAGGTCGAGCCGCTGCTCAAGGTCGCCGTCCACTGGTCATTGCCGTCAATCTGGCCGTCACCGTTCAGGTCATAGCCATATTCGGCCTGAAAGCTGAGCACATCGTGTGCCACCGCCACGCTGCCCGTGCTGGTCTCGTTCAGGTGGTTGTAATAGACCAGCTCCTGGCCTTCGAGGCTCCAGACATGCAATTGCGGATCGGGCCCCAGGTTGTAGAGCGCGCCCTCGCCCAGGCTGGTGGTGCCGCCATCGAGCATGTTGCGGCGGCCGCCATGGTTGAAGCGAGGCGCCACTTCACTGCCGGTATAGAAGTTGATGTAGCTGCCGGTGCCCTGGCTCACCCGGTTGCTGGGATAGGATGCGCTGCCCGTGTCTGTCGCCACCGTAGAGCCTGCGCCTGCGGTGATTTCCATCATCAGGCAGTCTCGGCTATCGCTGTCCGAGGTGCCCACCGCCACATCGCCCGCATGCAGGCCCGCATTGGATTTCTCCATGCTGAGGACGCCATTGGCACTGGCCTCGTAGCGCGATCCGCTCACCATATTGGCCGTAGAGCCGCTGAGCACCCAGAGCTGCGTACGACCTTCGGAGGCGGCAATGCGCACGGGGACCAGCGGAAACGTGAAGGCACGGCCATTGTTATTGGCTTGCACCGAACAGCCCAAATGCCGCGCCTCCATCGCGGCAAAGCCCAGGCCCGCCGAGCGGATGTCGCGCTCAATGCTGAACAAGGCCAATGCACCCGCCGTTTGGGCGTCGGTCACCGCAGAGACCGTGCGGCGCTGCTTTTCAGACACGCCATAGAGCTGGTAGATCACCAGCATGCTGGCCATGCCAATGGCCACGCCAACGAGGATTTCGATGATCGAAAATCCCGCTTGCGAGCGGCGCTGCACCTGGCCGCAGCCCGTGTGCCTGCTGCGCTGCAGACGGGGCATGGACGTCGTTTTCATGCGGGGGGGCCTAATGGACATAGGCCTGGATCTGGTAGTTGCGCAAGCCGGCGTCGTGCGGGGCTTGCCAGCACAGGGTCACCGTCACTTTATTGAGGCCGTCTGTGGTGTCGACCAAAATCTGTTGCCCTGTGGGTACCGCACCAGGTAAACCCAACACATGCTGCGGGCCACCGCGCGCGGCAGAAAGCAGGTTAATGACATCGTTGTTGTCGGCCTCAGCCCCGCTGAAACTACATCGCTCAACACTGCCACTCACCCTGTGCTGCATTTTTTGCAGTGACGCAGCAAGCGCCTGTGGCGAGCTGCGATCGACCTTGAGTGAGATGGCCTGCACGATTTGGGAGGCATACATGCCCGCCTCCGTGCGGTAATGCGCCTGGCCCGACCAGTTGACAGATCGTGCCGTGAGCCCGGCGATGCCCAGAATGCCAAACACAATGATCATGATGGCGACCAGCGATTCGATCAGCATCATGCCCCTCTGACCTGCTGCAGTTGCATGGGAATGGGCGGGCATGGCCATGCGAGATATCAGCATTGGCGGTTGTCTCCCTCATCGGTGATGGACGGATCGCACAGCCGGACCTGGCCGCCCGGCGAGATGACCACGCGCAGACAGCGCTGGCTACCACTGTCTTCCAGGCAGGCAGCGTTGCTGGATTTGAAGTTCACGGCGATGGCCTCGGATGTGCGGCCCAGGCTGTCAAAGGTGACTGTCTCTTGCTCGGTTTCCACCGTCACGGCCGTTGCACTCTCTGCTGGCTTGCTGGCGATCGGTGTGTCACCCACCATCAGCCTCCAGCCCAGGCCGCTGTCCGTCAGCCCAAGCACTACATTGGTGTTGCGGCGCAGCGCTTCAGCCCTTGCGAGCTGGGCTCCGTCATAGTAGGCCTGGGCAACCGTGCGGATCTTGGAATCCAAGATATAGACACTGGCCGATGGCATGGCCATCAGCAGCAAAAAGACGGTGAGCGCCAAGCCCACCATCAGCTCGATCAAGGTAAACCCCTGGTTGGTATGGAGCCTGTGCATCAGCAGCTTCCGTCCTTGCGGATAGACCAGCAGCCGCTGCCCTTGGTCCAACCCGAAGGTGTGCTTGCGGTGTTACGCGCGCCTTCGTGGGTCAAGACGAAAACAAAACCGGACATGGATCCTTTGCCCTCCGCCTTCACCGTGTAATAAGATTTGTGCCCGTCACAGATGTATTTGAAGCGGGCAGTTTCCGCTGGCTCCGCAGCTATCCTGCTTTGGCAGGCGCCCACATAGGTCCTGTGATCCTGGTAAAACTGCTCCATCTTGGCCCCCATATCGGCCAATGGCGTGATGCCCGCCACGATCTGCCCACGCTTGACGTACTCGTCATAGCTAGGCAAGGCAATCGCCGCCAGGATGGCCACAATGGCCACGACGATCATCACCTCGATCAACGTAAAGCCGCGCTGCATCCAGCGCCGTACAGGGCCGCTGCAGCCCGTGTGGACTCGCGTCAGCGGTATGCGGACCGCTTGAGAAACCTTCATAACGACACCCCCTCACCGCCGCTGCACCAGAGGCGGCAATGCTCCAGAAAACCGCCTGGTGGATTCCTCCCCGCAGACTCCACCAGGGAGTCGGAAGGCTTCCATCCATCGATTTCATTTATTGAAATTTAGAAATTCATACGAACTTCATCAGGAGGGCATCATACGTGTCTGTTAGTAAATTACTTTCCAATAACTTACATCAATAGTTATTTTATAAATCTATAACTCCCTAGATTTTGAGCGAGTGAATGCGCGCTGCGCAGAGGACGTGGAGCGGTCCGCAACGCCGTAATAGAAATATTTTGATAGCACCCTAGATAGCAACAACGTTGGTTATCGGGGGCTGAAAGGCTGGAGAGCCACAGGTGACGGTAAAGAGCGGCGTGCGTTTGGCAACCCGCAAGCGCGCAGGCGCAACCGATGGCCGGGCATCGGTTTACACAGCCCATGCTGTTGCAAATGTGCAGCTTGATGCATATCAAGCTTGCAGCTGCAAGGCCAGGCCATTGGCCGCCAAGCCACGAAGGCGCCGTCGCACTGGCCATCGAGGCGACAGCAAGCAATGGTGGCTAAGCCGCTATGACCAGACCACCCCCATACACAGGCCGCCGTACCCATTGCGATCTGCCATGGCGCAGCGCCAGGCAGTGCTATGGGCCAAAGCAGGCCTGGTTCAGCGCGCCTGCAAGGCCTTGAGCAAGGTAGCCGCGTTGGTCTCGACCATGTCGACGTAGGTGCTGGCAGGGCCGCCGTCGGGCGACAGTGCATCGGAGTAGAGGCGCCCACCTATGGCAGCGCCGGTCTCGCGGGCGAGCTGCTCCAACAGGCGCGGGTCGGAGATGTTCTCGACAAAGATGGCGCCAATGCGCTCTTCGCGTACCTGTTTGACGAGGGCCGCCAGATCACGGGCCGAAGGCTCGGACTCGGTCGACAGGCCCCGCACCGGCACAAAGCGCAGACCGTAGGCCTGGGCAAAATAGCCAAAGGCATCATGGGTGCTGACGACACTGCGCCGTTCGGCCGGCAGCGCGGCAAAGCGCTGGCGCAGGCTGGCATCCAGCGCCGTCAGGCGGGCGATGTACTGCGTGGCCTGCTTGTCGTACTGCGCCGCGTTGGCCGGGTCTGCTTTGGCCAGGCCTTTGGCGATATTGCGCACATAGACGATGGCGTTTTTCACATCCTGCCAGGCATGGGGGTCGTTGGGGCCATGGTGGTGGCCGTGCCCATGGTCATGGTCATGGTCGTGGTCATGCCCTTCCTTGCCAGCGCCGTGGTCGTGCCCGTGGTCATGGCCTTGGCCTTTGGGCAAGCTGCGTACCGCAATGCCCTGCGATGCGACGATCTCCTGGCCTTGAAAGCCCGCAGCCTTCTTCAGGCGCGGCAACCAGCCCTCAAAATCCAGGCCATTGGCCACCAGCACCTTGGCCTGCTGCAGCTGGCGCGCCTGCTGCGGGGTGGGCTCAAACACATGGGCGTCGCCGTCGGGACCGACCAGCGCAGAGACGCTGACCCGATCACCGCCGACCTGGCGCGTCAAGTCCTGCAAGATCGAAAAGCTGGCCACCACGGGCAGCGGCTGGCCCGCAGCCCAGACGGAGCCGACAGGCAAAGCGCTGGTCAGTGCCAGCCCCAGCAGCGCACGGCGGTTCAAGTAGAAATTGCTCATTCGGATACTCCCATTGGTTCAGACACAGAATCGTTGGCCGGCCGCTGGCGTTGCGCCCGCACGCTGCCCAGCCGCCCCAGGCAGAGCGACAGCAGGTACAGGCAGCCGAGGCTCAAGGTGATGGCGGCCGACGCCGCAATGCCCGCGTGGTAGGACAGCAGCAGGCCCAGCAGGCTGCCGGCCATCGCGATAGCGGTGGACAGCGCCATCTGCAAGCCCACGCCGCGCAGCCAAAAGCGCGCACTGGCGGCGGGCAGCACCACCAGGGCGACTGCCATCAAAGTGCCCAGCGAATGGAAGCCCCCCACCAGGTTGAGCACAAGCAGCAGCATGAACAGTGCATGGCTGATGCTGCCCATGGGCCCCTGCAGGCGCAAAAAGCCGGGGTCCAGGCATTCCATCAACAAGGGCCGGTACACCAGCGCCAGGCCCAGCATCGACAGGCTGGCGATGGTGGCGGTCAGGTACAAGGTGGGGTCATCCAGCGCCAGCACCGAGCCAAACAGCACATGCAGCAGATCCACATTGGAGCCGCGCAGCGAGATCAGCAGCACGCCCAGCGCGAGCGAGATCAGGTAGAGGCCGGCAAAGCTCGCGTCCTCGCGCAAGGCGGTGTAGCGGGTCACCACGCCCGAGAGCATGGCCACGATCAGGCCGGCCGCCAGCCCGCCGATCGTCATCGCCGGCAAGGACAGGCCAAACAGCAAATAGCCCAGGGCCGCGCCCGGCAAGATGGCATGCGACATCGCATCCCCCACCAGGCTCATGCGGCGCAGCAGCAAGATGGTGCCCAAGGGCGCGGCGCCAGCGCTCAAAGCCAGGCAACCCGCAAACGCGCGGCGCATAAAGCCGTAGTCCACAAAGGGCTGCCACAACAGCTCGGCGATCATGCGCGCCTCCTGGCACCCGCGCGCGCAGCCAGGCTCGGCAGCACATCGGCGCTTGCCCCCCAGGCCAGCTGCGTGCCCGCCAGCGCCAAGGCCTGCGGAAAAAATGCCTCCACCATCTCGCGGTCATGCAGCACGGCCAGCACGGTGCGGCCCCGCGTATGCCACTGCTGCAACAGCTGCAGCAGCACATCGATGGAGGGCTCGTCGACGCCAGTGAAGGGCTCGTCCAGCAGGATCACCGGCGGGTTCTGCACCCACAGCCGGGCAAAGCGCATGCGCTGGAACTGCCCGCCCGAGAGTTCGGCAATCCAGCGCGGCTGCCAGCCCTGCAGGCCCACTGTCGCCAATGCCATGCTGATCTGCGCGCGTTGCGCATCGCTGACGGCCCCCAGCGCACCCGTCTGCGCCCACAGGCCCATGCTGACAAAGTCCTCCACGCTGATGGGAAAGTCGCGCTCTACCTCGCAGGCCTGCGCCAGGTAGCCCAGCGCAGCGCGCGGATAGCGGCAGCGCAGCGACCCCTGCATCGGCGCAAGCTGCCCCAGCAGGCCCTTGAGCAAGGTGGATTTGCCGCCTCCATTGGGGCCGACGATGGCCGTTATCGAGCCGGCCGCAAACTGCCCACTGACCCCGCGCAACGCCAGTTTGCCGCCATAGCCCAGGCCCAGGTTGGAGAGTTCGAAATCGATGCCATGCACGGCCGCCGCTGCCAGGCCGGAAACGGACTGCATCATGGCTGCTGCACCGCCCATAGCACCACGCCCCAGAGCAGCACGCTCAGGCCCAGCGCCAGCAGGCAGCGCGAAAGCGCAGACGCCTGCAAGGCACTGCGGCGCCTGGTTGTTTGTATTGATCCCATAGCTCGCCCATTCGCAGGCGCCCTGCCGACCAGTCAAACTGGCAGCATCGGCAATGCACCTGCAGCATTTTCAAAATGTGATGTTATAACATCAAATGAAAATACCAACGCAAAAAGCGCAGCCCAGCTTGGCGGTGGCTGCCATGCACTAAAGCAGAAGAATCGTGTGTTGTGAGGAGAGAAGGGGGCTGGCCGAGGCGCTTAGAACCTGTTCAAAGTCTCCTCGCGCCGCGACAGTGTCTTTGCGGGATGGGATGCTAGGGGGGCGCCCAGCCGCGCAACACCGCAGCAATAGCCCAGCTATTGCGAGGATTTGCAACAACGCAGACCGCCCCTGCCCGGGCGGCCCTAGCCGGGCGCCCCTTCCCGGGCAGCGCAAAGCCACTGTCCCTACGGGTTGGAGTGAAATCGGGCGATTTCTGCGCGCTGGCCCTTGCTTGCACCCCGGTGCAAGCTGCGCTCCATCCCTTCGAACTCATCCCGATTGCACTCCAACGCGGCTGCGTAGAGACTTTGAACAGGTTGTAGGAACCGGTTCAAAGGCGGTGCGCCGCCAGCCGTGCCAGCCTTGCGCGGCCATTAAAAAAAG
>Ga0308165_1001231_pt1 | contig 37345 bp, 37 predicted proteins | sample PhyWR2_FD_201032 | JGI IMG/M metagenome (GOLD analysis project Ga0308165, IMG submission 201032) | Phyllosphere microbial communities from UC Gill Tract Community Farm, Albany, California, United States - DLSLW.R2 | ecosystem: Host-associated > Plants > Phyllosphere > Unclassified | place: USA...
ACCGATAGGCAGGCATCAGTAAGTAGAGAACTGACCAAGATGTTCGAAGAAACCGTTCGCGGTACTTTGGTAGAAATAAAATCACATTTTGAAAACAATACTTTAAAAGGAGAATTTGTAATTTGCATAGCGGGAAAGCCCAACATTAAAAGCAAAAACAAATATGATGATGCCGAAGAGTAACATCAAAAACATGAACAACACATCAATTTAAAAACATTATGATTAGCATAGATAGATTTCTAAGTGACGAACAAGACCCAAAAGCGGTTGAAAAAGTTATTGGAAAATTAAACGACCTCTTAACAACCGGAGAAGAACTTTTATATTTAGCCGTACAGAAAAAACCTGCGGTAAACTTGTTGCCAGATAGCATTGCGATTTCGAACAAGCGCATTTTCTATTGCGAGCCAGGTAACTTAGGTTTAACCATGAATTTTAAAGATATTTCTTGGAAAAGCATCAAAGAAGTTTCGTTTAAAGAAGAGTTTTTTGGCTCTAAATTTATCTGTGTACCACAACATGGCGAAAACATTGTAACCGAATTTATCCCTAAAGTGCAGGCACGTAAATTGCATCAGGCTGCTAACCAGCAATTAGAAGAATTTAAAGAATTGCTACGTCAACAAAAACTGGAAGAAAACCGCGCAACAGCTTCGCCCATTAATTTAAATGCGCAACCCCTTGCGGAAATCCCTGCTTACGAACCTATTCCAGAGCCGGAACAACCAGTGATCCAGATTGCTGAAGTAGTAGAAGAACCAGAAGACGAAACCACGTTAAAATTACGCAAGCTAAAAACTTTGTACGATAAACACTTGATTACTCAAGAAGAATACGAAGCCAAAAAAGCAAATATTTTAGATAGTTTGTAATTAATACTGTCATGCTGAGGCACGAAGCATCCCTAACACAGTTGCACTGTACTTACATTAACAAAAACAATTCAGTTCTTTGTCGCTTAGAGATTCTTCCTGCGTCAGAATGACAAGTAATTTTATATGAAATCTAAACAAACTTACCTCCTCGCCCTCTTAAGTGCATTTTTACTTTGGCTCGCCTGGCCGCCAATGCCTTTTACCACACCATTGTTGTTGATCGGCCTGGTTCCTTTATTCATTGCACTTAATTCTATTTCAGGCAATGCCGAAAAAAAACAGGGTAAAAGAATTTTCTTAACAGCAGGCTTAACTTTTTTAGTCTGGAATACAGCATCAATTTATTGGGTGTATAATGCGATAAGTGCTTATAATGGCCCATTGGTAGCCATACCTGTTTGCTTAATTCCTTACGGATTGGGCGCGCTGTTAATGACGTTTGCCTTTTGGTTGTACTATCGATTAGGCAAGTACGCAAACAAAAAAATCGCCTATCTCGGTTTAATCGCATTTTATATCGGCTTAGAATATTTGCAACAAACCTGGGATTTAGCTTTCCCATGGATGACTTTAGGTAATGGACTTGCAGGAATGCACCAATTGGCGCAATGGTACGATTATACCGGTATTTATGGTGGTTCGTTATGGATTTTATTGAGCAATATTTTAGCTTTTGAGGCTTACAAAAAATTCAACTCCCAAACAGGCTATTTAAGGTTTAGAGCTTTGGGAATATGGGGCTTGGTGGTTATTATTCCGATTGGTATTTCTTTAACAAAATACTTTAGTGCCGAACAAAAAGGTACACCGAGTAATGTAGTGGTCGTTCAGCCCAATATCGATCCTTACCAAAAACTGGAAAATATTCCACCTGCTGAGCAGGTTAAAATACTAACACATTTATCAGATTCGATCGGGCAAACCAATACCGAATATTTTATTTGGCCGGAAACAGCAATTCCAAGTTACGACAACGAAGATGGAATCCGTGAAACAGCAACTTTTAATACCCTCCAAAATTTTATTAGCAAATACAAAAACGGAACCTTAATAACCGGAATAGAAAGCATTAAAATCTATCCTGATAAAAAAACGCTTTCTGCGCGATACGATCCGCAGGCAAACCTTTATGTTGATCATTTTAACACCGCTATGCAGATCGAAAATTCTGCAAATGTTCAGTTCTATCACAAGTCGAAACTAGTTCCTGGAGTAGAAAAAATGCCTTTCCCAAAAGTATTTTCATTTTTAGATGGCGTTTTTGCTCAATTGGGTGGTGCTGTTGACGGATGGGGCTGGCAAGACAAACCAGGCGTACTTTATGCGCAAAGCGGCATCGGTGTTGCGCCTGTAATCTGTTACGAAAGTCTTTGGGGCGAATGGGTTGGTCAATCAGTTAAAGATGGTGCTCAATTTATTGCTGTGATTACCAACGATGCCTGGTGGGGAAATACCTCAGGTAAGGATCAGCACATGATGTATGCGAAACTCCGGGCGATAGAAACACATCGGGATGTGGCGCGTTCTGCAAATACAGGAGTCTCCTGTTTCATTAATCAACGGGGCGATATTACACAAAGTACCAAATGGTGGACGAGAACTGCAATAAAAGCTAATGTAAATCTGAACGATGAGATTACTTTTTATGTGAAAAGTGGCGACATCATTGCAAAAATATTTAGCGTTTTAGCAGTTATCTTAGCCTTGATTATTCCTTATAAAAAATGGGTAAAGAAATAACCCATCAATAAAATTCTAATTATAAATACATGCAACAGTTTAAAAGCCTTCGGTGGTCTGTTTTATTATTACTGCTCACCTTAAATTTTGGTTGCGATCAGATTTCAAAAAAAATTGTCCGTAGCGAAATTTCCGATTACGAGCACATTAGCATTATAAAAGATCGTTTTACTTTAACCAAAGTCGAAAATAGTGGTGCATTTTTAAGTTTAGGGGATAATATGCCCTACATTTTTAGGTTAATCATTTTAACCGGATTACCCCTGATGTTTTTGGTTTACGGATTATACTTTCTATTCACCAAACGCAATTTACCAATAAGTATGCAAATTGCCCTTTGTTTCCTAATCGGTGGAGGTATTGGTAACCTGTATGACCGCATTGTACATGGTTCGGTTACGGATTTTATGCACATGGATTTATACCTCTTCCAAACAGGAGTTTTTAATTTTGCCGATATTTCGATCATGATTGGTGTAGGTGTACTGCTTGTCCAATCGTTTAGAAGCAAAATGGTTAAAGAAGAGTCAACAGAAGCAGAAACTGAGTAATAGCATCATTTCTCAACAAAGAATTACCTCCATTAAACAAACATATATTTATCTTAGCTGTTAAACAATCTTAAACAACCAAAAATAAAATCCCATCATGAAAAGAAATGCAACAGCCGTATGGCAAGGTTCTATTAAAGAAGGTAATGGTAACATTACAACACAGAGCACTACTTTAAATAACACTCAATATTCTTTCAATTCACGTTTTGCAGAAGGTGTTGGAACAAATCCAGAAGAATTAATTGCTGCTGCACATGCAGGCTGTTTCACCATGAAATTATCTGCAAACTTAACTGAAGCAGGATTTACAGCAGATAAATTGGAAACCAAATGTGAAATTAACCTTGATCCTTCAAAAGGTGAAATCGTAGAATCGCATTTAACTTTGACTGCATCTGTGCCTAACTTAACACAAGAAAAATTTGATGAATTGGTTGCTGATGCAGAAAAAAACTGCCCGATCTCTAAATTATTGAACACAACCATTACCGTTGATGCTACCTTAGCATAAAATGTGATGGCGGATCGGTAATAGATCGTCATTTCGAGCGAAGTGCAACGTAGTCGAGAAAATCTGTATAGATAGATCTCTCCATTCCGCTGCGCTTCAGTCGAGATGACGACCCGTCTACTACAATTCACTGGTTAAACAAGTAAACAGTTTTCAATTGGCAATTCACAATTTAACAATCAAAATAACTTTTCAACGTTTTAACTTTTCAACAATCTAAGCCATATATTTCCCCACAATAGGCATTCTTCTGCCCATACCGAATGCTTTCGGCGATACCCTTAAAATCGGTGGCGTTTGGTAACGTTTAAACTCGGCTATATTCACCATCCTTAAAATACGTTTTACTAATGCTTCATCAAAACCTTGGGCAATAATGGCTTTCGAACCCTCTTTCTTTTCGATATGCTGGTATAATATTTTATCAAGAATTTCATATTCCGGTAGCGAATCAGAATCTTTTTGATCAGGTCTTAATTCTGCAGACGGAGGTTTAACAATGGTATTGATCGGGATAATTTCTCTTTCTTTGTTAATGTATTTCGCTAATTCGAAAACCTGCATTTTATAAACATCACCAATTACCCCTATTGCGCCACACATATCGCCATACAAAGTACCATAACCAACTGCACATTCACTTTTATTAGAAGTGTTCAATAGAATATAGCCAAACTTATTGCTCATGGCCATGTTAATAATTCCGCGGATACGCGCCTGAATATTTTCTTCTGCAAGGTTAAAAGGCAAACCTTTAAAAGCTGGCGCCAATATCTGATCAAAAGCCTCTGCAGCATCTTTAATCGGTACAATTTCGTGCATACACCCAATATTGTTTACCAGATCTAAAGCATCCTGAACAGAATGATCGGATGAAAATTTTGAAGGCATTAAAACTGCCATCACATTTTCTGCACCTAAAGCACGACAAGCCAAGGCACAAACCACAGCAGAATCAATTCCGCCCGATAACCCTAAAACGGCCTTGCTAAAACCAGATTTGCCGAAATAATCTTTAATTCCTAAAATCAGCGCATCGTGAATCTGTTCAATATCCGTCATTCTTTCTGATTGAGGATATTTATTTCGTACATTTTCAACCTCCTCCAAATCAAAAACCTGAAGATCTTCTTCAAAATATTTCATTTCGGCTTTCATTGCGCCATCTGCGTCGAAAACCAGCGAACCTCCATCAAAAATAATTTCTGTTTGTGCACCAACCTGGTTTACATAAAATACAGGTAGGTGGTATTTTTTAGCATTGTCGGCCAGTACCTTTATGCGTTCATCATCGTGTGTATAAGAAAAAGGTGATGCCGCAATATTGATCATCACATCGGGTTGCTCTTTAATCAGCTCATCCATCGGATTAGATACATAAAGGGGATTATCATTGATATTCCAAAGATCTTCACAAATGGTCAGCGCAATCTTTTTTCCTTTGAAATCGATACAGCTAAACTGGGTAGCAGGTTCGAAATAACGGTATTCATCAAACACATCATAGGTAGGTAAAAGCGCCTTTTTAACTACGGCTTTAACTTTCCCCTCTTCGATAAAATAAGCTGCATTAAATAAATCCTTTCCTTGCAATACCTCATTTTTGATCGGCAAACCAACAATACATGCAATATCCGTACAATGATTGGCTATCTCTTCAACAGCAGTTTCACAAAGAACAATAAATTCATCAAACTCCAAAAAGTCTCTTGGTGGATAACCACAAATAGCCAATTCAGCAAAAACAACGAGGTCAGCGCCTTTATCTTTCGCCAATTTAATATGTTCAGTTATTTTTTTAGTATTGGCCTCAAAGTTTCCGATGTGATAATTGAGTTGTGCTAGCGCTATTTTCATTTTTGCAGGATCAAGTTGTTGTGTAGTATCGAGAGATTATTATCAAGTAATGGATATCAAGTATCAAAACACAGATTCTTTCTTAAAAGAATACACCGAAATTAAGTGCCAGGTAGTGATTTTTAACGTTTCTGCCCTTATCCGATACAATATTAGTAAAACCGTTATTAAAAGTTAAGCCGGCTACAATACTGGTATTGCCAGAGATATCAAATTCGCCGCCACCACCAATAATTAATCCGGCACGGTAAAGTTTAATGTTATCTGATACATTTAAGTTATCGCCTACTGTAGTTCCACCAGTTACGGCATCCTGTTTAGCGCTGATATTAATGGAGTTAGACAACCCAAACTGTCCATACCAACGTTTTCCATCAGTCTTTACAGTTTTTAATTTAACCGTTAACGGGAGATCTACATATTGTAATTTATACTTTAAATCGTAAGCTTTAGGAGCAGTACTGCTGCTGCTCGCATAGTATGGTAAAACGTTGGCTTCAGTGCTTTTTCCGTTAATTGAGGTAATAGTTAATGCCGTAGAAAAACTATAATTTGGCGCGAAGTTAAAATCGCCGATCAAGCCATAAGAGAAACCTAATGCTACACCTTCAGTTTTTCCCTGTTCTGGTTTAATCCATCCGAAAGTTGGCGTAGCAGTTAAGCCTAACCTAAAGCCATAACTGGTTAAGGGAGAAATTTGCGCCGATGCGCCAAAAGTTAGAAGAGACAAAATTAAAATGGTCGATATTCTTTTCATGCTATAGCTGATTATATATATTTGTTCTACATGATGTATAACGTAAAACAATGGCAAATTTATCTAATTTTTCTTTTTGCCATCACATTTATTTCCTGCAGGCAGAGCAACAGGCCAGATGTTAGTCACATACAGGTAAATATCAAAATTGAAAGGTTTGATAACGAGTTATTTACAGGTAAAAATAAAAACATTATTGACATAGATAAACAGTTGAATACGAAGTATGGTGTATTTTACGACGATTTTATCCACCGGATCCTCGATAGCAAATATTCAAACACCGAATCATTGGCTAACTTATACCACGATCAGGCTTATACCGATTTAAGCAAAGAAGTTGATAGTGTTTTTCCTCACCTAAAAGCTCAGGAAGAAGGCCTGAATGAAACCTTTAAATACATTAAATATTACTATCCAAAGGCCAAAGTTCCGAAGTTTATTTCCTTTGCATCAGGTTTTGCCTATCAAATGCCGGTGGGCGATAATTATTTAGGTATTGGTTTAGATATGTTCCTTGGCAAGGACAGTAAATTTTACAGAGCCATTGTTCAAAGTGTTCCACTATATCTTTCCAGAAGATTTACTCCCGAATACATTGTACCACGCGTAGCAGAAACTTATGCACATGAAGAGCTTTTTGCCGAACCTGATGAAGATAGGACATTGCTTTCTAAAATGATTTTTCAAGGAAAGGTTTTATATTTTTTAGATCAGGTTCTACCTGAAAACGTAGCCGATTCTATAAAAGTTGGATATACCCAGCAACAATTAGATTGGGCGCAAAATTTTGAGGGTGATATTTGGGCATATTTTTTGGAGAACAATTATTTATATGAAACAGATTACCAAAAGATCCAGGTATTTTTATCAGAAGGACCTTTTACACCCGGTTTAGGCGAAAATAGAGATTCGGCACCAAAATTGGGTGTGTGGACGGGTTGGCAGATTGTACGAAAATATATGAAAGATCATCCTGACGTTACTTTACAACAATTAATGACAGATAACGACGCGCAAAAAATTTTAAATCAATCAAAGTATAAACCGAAACAACAAAAGTAGTCTATCAGTCTTGAGTCCACAGTCCTAAGTCGGAACGCACTTATTAAAAAAATCATCCTAAATCAAATCTATGAAAGTTGGCATTGTATTATCAGGTGGAGGCATTAGGGGGATAGCTCATTTAGGGGTTTTAAAGGCCTTTAGCAATTTGGGCATCACCTTTAGTCATATTAGCGGTACCAGTGCAGGAGCGATAGCCGGAGCCTTTTTTGCAGCTGGCATAGACCCGGAAGAGGGATTAAATATTTTCCTTAAAACAAAACTTTGGCGATTTGTTAGACCAGCGGTAGGCTCATTGGGGTTGATTAATATTGAAAACACAGCTTTAATTTTAAAAGAATATTTTCCTGATGATACCATCGAAAAGCTAAAAATTCCGCTAACCATTGCTGCAGTAAATTTTAGCGAAGGCAGGCTGGTTTATTTTACCAAAGGTCCGCTTATCAGGGCGGTTCATGCATCGAGTTGTATCCCTGGCATTTTTAAACCCATTATGATTGACGGACAGATGTATGTGGATGGAGGCATTTTAAATAATTTTCCTGTAGAACCTTTAATGGAAGATTGCGATTTCATAATCGGATCATCTTGTAACCACCTTAAGCCTGTTGATAAAATCACTGGTATTACCAATTTAATGGGCCGCGCGGGTGTAATGTCAATCAACCATGACATGGAAAGAAAGGCAAAGTTTTGTAATGTGCTAATCGAACCAAAAGGCTTGGGTGCCATTAGCACATTTGATATGAAGCGCGCTGAAGATATTTATTGGTTAGCACATGAAGAGGCACTAATTACCATCAAAAATAGTCCAACCATCTCAGAACTCATCACAAAATAAAATTACAAAAATTAAAGCTTAATTTTTGTAATAATACAACTACACAATTATTTCAAATAAATACAAAATAAATAGGTGTAAAATATACACTATTGAAATAAAAATATTACAAATCACTTGATAGTAAGATATTATTATTTTACTTTAGGATTATACTTTGCAGGTGCAGAGGAATAAACCTAACCGTCTACCTATGTTTTTCAATCTCATTATTCTTTTTCAAGGAAGAAGAATTCCAGTTTTTACGATCTTCTAACTTGAGTTCTGAACCAAAAACAGATCATTTTTTTTACCTAAAAAAACCTAAAACATGAAATTCTTAAAATTAAATAAAACACTATTTACAGCCTTAGCTTTAACTACAATATTATTTGCTTGTAAAAAAGAAAAACCAACAGAAACTACAGACTTGGATAAACCAGAATTAACAGCTGTTAATCCACTTGGAGATATTAAAATCTGTACAGAAAGATCTTTAGATGGAACTACCCCAAGAGGCGCCGTCTTAAAATCAACCAAATGGACACCAGGAACCACAATAAAGGTGAGCTTAAATGGAAGTACAGCAGCAATCAGAGCTAAGGTAATTCAATATGCGAAAGCCTGGGAACAATATGCCAACATCAAATTCAACTTTGTAACCAACGATAATACAGCCAAAATTAGGGTAAGTTTTGTTAGCGGAGATGGATCTTGGTCGTACATTGGCAAATCAACCCCTAGTACCGGTGCCACCATGAACTACGGTTGGTTAACCGCGACTACAGCCGATTCGGAATATAGCCGTGTGGTAATTCACGAGTTCGGCCATGCGCTAGGATTGATCCACGAGCACCAGCATCCATTGGTAGCCATTCCTTGGGATAAACCAGCTGTTTATGCTTATTATGCTGCTGCACCAAACTATTGGAGCCAGGCAGACGTAGATAATAATCTATTCGCAAAATACAGCACCACACAAACCAATTATAGTGCTTATGATAAAAATTCGATCATGCATTATTCGGTTCCAAATGAGTTAACCATCGGCGATTTCGAAGTTGGATGGAATACCGTATTATCACCTACTGATAAATCATTTATCGCTACCGTATATCCATTTTAGAAAATAAATTATAACACATAGTGGTTTTAAATAACCACTATGTGTATTTTGCTGTTATAAAACTTAAAAACAGATATGCTGATCGCTTTGCGGATTTCTTCTATCAAACAATTTTTCGCTTGTTTAATATTTATGCTCTTATACCAGGCAAGTTTTGCGCAAGATATCCCCCACAAATGGGAGATAAAGCCTTACATCGGCATTCAACAATCGAGAGTTGATTGGTCTATTGCAGGTAATACCGCCGGCACCAGCCCGAATATATTATCAGAATTGATCTGGAAAAAGCTTAAAGGGCCGAGTTTTGGTTTGGATGTTAAGTATTCAATTACCGATCGGCTTACCGTAAAAGTTTCAAATCAATATAGCAACATTACCAAAGGCGAAGCTGAAGATACCGATTATGCGGATGATAACCGCCAAAATGCCTTTTATTTTGATCTGCTTAATGCCAATAAAGGATACTTATACAATGCTGATCTACAATTCTGCTATCAGCTTTTAAAATTCGGAAAGTTTAACATTAATCCTATTCTTGGTGTTTCCTACAATCAGCAAAAATTTTATCTGTTGGAAAGCGCAAATAATCCCGATAGTAAAGGTTTAAATTCCACTTATCAGGCAAGATACAAAGGTTTTGATTTTGGATCTGAATTCGTTTTTAAAACAGAAAAGTTCAGCGTAGGTACAACAATTTTGGCTGGATTTTATACCTATTCTGCAAAGGCCAATTGGAATTTAATCCCTGATTTTGCTAAACCTATAAGCTTTACCCATAAGGCTAATTCTTTTGCATTAAGTGGAGATATCAATCTATCTGTTCCCTTGAACAAAAGTTTATCTCTACAGCTCGACTATCAACTAAATAATATTAAAACTTATTCTGGCGTAGATAAAGCCTATTTTAACACACAACCTACAGAAGAGACTCAATTTAATGGTGCAAATTTTAGAAAAAACGAGGTATTATTAGGTTTAAATATCAGCTTTTAACTTTTTAAGGCTATGGTACATCTTCCTCGTTTTAAACGAGGATGGAGGAGAAAGACGATTTTATCGTCGATAAGAGAGAGGCTAACGATTATTGAGAACCACATTACAAATGTGGTTCTCAATAATCCTCGTTAAAAACGAAGACTATACTACTTTTTATTCTTTATATTTTTAAAGCCACCAGACGTTCCCCTTCTAAAACAGGAATTGCTTTACAAAGATTCAACTGCAGGCAAAAAACCACATCTTCTTCAATATTCAATTGGGCCAAACGGTGGCTATGTGAAGATTTATGCAGGTATTTCCGCAAATCAACTTTCGCCAATGAATATAAATCTTCCGCAGCCACGCTAGAATCGTCGAAATGTTCGAAATTTTGTCGCAGTTTATTTACTACTGCACCGGCAAAAAGAGTATCCTCTAAATTGAACTGATCTTTCCAACCGGCACACAATAAGAGCACATTTTTATCTTGGCTTCTTAAGTAATCGCAAAGTGCATCTAAATTCAAAAACGAACCAATTACCACTTGGTAAGCTCTTTTTTGTGCCAGATATAAGGCTTTAGTACCATTAGTTGTGGTTAAAACAACAGTTTTTCCACCAACTTTTTCTTTAGTGTATGAGAAAGGTGAATTTCCGAAATCATATCCTTCTACTACTTCACCATTTCGTTCTGCAGCCAATAAAAATCCACTGTCGCGATAAGTTAAACAATCCTCTACATTGGCAACGGGAATAATCGCTTCAGCTCCGTTATCTATCCCATATGTAATAGATGAGGTAGCCCTTAAAATATCTATAACCACTACGATACTTTGCTCGATGTCGTATAAATCGATCAAGGCAGGTGTTAAACAAACTTCTATTTTTTTTGACATGTGAGAATTTCTATTCGTTTATTATTTCTTTTACCTTTTCTTCTAAAATTTTCTGATCAGGTAAGTATAGTTGATATTTTGATACAAAGATTTTATTTGACAAACCACCGGTAGCATATTTGACCAAAAATTCGTTTTTATCAGCAGCGATAATAATTCCTATAGGATCATTATCCCCTTCAACATTTTCTTCTTCTTTAAAGTAATTAAGATAAAAGTTCATTTGCCCGATATCCTGATGCTTTACTTTCTTTGTTTTTAGATCGATTAATACAAAACACCTTAATATGCGGTGATAAAATACTATATCAACAAACATGTGCTCATTATCTACCGTTATTTTGAATTGCCTGGCAACAAATGAGAAACCTTTACCAAGCTCAAGCAAAAATTTCTGCAAATTATCAATAAGCTTTTTCTCTAATCCTGATTCTTTAATAATAGTTCCAGTTGGGATATTTAGAAATTCAAAAACATAAGGATCACGAACTAAATCGTCAGAATTATTGAGCACTTGTCCTTTTTCTGCCAAGGATAATACACCTTTTTTGTCTTTGCTGAGTGCAAGCCTTTGAAACAGCGCAGAATCAATCTGACGTTTCATTTCCCTAAAACTCCAATTATCTTTTATCGCCTGAGCTTCATAAAAACTTCTGGCGAGTTCATCAGAAATGGTTAAAAGTTCAGCGTAATGACTCCAGCTTAGAAAAATGCCAGACGGTGTTTGGCTTTTTGAGAATTCGCCAGACACTGTCTGGCGAATTGAATCTTCACCTATTAAAGTTTTAAATTTGGGATAATTGATATAGAACAAACGCATAAGCTGCAAACTAGACCGGCTAAAACCTTTGCCAAATTTCAACTTCAAATCTGCAGAAAGTGTTATCAGCAATTCCTTTCCATATCCAGCTCTCTGCTTTCCATGCTGTTCAAAATCTACAATGTATCTGCCAATTTTCCAGTTAGCCATAATGAGTTCAACATTAATTGCTTTTACTGCATTTTCTTTGGCCGTTTTTAAAGTAGATCCAATTTGGTAGAGCAGCTCATTATATTTTTTTTCTTCCAGTTTCATCACTTTAAAAATAATTGCTGCTTCAATTGTAAATCTTATTTATAAAAAGGAAACTTAACCACTTTAGCCTTAATTGGTGTATTTCGGATTAGGATAAAAACTTCAGTTCCTTCTTTAGTGAAATCTTTAGCGATGTAACCCATACCAATGGCTTTTTGTAACGAAGGTGCTTGCGTACCTGAAGTTACTTTACCAATGATATTTCCTTCAGCATCAGCGATTTCGTAATCATGACGGGGAATACCACGATCGATCATTTCGAAGCCAACCAGTTTCTTTTGGATACCAGCTTCTTTTTGTGCCAATAAAGCTTCTGAATTGGTAAAAGTTTTAGAAAACTTGGTAATCCACCCTAAACCAGCCTCAATTGGTGAAGTGCTGTCGTCAATATCATTTCCATACAAACAGAAACCCATTTCTAGACGTAAAGTATCTCGGGCACCTAAACCGATTGGTTGGATGTTGTATGGTGCACCAGCTTCAAAGATGGCATCCCAGATTTGATCAGCATATTGGTTTTCGAAATAAATCTCAAAACCGCCAGCACCCGTATAACCTGTTGCAGAAATCACCACATTATCAATACCTGCAAAAGTACCTTTCACGAAAGTGTAATACTCCATTGAGGCCAAATCAACATCTGTTAAGGTTTGTAAAGCATCTGCCGCTTTCGGCCCCTGAATAGCCAAAAGAGAAGTTTGGTCAGAAATATTATGCATTTCTACCGCTTTCGAGTTAAACTGTTGAATCCAGTTCCAATCTTTTTCGATGTTTGAAGCATTTACCACCAACATGTATGTTTTATCATCGATTTTATAAACCAAAAGATCATCTACAATACCGCCATCTTTATTAGGCAAACATGAATACTGAACTTTTCCATCGTATAATTTAGAAGCATCGTTACTGGTAACACGCTGAATCAGATCTAAAGCATTTTCACCTTTCAGGATAAACTCACCCATGTGGCTTACATCAAAAACACCCACACCATTACGAACAGTTGCATGTTCGGCATTAATACCTTCGTAAGTAACAGGCATATTGTAACCTGCAAATGGAACCATTTTAGCGCCTAAAGCGATGTGTTTTTCTGTTAATGCGGTGTTTTTCATCCGTAAATTATGTTTTTTATGATAATAAAGCTATTTGATCTATGTTATTCCACTAATTAAGCTGGAAATTAGGGACTTCTCCCTTAATCTTCTTGGGGTGCAAAACTACTAAGAAAAAGACAAAATTTTGAGGTTAATTTTAATGAGTTTTAAGTAGATTTTAATTAGATCCGTCATACTGAACTTGTTTCAGAATCTAGATAAGACCTTACAGGGTTGACAACTTCAGCTCTCTGCGCCTATTAAAGTTGTCAACTGATAGATATTTTACGCGCTCACCAATTCCTCGTAAATCTTTAACATCCTGCTGGAAATTAAATGAACGCCATGGTCGTTTTCGACTGTTTTGCGTGCATTTTCTCCTATTTCTACCCAACGTTTCGGATTTATAATACATTGTAAAATTGAGCGGTAAAATTCATCAGCTGAATCTGCGATTAGAATATCATGCCCGTGCCTGCAATTAATCCCTTCGGCAGCAGTAGTTGTGGCAATAATGCACTTTTTCATCGCCATACCTTCAATAATCTTTACGCGCATTCCGGTGCCAGAGATTAAAGGAACAATCATTATGGCTTTAGAGTTCATAAATTCCACGGCATCAAACACCTCCCCTTCTACGATCAGGTTGTCTGAATCGTATTCAAAGAAATGTTTCTGCATATTTTTCCCTGCGATATAAAAACGGAGATCTTTATTTAACTTCTCGATATCAGGCCAGATATCATCTAAAAACCACTCTAATCCTTCCTGATTTGGCCGCCAATCCATTGCCCCCAAATGAAAAAGTGTAGGGAAACTCGTTTTGGTTTTATCTACTTTATATTTTCCTAAATCGATGGCAACAGGAAAAACCGTCATTGGAATTTCACAACCAAACATTAATATGCTTTGTCGGTCGGGCTCGCTTATGGCAAAAATATGGTGAAAACGGTTAATCTGATCAGTTTCATAAGCTTTAAGCCGCTGTGCCAAAAAAGCCAGGTATTTACGCCTAATTAAAAACTTTTCCGAATGCGAAAGGCGTTCCCATAGTGTAAATTCGATATTATGCGCCCTGTAGATCAGCTTGGCATTGCTATTTGCTTTTACCACATCTAAGTAGGGCACAACAAATAGGCCCTCGAACTGAATGATATCGAAAGCATTTTCGCGCAGGAGATTTTCTAACTGCCGGGCTGCATCCTCACTATAATACCTGGAAACATTGTAAGATTCGTTGGTAAAAATATTAAAAAAGGCCGACCATACATTTACGTCGGTATCTAAATCGTGGGTATGGTACTTAATCTGTTCAAAAATTGGGTCGTAAATATCTTCAATGTCAATTCTTCCTTTTGTAGGGTTAAGACTAAACAAAGTAATATCTGCACCAAGTTGCAGTAAGCCTTTTATGGTATTGTAAACCACAATGGGATAACCACTATTTGGCGGAAAGGGAATCCGCTTAGTAATCAACAGAATTTTCACGATGTTGTGAAAATACGAAATTTTAGGCGTTTTTTGAAAACAGTTCTAATTGAGGATCGCTAACATTAAAAGTTTTGCGGTGAAAAGGCGATAACCCGATTTCGATCACAGCCTTACGGTGCGCAATTGTTGGATATCCTTTATTCTGTTGCCAATTGTAATGTGGATAATCAATGTGCAGATCGGTCATATATTCATCCCGATGCGTTTTCGCCAATATAGATGCCGCTGCGATATTTAAATATTTACCATCGCCCTTAACAATACAGCTATGTGGAATTTGTGGATAGGTTTTGAAACGGTTACCGTCTATAACGAGATATTGTGGCTGTGTATGCAATTTTTCGATCGCCCTGTGCATGGCCAGAAACGAGGCATTTAAAATATTAATGCGGTCTATTTCTTCATGATCGCAGGATGCTACCGCCCAGGCTAAAGCTTCCTGTTCGATAATCGGCCTTAACAAGGCTCTTTGATCGTGCGATAGTTGTTTCGAATCATTTAAGCCTTCCAACACAAAACCTTTTGGTAAAATTACCGCAGCTGCAAAAACAGGACCTGCAAGGCAACCTCTTCCAGCTTCATCACATCCAGCCTCTAATAATTCTTCCTGATAGCAGTTTAACAACATGTTGCAAATTTAATTAATTTATCTTTTGCGAAAGGAAAGTTAAAAGTTTAAATTGTTTTTATTTATCTATAAACGATATGAGAACTTACAACGAAACCTTAGCCCTCCGCGTAGCCGAACGTTTGATGCATATACCCAATGTTGAAGAAAAAAAGATGTTCAGTGGCCTTGTTTTTATGGTGAATGGCAAAATGTGCCTTGGTGTATCAAAAGAAAGTATGATGGTTAGACTCGACCCCAATACCTTAGAAAGTTTATCTGATAAAGATGGCTGGCAGCAGATGGTGATGGGCGGCAGGCCAATGAAAGGTTATATTTCTGTTTCAGAAGATGTTTTAGGCCGGAATGATGAACTCGATTTCTGGGTTAATCTTGCTTTGGCTTTTAACCCGTTGGCAAAAGCTTCAAAGAAGAAATAATTGTAATAAAGCTAATAAATCCCATTAACAAATATTGTATAAACACATCTTTATTAACCTAAATATCTTTTTATCCTCATTACCTAATTCGGTGCTCATACTGTCCTGGAGCTGTGGAATCAATATCTTTCCTATTATCAAATGGCATGATTTCAAAAATCATCCTGTGACTATAAATAGTATTTTTTTTCGCTCTATGCCGCGAAGGCATGGTACTTTGGCGCGCCAAAGTACCCAAAGCGCATTGTCAATCCAACAAGGAGCCTCATCGCACAATCCCATGCACATCAAAAAAACAACGTCACTTCGTTTAATCAGGTATTGTTTGTATTTTCTTTGGCCTGATTGAGCCCTTCGGGGTTTGTGTTCAATTCTTTTCAAATCTTTGATTCATTGCTTATGAACACAAAACCACTGCGTTTCAGGTTTGTTAGTGCAAATTTACCTGGACTGCCCCTGTTTTTTTGATTTCCCTGGCTCTTGGGATTGACAGCGTTCTTCGGTAAAACCTATGGGCTATTAAAGTTAGCTTAGCATAACGTCCTAGAAAATCTAACCTGCGAGGATATATCCACACGATAGGCTAATTAGGGAAACACTAGCAAGAGCCATATTTTTTGATTAATTTTATCTTTCTAATCAAATTTTATGAATAAAGGGGCTGCTATAGCGGTATTTCTGCTATCTATTTCATTCACTGTTCTGGCTCAGGTTAAAAGAGCTGCTACATCAACAGAAACCAAAGAAGTAAATACATCACAATTAAAAACGCAGGCTCCTGAGGGGCATTACTGCGATTATTGCAAACTAAATTATCCGGAATCGCATTTCCCCTGCATCATGAAATCCATCAAAGGCAAACTGGATGTAACTACCGGCGAGGTCAGTTTTGTTGCCGGGCAACCCATAGGTGGTATTGTGGTTAAGGGAGGTAAAAATCCTGGCGGGAGCGCCATCAATCTGGTTACCAATCAAAATGGGGAAATAGAATTTAATAACGAGAGTACCGGAAATTACAAATTGATCATCACTGTTCCTTCAACTAACCCAAACTCAAGGGTAGCGGGTTCGCCAATTGGTGGGATAGTTGTGAAAGGCGGCAAAAATCCGGGTGGCAGTTTGATCACGGTAATCACTAACGAAAATGGCGAAATAGAACTTAATAATCTTGCTGCCGGAATTTATAAATTTACCGCGCTTGGCGCTACTTCAACAGAGAAAAGTAATCCTTTGTATAAATCGAGTTATTCGGATAAGGTAAATCCTTTACATCAGAACTAAAATTCGTTAAATTTACGTTACTTTCCATTTTTGGCACTATTATGGAATCTTTCAAGTCTGTGCATCTTTAAATTGTTACACATTTAAAACACACATTATGAAACGTTTAAATTTGATATTGAGCTTTGCCTTTCTTTTGATCGGTGCTCAATCTTTTGCCCAAACCAACAAGGAAACTACCGTAAAAATTGTAGCGGATAAACATTATACTTTTGTGGCCAATTCAGCCCTGCCAATGGCGAACAACGATATTAGCAGGATATTAACAATGATGCCGGGCGGGCAGGGCGGCGCAACCATTAACCTTAGCGGATCGCAATACGATGTAAGGGTTACCAAAGATAGCGTTGTGGCCTACCTTCCTTATTATGGAAGATCGTATTCTGCACCAATAGATCCCAGCCAGGGTGGCATTAAATTCACCTCAAAAGACTTTACCTACACCGAATCGAAGAATAAAAAAGGGGCTTATACTATCCAGATTAATACGAAGGACGTAAAAAGAGAAAATTATCGTTTTACCATCAATATTTCAACTAATGGTTATGCTTCGTTAACGGCAAGTAGCATCAATAAACAGCCTATTATTTTTAATGGCTATTTAGACGAACCGAAGAAACAGGATTAATAATAATAAGTTAACGCGTTAGATCGTCATTGCGAGAAGGCTTTTTCAGCCGACAAAGCAATCTTAATGCGTGCGCTAAATAGCTATCGTTGTAAAGATTGCTTCGTCGTTCCTTCTCGCAATGACGATCGTATTTTATTTCTTCACCAACTCAATCTGAAAAATATGGGGCCATTTTTTACCGGCTACAAAAAGTCTTTTGGTAGCTTTATCGTAAGCAATACCGTTTAACACATTATTGGCTTTTTCATCTTCGGTTTTAAAGTAATCGACTGGCAGTAACCCAGATAAATCGATCTTGCTTTCTACAGCACCTGTTTCCGGATTGATAATCAGAATTTCATTGGTCGTATATACATTTGCATAAATTTTGCCGTCAATAATTTCGAGTTCATTCAGGTTTTGAATGGCTCCTTTATTATCGAAAACATCAATTGATCCGATTTTCTGATAGGTATCTTTGTTTAGGAAAAATATGGTGTTCGACCCATCGGTATTATATATTTTTTGCCCATCGAAAGCTAAACCCCAGCCTTCTCTGCCAGTGGTATAAGAGAACTCTGATAACTTTTTAAAAGTTGCTTTATCGTAAACAAAACCAATTTTTTCGCGGTAAGTTAATTGTATAATCTTATTACCGATTACGGTTATCCCCTCGCCAAAATATTGTTTGTCCAAATCTGCTTTCTGCAAGATTTTTCCGGTAGATGGATCCACCTTACGCACGCTCGAGTGACCATAATCGCCGGCGCTTTCATAAAAAAAGCCATCATGATATTCTAAGCCTTCTACATACGAAGAAGTATCGTGAGGCAAAGTTTTAATCACTTTATAAGTGTATTCATCCGGTGCCTGAGCGGCCAAAACATTAATGTTCGAGGTTAAATCTTCTGATTTTCCGCCACCAAATATTTTTGCGGTTAACAGGTGATTACCCAACTTCAAACCTGCAGTTTTTAGTTTTATAGCTGAGGTATCAGTTTTCGAAAGCACCTTAACGGTATCGATCAAATAAACTACAGAGTCTACTTTTGGTTCGGCACCAAATTGTACTTTAACATCAAAATCGTTCCCCGATGGCACATTAAGACCAGTCATTGGTGAAAGAAAACTACGGTAGGTTGCAGTTGAACTGTCTTTACAGGAACTTACAAATGCAAGCGCAACTCCGATAAATAGGAAATTTTTAATTGGGTTAATCTTCAGGCCAAAACGCATCTTCAATATGTTTTAAATTATAATTTTTATTTTTTGTAAATGTAATTGCAATAATATCAAAACGAACATCATTTTGATGATTCATTAATTCAATATAGGCATTAGCGGCCAACTCCATCTGAATTTGCTTCGCTTTATGTACAAATTCTTCCGGATCACCAAAAGCAACTGAACTTCGGGACTTCACTTCTACAAAGATCATGATCCCATTTTGATAAACAATTAAGTCAACTTCCGCCTTACCATACGTCCAGTTTTCATCCAAAATCTCATACCCTTTACCTTCCAGGTATTGCTTCGCAATGCGTTCTCCTTCTTTACCTAGGTCATTGTGTGAGGCCATATCTTTTAATGAGTGAATTATTGAATGAGTGAGTTTTGAGTGATTGAATGCCTATTTCAAATGTATTATAAAATGATTATCACTGAATATTTAGTATACTCTATTCTATCATTCTACCCTTCTCTCATTATTTAACGATAACTGAGCCCAAAAACTTAGAAATCTCTCTTTCTACTCCTTTAATCACCCCATAACGTTGCATCAAAATCATTTGGTTATCCTCGTTTTTTTCTTCTTTAATTTCTTTCAATAGGTTCATCAATATTTTTTCTACCTTCCTTTTTTTAAGGTGAAAAATACCACCCAAAATGGTCGCTTTTAAATTCATCGATTCATCTTTAACATAGATCAAATGTTTATTTAGCCAGTTCTCACTTAAGGCATACTCTGAAGTTGAAAGTGTAATGGCCAGATCTGCAATATCTCTATCTTGATGTTTAACAAAATGATTCGAAGTTGGCAATCGTCCATTATCAATCTCTGACTTATAATAATCAATAATTCTTTTGCAAAGCGGATCGTCGAATTCTACATCGCTCAAGTTTTGCATAATGAAAGAACCAATGTACATGTCATCAATTTTGTCCCAGTTTACAAATTCGTGTCCAAAAGCCAATAATAAACGTACTATTTCTTTTTCCTGGTGTTCATTTTCTTCTACGGGTGCTTCATGCCCCATCGGACCTGCGCTATCGTCCCATAAATCATCAGGTGGACCCAGCGGCTCAGGTGCCCCAGAAGAATATGGTTTTGGACTTGAAGAAGGGTTAGCCCGTTGATTGCTGTCGAAGTTTTTCTTAAGCTTGGCCGAGCGCATTTTATTGAGTTCGCCCAGTAAGATATGTTCGTCGATTTCGAGCAGGCTGCTACACTCCCGGATAAAAACCGAAGCTTTGATCTGATCCGGAATTTTAGCAATACTTTCTACAATATCGCGGATAATACCTGCACGTTTGATGGGATCGTTACCCGCATCCTTAAGCAGAACGTTCGCTTTATATAAAATAAAGTCTTTTCTATTCTGCTCGAGATAGGTTTTAAATGCGCCAGCACCCACATGGTGCATATAAGAATCAGGGTCATGACCATCAGGAAAGGAAACAATTTTCACGTTTAGCCCTTCTTCCAAAATCATATCCAAACCACGGAGAGAAGCTTTAATACCCGCAGCATCGCCATCAAATAAAATGGTAATGTTCTGTGTAAAACGCCCGATCAATTTAATCTGCTCTACCGTTAACGAAGTACCCGAAGAGGCTACTACATTTTCTATACCAGCCTGATGAACAGACAGCACATCTGCATAACCCTCGGCAAGATAACAGTTATCTAAATCGCGGATGGCTTTTTTGGCATGGAATAAACCGTAAAGCACGTTCGATTTATGGTAAATTTCACTTTCTGGCGAGTTTACATATTTAGGAACATTTTTATCGGTTTTTAAAGTTCTACCCCCAAAACCAATAATCCTACCTGTAAAATTGTGGATCGGAAACATCACCCGGCCGCGAAAGCGATCGTAAATTTTGCCGTTATCGTTTTTGATCGATAATCCGGTGGCTTCTAAAAATTCTAATTTATGACCTGCGGTAATTGCGCTTTGTGTCATCGCATCCCAAACATCGGGCGAATAACCCACTTCGAATTTCTTTAGGATATCTTCTCTAAAACCGCGTTCTTTAAAATAGCTTAGGCCAATGCCTTTACCTTCGTCAGTTTCCCAAAGCTGTTTTACAAAGAATGCAGCAGCATACTGCGACACCACGTAAAGGCTTTCCTTGGCACTTTGTGCTTCGGCATCCTGAGGGCTTAGTTCGGCTTCCTCAACTTCTATATTGTATTTATTGGCTAAAAACTTAAGTGCTTCTGGGTATGAATATTTTTCATGATCCATAATAAAGCGCACTGAATCGCCACCTTTACCACAACCAAAACATTTGTAAATGCCTTTAGTTACGGATACGTGAAAGGAAGGTGTTTTTTCGCCATGAAAAGGACAATTACCAATTAAACTGGTTCCGCGTTTTTTTAAGTGCACAAAATCCCCAACTACCTCCTCTATACGAGCGGTATCCATTATCTTATCTATCGTTTCGCGGTTGATCATATATTGTTATTGTTCGTCATTGCGATGAGGCACGACGAAGCAATCTTTTATGCTGTTTTTATTTTCAATTTTTCATCACCACCAGGAAAGATTGCTTCACTCCATCACACATTCCCTTTCTTCAGTTCGCAATGACGATCTCTGGTACGTCATTGCGAGGAGGAACCTCGAAACAATCTTTTATGCTGTTTTTATTTTCAATTTTTCATCACCACCAGGAAAGATTGCTTCACTCCATCACACATTCCCCTTCTTCAGTTCGCAATGACGATCTATGGTACGTTATTGCGAGGAGGCACGACGAAGCAATCTTTTATGTTGTTTTTATTTTTTATCGCCAAGTAGGAAAGATGCTTCACTCCATCACACATTCCCCTTCTTCAGTTCGCAATGACGAATATATTTCTATTTCACCAAAGGCAACAACTCATCAGCAACGAGTTTATTCCCTGTTTCGTTTAAATGTACCCTATCAACGGTTAAAACTCCTTTTTCTTTATCTTCTGAATTATTTTTCGCTTCGTATTCGGTAAAAATCTTTCTTAAATCGCATACGGGAAGATTGTTTTTTGCAGCCAATTCTCTGATACCCGCAGCATATTTATTTAAATCGGCGTCCAACTCATTGGTACCATCTTTTTTCTCACCCACAACTGATGGCGTAACCAATACTACTTTACTTCCAACACCTTGGATTTTATTGATCAAAGCCTGGTAGAATTTTAAATACTTATCATAATCTGTCCCGGTATGAGAAGATTGTTTGTGCCAAACATCATTAATGCCAACATAAATCACTACCAGATCTGGTTTTTTGTTTAATACATCATCTTCTAAACGCAGGTATAAATCATATACTTTATTTCCGCCAATTCCAGCTCCGATTACGTTGTAATTGGTAGAATCGAGGGATTGTTTAATCAGGGTTACATATCCTTTTTTTGAAACGCCCTGTTGGGTAATCGAGTCGCCGAAAAAGATAATCCGTTTTGGTTTAAATGTCATTGAGGTTAATGCAATTAAGCAAAAGCTTAGTAAAATACTTGTCTTAAATAGTGTTTTCATTGTGTATAATTGGTTAGGGTTATTTTTTATCGGTCTTTTTAAAATCCAGATCCTGAAAATCAAAACTAAAATCCGTTAGCGGCGAAATTGCTTCTATTTTAAATCCATCGGCCATTGCATTGTTATTTAAACTAAAATTAACAAAAGCATCGGCATCCAAACTTCTATCATACCATTTCACGATAAATGTATTTCCTTTATAGTAGGTCATATCGCCCCTTAGTTTTGGTGCATTTTTAGCCTGAAAATGCATTTTACCATTTACTTCACTAATGGTAACATCGCCAAACCAGGCATCGTGAAAAGTTCCGTAGTAATTTTTAGCATCAGGTTTTGTAGTGGATAGTTTTTGTTGTGTGGCAATATCGTTCCAAACTTTGCTCACCATTTCCTCGGCCTGTTTTTCATTTTTAAGGCGGTTATCGTTATAGGTTTTAATTCTATCCTGTCCTTTAATTCCAAGGTAACCGTCTTTAATCGAATTAGTGATGGCATTAAATGCGGCACCAGATTGTTGATTGGTTAATACGATAATTCCCAATTTCATTTCCGGAAGAATGGTTACCTGCGTTACAATTCCTGATAAACCGCCAGTATGCGTGGCCTGAAAATTACCGTTCACATTACTTAAAAACCAGCCTAAACCGTAACTGCTAAAAGCGGCCGGATTACCTCCTGCGATAATGGTCTGGGGTGTCCAAAGTTCTCTGGCTACTGCAGGACTGAATAACTTCTTATCTAGTGTTTCGCCATATTTACCGCCGTTGATCATGGTCAGCACCCATTTGCTCATATCGGTAACGTTCGAATAAATACCACCAGCAGCATTCGCAATTTCTCCAAAGCTTAAGCCTACCGGGAGCAGTTTACCCTCATAAGGAGCATGACCATCGATTACATTCGATTTATCTTTTAAGCGGTACCAGGATGCTGCCGTTTTGCTCATGCCCAATGGCTTAATGATTCTACTTTCTATAAAATCTTCATAAGTCCCTCCCGAAACCCTTGCCACTACATCGCCTGCAACAATATACATCAGGTTGTCGTAATCGTATTTGGTACGGAAAGATGAAACCGGTTTCAAATAACGGAGGTTATGGATCAGCTGTTTTTTATCTACTGTTGATGAATCGGGCCAGATCATTAAATCGCCGGCCCCTAAACCTAAACCACTGCGGTGTGTAAGCAGATCGCGGATGGTAAATTCGCTGGTTACGTAGGCATCGTACATTTTAAACTCCGGAATTACATCAGTCACCTTTGTATCCCAGGTAATTTTTTTTTCATCAACCAACATACCTAAAGCAGCAGCTGTAAATGCTTTTGTATTTGATGCCACACCAAATAATGTATTTTCATCAACCTTTTTATTGGTTTTGATAGAGCTTACACCATAACCTTTCAAGTGGATTACTTTACCATCTTTGATTACAGAAACTGCAATTCCAGGAACGTTAAAAGTGCTTAATGTTTTTTCTACTACACTATCGATCTGTTTTGAAGTGAGCACTTGTGCATGCACATTAAGGGATAAAAACAGTAATAAAGCGAATGATATTTTAAATTTCAATGGAGAAAAAGGTTGCATATTGATCGGTTTAAATAATCGTTTAAAGATAATAAATCTTTTTATGCGTTAGTCAATCCTTATAGTGCTTCATATTGCAAAGCTATTATGCTGTCGAACTCGTTTCAGTATTTTGTTATCATGAGAAAGATCCTGAAATAAATCCGATAGCTATCGGATCAGGATGACGACCGCCTATCCCAGATACTTATTTTCCTTTTTCGAGTTTGTAATCTTTATGTACGATTAAAAAACTTGCCCGCTCTTCTTTTTTGAAAGGGTAATCCCAATTGCCCTGGTAGGTAATTTTAGTCGGTAATTTATCTTCTCCGAAATAGCCCATTTCGATATTCATCTGCACATCGAAATCGAACAGCATGTTGCTGTATTTCATATCCACATAACGACCAAGGATATTGAAATTGCGTTTATCAAAAATGGTAACCAATTCTTTGATCATGATACCATCCTTTGTCCAGCTGCTTAAGTCAGGCTTAACTGAAACCTTGAAACGATATACAGGAATTGAATCCAGATAAGTACCACTGGTAAAACCATAGTCGTAATACTGGCGCATATTGGCTGAAAATATTTCAGTTTTACTTCCAATAAAAGGCACTTTTACTGGTCGGCCGGGATTAAAAATTAATGTTTTTAATTTGTCTTTATAACTTTCATTTGTTCCACCCTTTCCGTCAGGTTTGGGGGCATTGGGTACAAAATCGGTGCTGTAGGCATTCATAAAAATGTAATCGAACATTTCTACGGTATACAACTGGTATTTACCATTTTTCTTATAAATTTTGCCAGTATCCTGTTTAACCAGATATTCCATTTTATAAGGCCCGCTATTGTTGTGACGGATTTTGCGGTATATTTTGCCATCAACCTTGTTCTTCTTATCGTAGCTGTAAATCCTGTTTTCGGCAATGAAGGTATAACGTTTCATGTCTCTAAACGACTGATAAAAGGAAGTATCGTACATTACCTTTTTAATAAAAGTTTCTACATTCAATTTTTCAGCTTTGATATTTACTGTAGAATCGAGCGTAATGGTTTTAATTGTATCCGGATTGAAACGCTTGATTTCCTGGGCAAAACCATTATAAAAGAGCGACGTTAACAGTAAAAGAAAAAAGTATTTTTTCATGTAAAATGTGAAATGGATGATGTGTGATGGAAAATGGATGATGGAAAAAACTTCTCTACTCATCCATCTTACCTGTTTACATTCTACATCCTAGTTTCCTAGTTGTTTTAAAGCGATATAAGCCATTAATCCTGTTGATATTTTTAATGCATCTTCATCAACATCAAATCTTGGTGTATGTACCGAATATTGCGTGTCTTTAGCAGCATTGCCAGTACCTAAACGATAAAAGCAAGCATCTGTTACTTGTGAATAGAAAGAAAAATCTTCAGCAGCCATCCAGATATCTAGATCAACTACATTGTCTTTACCCAAAAAATCTTCGGCAAAAGCTCTTGCATTTGCTGTTAATTTTTCTTCATTAATTAAAAATGGGTACCCTCTGTGGATATCAAAATCGCAGCTTCCACCCATACTTTCGGCCATTCCTTCGGCCATTTTTTTCATGCGTTTGTGTGCTTCATCTCTCCAGTTTTCATCCAGGGTTCTGAATGTTCCTTCGATTTTCACCTCATTCGGAATAATGTTGGTTGCACCGTTGGCAATTACTTTTCCAAAAGATAAAACCGAAGGTAAACGTGGGTCGGCATTACGGCTTACAATTTGTTGTAATGCGATAATAATGTGTGATGCGATTACAACAGGATCTATATTTTGATGCGGCTGTGCGCCATGACCACCCTTTCCGGTTACGGTAACATACAATTCATCGGTTGAGGCCATATAAATTCCAGAACGGAACCCCACTTTACCAGCATCGATCATCGGCATTACATGTTGACCAACGATGTGGTGCGGTTTTGGATTTTCGAGCACACCTTCTTTAATCATAATGCTTGCTCCACCTGGCAACAATTCTTCAGCTGGTTGAAAAATCAGTTTGATTGTTCCACCGAAATCATCTTTCATTTGATTTAAGATGCTTGCCGTACCCAAAAGCGACGAAGTGTGTACATCATGTCCACAGGCATGCATTACACCATGGTTTTTAGAACGGTAAGGTTTATCATTGGCTTCGTGGATCGGTAAAGCATCCATATCGGCACGCAAAGCGATCACCTTATCTGACGGTAAATTTCCCTTAATCAATCCTACTACACCTGTATTGGCGCAATCGGTATATTCAATTCCCCATTTTTTTAATTTATCCTTAATGAATAGTGAAGTTTCGAATTCTTTGAAAGATAATTCTGGGTTGGCATGGATATGTTGACGGTAGCCTACAATTTCGTTAAAAATGTTGCCGGCCAGTTCTTGTATTTTATTTTTGATCATTGTTTATTGTGGTATCTAAACTTGGTGCATTAATTTTTTCCCTAAAAATAAATAGTGTAGGAAAAGCTGGTCTGAGTTCGTTAATTAACCGTTGTGCCTCTAAGCGGCTTCTAAAATCACCTACCCTGACATAATAATTAGGCTCTTTATAAGTGAGGTAGGTATTTAATTGAGGGTAAAGTCCTTTAAAACGTGCCTGTTCGTTAAAAACCTCACGCCGGTCTGAGCCATAAAAAATCTGTACCCTATACCCGTAGGCAGAAACAATGGGTTTACCGGGTTTTACTTCGCCTGATATTTTATAAACTTCGAGGCGTTTGGCTATTAAACTATCAATTAAAGGATCTTTTATAACCGTTACCTCTCCTTTTTGTGCAAAAGCAGTAGTAAAAAGAAACAAACAGCAGATAAAAGTTAATATTTTTTTCATGTGTAAAAACCTGAGCATGTATTGAGCAAGTGAATAAAATCTCATCTCAATTCTTCTTAACAACAAGAATGCCGAAATCGTTGCAAAAATCGGCATTCTTTATGGGTTAAGCAAATCGTTATTATTTGGGAGAAAATCTTACTGATCGTATGGATTAGAAACCATCAGTTGCGGGATTCTATTGAAGTCTTTGGCATTTCTTGTAATAAGGGTAAGATCGTTTACAATTGCGGTTGCTGCAATTATCGCGTCTGGCAATTTAAGATTAAAATATTGCGTATTTCGGCAGTTTTAATCTTAATATCCTGACCTAATTCATACACATAAGAATCTTGAATAAAATTTTTTAATATTAATAAATCGGTATCACTTGCTGATTTCCAACAGAGAAGCTCAATTTCTGTGGTCGCAGAAATGGCTGGCTGATTAGCTGAAAAATATCATCAATAAATTTTTCGGCTGGTACGTAAATTGCCTTTGAAGAAAATAAATTACAGTATTAGTATCCCAAAGATAATTTATTCCCACTCGTTCCGGATATTATTTAATTGTTCATCAACTTCCGAAATTGGCTGTTTTTGCATTGAGCCTTTATACTTTGAAATTAAATCATTACTAGAAACATTCGATGTACTGAATCTTTTCTCAAGCGAATAACTTTAAGAAGCTCTAAATCTTTCAAAAGAACGAGGGCTTTATCATTTAAAATATCTAAGGTTATTGTTTCCATAATCCAAAAATACTAAAAACAAATCTTGATGTAAAGATGTAAAGACGTCAATACAAAAAGCCAGATTCCTTGGGAAACCTGGCTTTTAACCTGAGTTCAATAATTATTAGCTGAAAATTATATTTATACCCGCCTAATCCAGTTTTATCGTCCTGCTGAATTTATTTTACAAGTAGAATTAGTACTTTCAATTGTCTTGTAGCTACTACGTGATCAGCATCTTTTAGCGTGAAAGACCCTGAAATAAATTCAGGGTGACGACCGCCTTAACAGAAAATGTAATTAAAATGCCACAAAGTGAGATCTAATAATCGAACTCAGGTTTTTAGCATCATTTCATTGAGAGAATTAAATCAATTCGTTTTCTTTTGCTCTAAAGTAAATTCGTAAACTTTAGGATCATATTTCATTATCGCACCTGTAGCGGCATCAATAGCAAAACCAAATAAACCAATAACATTTAGTATGGCAACAGGATTGAATGTGGTTTGGGGCTGAAATGTTTTGGTTTCATAACCATCAAGTTTCAAACTGATGGTTTGTCCGGTAAACCCCTTTTTTAAGGGTACGGCCATTGGTGTAACACCAGTTTTAATACCATCTACTTCAATAGCAGCAGCAGGTGGGTTTGAGTTGATCTGAACAGTTTGGGTAGTTCCTGTAAAAATAGTGGCGCAGCTCGATAGCAGCAGTGTCGCTGAAACAGCGGCAATGTTAAAAATTCTTTTCATTTGTGTGTGTGTTGTGTGTTCTTACTCATATGGCTTTTCAGTTACGCCCCGTTTGTTATGGTTTCTGGACTCCATTTTTAAGTTTATTCGCCATTAAGAAATTGCCTACCAATTCCGAATTGACTGTGACTAAATATAGGGGTTAATTTGTAAATTAAAAATTTAGTTATAAAAAAAGCCCCAACAAAATGTTGGGGCTTGGTATGCTATTATTTTTCAATTATAAATTGGCGCCGTGGCAGTTTTTATACTTTTTACCGCTACCACATGGGCAAGGTTCGTTTCTACCAACCGTTGCTTCCTTGCGGATCGGCTGTTGTGGAACGGCCTCACGTGTATCGCCAAACTCAATGCCTGGTTCTTCTCTGCCAAACTCTTGCTTAGTAGTTTGCAGCTTCGGTTGTTTTACCGGAGCTGGTGCTTCTCTAACCTGATCTGGCTCTTGCTGAACCGGGATGCCACCTTTATATAAGAAACTTACCACTTCTTTATTTACTGCGTTAAGCATGTTTTTAAATAAGTTGAAAGCTTCCATTTTATAAATTACCAATGGATCTTTTTGCTCGTAAACTGCATTTTGTACAGATTGTTTCAAATCGTCCATTTCGCGTAAATGCTCTTTCCAACTATCATCGATCAAAGCTAAAACAATGGTTTTTTCGAATGATCGAACCACTTCTTTTCCTTTATTATCGATTGCTTTCTTCAAATCAACTGCAACCTGGATACCACGGATCCCATCAGTAAACGGAACCACAATCTGTTCGATGTGCTCGCCACGTTCTTGATAAACCTGAGTTAAAACTGGTAATGATTGTTGGATAATCGCTTCTGATTTACGTGCATAAAATGCTTCAGCTTCATCAAATAACTTTTCTGTTAACTGAGGAACACTGGTTGACGTAAATTCTTTTTCGGTAATGGCTGTATCTAATGAGAAGTTTTTAATCACTTCTAATTTAAAACCATCATAATTTCCTTCTTGCTTATATTCGCTTACGATATCTTCAGCAACATCGAAAACCATATTGTTCATATCTACATCTAAACGCTCGCCAAATAAAGCGTTTTTACGTTTAGCGTAAATTACCGTACGTTGTGAGTTCATCACATCATCGTACTCCAATAAACGTTTACGGATACCAAAGTTATTTTCTTCTACTTTTTTCTGTGCACGCTCGATAGATTTGGTAATCATAGAATGCTGGATCACTTCACCATCTTCGATACCCATACGCACCATGATGCCAGAGATACGCTCTGAACCAAATAAACGCATTAAGTTATCTTCTAACGAAACGAAGAACTGAGATGAACCTGGATCACCCTGACGACCTGCACGACCGCGTAACTGCCTGTCTACACGACGGGATTCGTGACGCTCGGTACCCACGATGGCTAAACCACCAGCTTCTTTAACACCTGCACCCAACTTAATATCGGTACCACGACCAGCCATGTTGGTTGCAATGGTTACCGTGCCTGCCTGACCAGCTTCGGCAACAATATCGGCCTCTCTCTGGTGCATTTTAGCATTTAATACGTTGTGTTTAATTCCGCGCAGTTTTAGCATACGGCTTAATAACTCTGAAATCTCAACAGAAGTTGTACCCACCAATACCGGGCGACCAGCTTGCGGCTGTAATTGTCCTGTTTGAGGATTAGCAGCGGGGATTAACGCACCTTTAGCATCGAGCTTAGGTACTGCCCTACCTGTTGGATCGTATTTTACAACTGGCTTACCGTCTTTTTGCTTCACATTACCTTCTTTGTCAGTTTCATATTCTGTTTCGTAATGAGAATATGGGAAAACAAGGTATTGTATTTCTTCAGCAACTGCATTATATTTTTCGCGAACGGTACGGTAAACGTAATCCTGTTCATCAATCCTTGAAATATTTCTGTTGGTTGGAATTTCTACCACATCTAATTTATAGATCGACCAAAACTCACCAGCTTCTGTTGTTGCAGTACCCGTCATACCGCAAAGTTTGTGGTACATACGGAAATAGTTTTGCAAGGTTACGGTTGCATAAGTCTGCGTAGCATCTTCAACCTTTACATTCTCTTTAGCCTCAATCGCCTGGTGTAAACCATCAGAGTAACGACGGCCATCCATGATACGGCCTGTTTGCTCATCAACGATTTTAATCTTTCCTTCATCAATGATATATTCTACATCAATTTCGAATAAAGTATAGGCCTTTAATAATTGGTTAACGGAGTGGATACGTTCTGCTTTAACAGAGTAATCGCGCATTAAAGCGTCTTTTAATACCACTTTTTCTTCTAAAGGCGTATCAGATTTCTCTAAATCTGCCACTTCTGTACCAACATCTGGCAACACAAAGAAATGTGGATCTTCACCCGATTGGGTAATCAGCTCGATACCTTTTTCAGTTAATTCAACCTGATTATTTTTTTCATCAATATAGAAGTACAATTCAGAATCTACCTTAGGCATATTCTTAGATTGATCTGCCATATAGTGGTTCTCTGTTTTCAACAACAAACCACGCACACCGCTTTCGCTTAAAAACTTAATTAAAGCTTTGTTTTTTGGCAAACCACGGTAAGCACGTAATAAAGCTAAACCACCTTCACCTTCTTCAGTTCCGCTGTTACCAGCATTGATTAGTTTTTTGGCTTCGTTTAATGCTTGAGTTACATAAGCTTTTTGTGCATTAACCAAACGTTCGATACGTGGTTTTAATTCATAAAACTCATGCTCATCACCACGTGGAATCGGGCCAGAAATGATTAAAGGGGTACGGGCATCATCAATTAGAACTGAATCGACCTCATCTACCATTGCAAAGTGTTGCTTTCGCTGCACCAATTGATCAGGTGTTTGCGACATATTGTCACGCAGGTAATCAAAACCAAACTCGTTGTTGGTTCCGTAAGTAATATCTGCAGCATAAGCTTTTCTTCTTTCTTCCGAATTCGGCTCATGTTTATCGATACAATCAACACTTAAACCATGGAATTCGAACAATGGTCCGTTCCACTCACTATCCCTGCGAGCCAGGTAATCATTCACCGTAACAATGTGTACACCTTGTCCGGCCAATGCGTTTAAATAAGCTGGCAATGTACTTACCAAGGTTTTACCCTCACCCGTAGCCATCTCGGCAATTTTACCGCTATGTAAAACAATACCACCAATTAATTGCACATCGTAGTGTACCATGTTCCAGGCTACTTCAGTTCCTGCTGCATCCCACTTATTGGCCCATTGTGCTTTATCGCCAACAATTTTAACGTTGTTTCTTCTTGCAGCGTAATCTCTATCAAACTGCGTTGCGGTAACTTCTAAATAATCATTTTCGCTTAAACGGCGTGAAGTTTCTTTTACTACAGCAAAAGCCTCTGGAAGGATCTCTAAAAGTACTTTTTCCAATTCTGTATCGCGGTCTTTACCTAAGGCATCAACCTGATCGTAAATAGCCGTTTTTTGGTGAAGATCTAAATCTTCGCTTTCTGCATCAGCTTTTAGGGCTGAAATTTTCCCGTCAATATCGGTTAAGAAAGTAGAAATCCTTTCTTTAAATTCTATGGTTTTACTACGTAACTCATCATTGCTCAGTGCAGATAGTTTACTGTAGTGTTCGTTAATTTTAACAACCAATGGCTGGATCGCCTTTATATCTCTTTCTGATTTACTTCCGAAAACCTTCGCTAAAAATCCTAACATTATAATATTTTAAATCGTATTTATTATTAAAAACTGGTGTGTTACAACAACCAAGCCATTGTCTTTCTTAAGTCAGTTTGGCAGTTGTTGGTATAATTAGGGCTTAAAACCCTGTAAAAGATCTTATAGAGAAAGGAAACTAGGGACTGTTGTTCTTCGGTTTTTTTCTGATGGTTAAATCAGCAATTACCTGATTTACGCTTACATATTTTGCAACTTTTAATTGTGCCTGTGTGCCAATTAAAGCCAGTTTGGTGTACGATAACAGATAAGGATTACGGTCTTCGTTGAGCAGAACCGAGGCCTTAACAGTTGCATTTACGCTAATGTTATGCTCATTACAATATTCGTTTAATATCCTAAGTCCTTCAACACGTTCGGCCTTCGCCAAATGTGTTAAGCTAAAAAATACAAGAGATATGGTAACCAGGTGTTTCATTAATAGCGGCAAAGCTAGTTTTAATTTTTATAAAAAGAAATTACATCATCGCAAAAAGCGTACCTCATTTTTTTAGTCCTGCATTTTATATTATTGCTCTCCATTTCTATTTTATCGTGCCCCGATTCTATTTTATTGCATCCTGATTCTATTTTATTGTACTCCAATTCTATTTTATCACACCCCAATTCTGTTTTATCGTTCCCCGATTCTATTTTGTTGCATCCTGATTCTATTTTATAGCTTGTGCATACTATAATAATGCTAACAGGAACGCTGATCGTCTCTCTTTTATCTCCCATTATTCATTTAACGTTTCAATACAAGCGTTTGTCGATACATTTGTTACACTCAAAGGTTTTGGTGTAATTTTAATCAGCAAACAAAACACTCGACCTATGGAAAGAAAAAATTTCATTAGAAGTTTAATGATCGGAGCCATCTCAACTCCAGTAATTATTGAAGCCTGCAAAAAAAGCAGCATCACCGACGGTTCAAATACATCAGGATCAGGCACCGCAGGAACAACCACCAGCACCAACGGAACATGTACGGTAGCACCAACTGAAACTGAAGGACCTTTCCCAACAAAGCTACCTGCATCTTATGTGCGCAGCGATATAACCGATGGCCGTACTGGCTATAAAATGACCGCAAAAATTACCGTTGGGAACCTGAATAATAGTTGTGCTGCTTTGGCAGGAGCAATAGTAGACATTTGGCATTGCGATGCTGAAGGAAATTATTCTGAATATGGTGGAAGTGGTATGCAAAGCACCAATTATCAATCGGTACACTTTTTACGCGGCCGCCAAACAACCGACGCAAACGGACTGGTAACCTTTACTTCTATTTTTCCGGGCTGGTATAGTGGCCGTGCAACACATATCCATGTGCATGTATATAATGCGGCCGGAACATCGTTAATGGTTACACAAATTGCTTTTCCTGAAGGCGCCGGAACATCGGTGGCACTGGTAAACGGTTACAGCAAGGGTTTAACTGGTTATACCTATAATAACGCCGATAATGTTTTTAGTGATGATAAAACGGGTGTAGAGATTGCAACCGTAAGCGGAACCTTGGCTGCAGGCTTCGAACTTACCTTTAAAGTGAACGTAAAAGCATAGTATATCCTTATAATTGTTTTATTTTCATAAAGACGTTAGGAATTCTTAACGTCTTTTTTAATTTTATGCCATGTCGAGAAAAGTAATTACGCTCTGTTACCGAAAAATAATTGATGTTACCAATACCAGCGCATGGGATAAGTTTGTACATGAAGATAGTTTTGCGGAGTTTAAAATGCAGGCACAATTTTATAATCAGGATCAGCGGTATACAACGTTTGCCGAAATGTTGCTAAATGTTCCGGAGGCAGAGAAACTTCACTTTTTGGTGAGCGCAGCCATTACCGGATACTTACGCCAGTTAAATGGAATTATCCCGGATATACTGGATAATTTAGGTCGGCGCTTTTTAACTTTTGAAAACTTTAAGTTCGAATTGATCAACTCAGATATCAATGATCTCGAAAAACATAAAATAGCGATCAATTTTTTCTCGAAACCACTCATTTGGCATGGCACCATTGATAACCTGCTTTTGGTATCGCAGTTTAAAGAAAGTAATGAAGCTGAAGTTTTTACCAACCTTTTTCAGATCCAGTCTTTTGTAAGTATTCATGCTATAAAAACCATAGATTAAACGATGGAACTCACCCCTGGAAAAATATTTTTGGCCGATCAGCGTGGATTAACAGAAAGTTCAGTATTGCGGAGATACAGCACTTTTAATTTCGAAAAGTATTATAATGAATATAAGGAAGCTTTTGGCAATTTGTTTTTGTGCAATGATGAATCGATTGTTGGCGGCAAGGTTACCTTTTTTCTTTGTAAGGAAGATTCGCTCCAGCTATTTATGCCCATTACCGGCGGAATTGATATTGTTGCCAATGGAAAGGAATTCTCTTTAGAAACAGGTCTTGTTCAAGTATTGAATACGGGCAAGGGCGAGGTGCTGGAAATCAGCAATCCTTATCAAAACGACATTATTAATTACATGCAGTTTGGTATTAAAACCGATCTATTTTTAATGCGGGCAAGTGAGCTTCTTTTTGGTTTCGATTTTGAAAAAAACCAAAACCAGCTAATTGAAATCATAGCCAATCCAAAATTACCTTTTAAATTAAGTGCAGGTATTTTTGCCGGCCGTGAGGAAGTAATTTATAAAATGCAAAGCCCAAATAATCAGTTCTATGCTTTTATAATAGATGGCGCTTTCGAAATTGAAGGTCGGTTAATGCACGCAAGAGATGGTTTGGCCCTTTGGGATATTGAACAGGTAGAACTGGAAGCCTTGAGTAACAATGCAATTGTGGTAATCTTAGAGTTGACCCCCAACCCGTAAAGGGGCTTAGATTTTCTGTAAATTCTTGGTGGAGTCAGATGTTACCATCTGACTTAGTACATATCTAAAAGATGTGATTCAGTGTAAGATGGTAACATCTTACACCACAACAAAGCTCCTCTATTTAAAAACTACTTCCGTAGCCCCATAACCAAACTTTTCTTTCCGCGCATCCATGTATGTTTTTACATGTGGATTTTTACTGATCAGCTTATGGATCTTATCTCTCAAAGTACCATTTCCCGAACCGTGAATAAAAACAATTTTATCGAAATGATGCACAACCGCAGCATCCATGGCTGTTTGAAAATGATTGATCTGGATCTGCAACATTTCATCGGCTTCTAAAAAATGATGATCATCTCTCAGTTTTTCGATGTGCAGATCGATTTCCTTTTGTGGGGCAGCAACCGTTCTTTTTTCTTCAGTTGACTTGAAAAAACTTTCTTTTAATTTCTGAGGATCGATGCTTACCGGAACCAGATCATCCAAACGGATCATCCAGCCCTTGTTTTTTAATTGCGGCAATTCTTTTTGTTCGGTACTAAAATCTTTTGCCCTAAATTTTTTACCGATCACCAATGGATCGATCGGTTTAACATCGGCCTTACTGAAAACCAAAACCTGAAAGTTAAATTCCGGCCAGAGATCAAGATCAGCCAGCGAAGCCGAATACACCAAAGTAGAAGCATAGGATTCGATAATACCATGGAAAGCTCCAGCATATTTTTCTTTACGTGCTGTAGTTAAGCTCACCAATAAAATATTTGGCGAATGATTTTGCAAGTGAAAATGTACTACATTACCTGCCTTATCATCTGTAGCTACAGCAACATAAATTCCATTTTCGATTTTGTTTATGCTGGGAATATTTACCTGAATAGGTTTAGGTGTATCTAGTTCTTCAGCTACTACACCATGGCCATGCACAGAGGTTAAATTACTTAGCGCTACAGGAATTTCAAAACCATCTTCATCGGTAACACCTAAAGTTTGCGTATCGATAATTTTAGTTACATATCCTTCACGTTTTTCATCAACAAAACGCACAAAATCTCCCAATTTAAATTTCATTTCTATATTTTTTTAACCACTAAGGCACAAAGTACACAAAGATTTTTAAGCAGTTTAAATTAAACCGTTATACATAAAGATATTTACTTATTTAGTTTTGGGCTTTCAGCTCCCCTTTAGGGGCTGGGGGTTAATGCCTTGTATCGTTGCCGTGATAAATACTCAGATAACTTTCGTATCTCGACACGGCAATTTCACCATTGTTTACCGCGGCCAGAACAGCACAACCCGGTTCGTTAACATGTTTGCAATTGTTAAAACGGCAATTGTGCGAAGTTTTAAAGATTTCCCTGAAAAAATGTCCTAATTCTTCTTTTTCAATATCAATCACACCCAGTTCTCTGATACCCGGCGAATCGACAATGAAACCGCCTTGAGGTAATTCGAACATCTCGGCAAAAGTAGTGGTATGCTGTCCTTTGTCGCTCCAGTCTGATACCTCACCTGTTCTTAGATCACGATCGGGCAGCAATGCATTGATCAAACTCGATTTCCCTACACCCGAATGGCCAGAAATCAGCGTAATTTTATTGGTAATCAATTCCTGTATTATCGGAATATTGATCCCTTTTAAAGCCGATACTTCGTAACAGGCATAACCGATATTCTCGTAGATATCTTTAAATTCCTGAAGAATTTCTAAACCTTCTTTGCTAAATAGATCGAGTTTATTAAACACCAATACGGCAGGTACATCATAAGCTTCGGCAGTAACCAAAAAGCGATCGATAAAACCTAAAGAGGTGCGTGGCGAAGCCAGCGTAACCACCAACATGGCCATATCTAAGTTCGCAGCGAGTATCTGTGCCTGTTTACTTAGGTTGATGGATTTGCGGATAATGTAGTTCTTACGCGGCAGCATCTCGTTAATCAAACCTTGGTTGCTATCCCGTTCCAGATCAAATTTCACCCTATCGCCAACCGCAATCGGGTTGGTGGTTTTAAGTCCTTTAATTCTGAATTTTCCTACAATCCGACAATCGTAGCGCTCGCCGTTATCGGCCAAAACACTATACCAGCTCCCCGTAGATTTAATAACTAATCCCTGCATATTTGCGGTAAAGGTATGAATATGATTTCATTGGTAGAAGTGGCCAGCGCGGATAAAAGTTTGTGTATTCACGTTGAAGATCAAAAGAATGCCGACATTTTGGCCTTATATTTTGTTATCTACCAAATATCTTACATAAATTCAATGCTTTAAATGGCAAAAAACCTAAATTTGCGACAACAAAAATCAAAAATATAATGAGTTTCAGAATAGAACACGATACCATGGGCGAGGTGCAGGTACCAGCCGACAAATACTG
>Ga0308165_1001236_pt1 | contig 37257 bp, 33 predicted proteins | sample PhyWR2_FD_201032 | JGI IMG/M metagenome (GOLD analysis project Ga0308165, IMG submission 201032) | Phyllosphere microbial communities from UC Gill Tract Community Farm, Albany, California, United States - DLSLW.R2 | ecosystem: Host-associated > Plants > Phyllosphere > Unclassified | place: USA...
ATCAAACTCTCAAGTTTGGGTCCAATCTCACAACAGGACGAACCATAAAGGTCCGCCACCTGACGTAAAATTAATTCAGGGATCATCACCCTGCACATATCTAAACGTATGGTTACGTAAGGACATGGTAAGGTAACGACTATTACTGCCACCCCGAGCCCTGAAGCCCCAGGAGCAGGCGCCGTCGCCCACATGTCCCTTCATCAAAACCTACAATGTCAAAGAACACTACCAAGACAAAAAACCCGGACAACCAGTCATCCCCGGCTTTAACCTCGGAGAGCATGTTGCCCGTTAGTGCTTGGCGACCGCTGCAAAACCAGGTGGTCCGCTGCGGTGAACAGCCCTCTAAGGAGACCCCGCGATTCGGTCAAACCCTAAATTCGAGAAACTTATCAACAGCTGTTGGCTTGCTCGATCAGCCGGTACGCACCGCCCATGAGGTTCGTCACCTCATCCTGGCCAAGCACATATTGCGGTTCATAGCTGAGCCCCAGACGGCGCGACCGGCGCCACTGGTCGACATAGAGCCCCTTGTCCTGGCCGAAGACCGAATGGACGTGGCGCGCAAGTGCGGAAGGGCAATCGCTTGAATAAGCCGCACGGAAGATGGAGATATCGGCGACGTAACCTCCGACCATCACCCATACGTGGCCCTGCCACCGAGGATCTTCGGCCGTGAAGGCGTTTGCGGCGAGGGATGAGCGGTCATCTTCGTAGACCGGCTCACCGTCTACCGCCAGGGTCCCGGCAACGAGGTGGACGGGCGCCGAAAGGTGTCGTTCGAGATGAACGGCGAAGGCCGCGCTCAGGAATGCGGATGCGCCGGGTGCCTTGGGGAACACCTTCAGCAGGTCGACGGCGCATCCTGCGATGCGGGCCCGGTCAGCGTCGCTCAGGTCATAGGACTTGAAAGCGCGGGCGGCGGGCCAGCCATGGGTCGAGGCAACGAGCTTGCCGAGCTGAAGGAGGTCTTTTGCTGCTGTCGTCAAAGGGGTTCACTCACGGGCCGGTGTGGAGGCAAGGCCCAGGCCATAGGCCTGCCCGCCTCCATAGCCAAGCGGCGCTCAGGCCTTGGGCGTGACCCATACCTCTACCGGGGCCACGAACTTGCCCGGCGCCGGCTTGCCTACGTGGACACGATCTGCCGTTACCAGTTCGCCGGTTTCGAGGTTGAACGAGGCCCATGGCTTGGGCATGCGCCCAAAGGTCATCTTCTGGATGGGCTGGCCCGTGGCCGAATTCATGATGGTTGCGATAATGCTCATATAGGGCCGGTAGACAGAGCGGCACTGCCTCGTCCATGCGTGGTCCGCGGTTTTCCACCAGCGTCAGGGAAACGCGGTCGAACGGCGAAGATGCCGGGGCTCGCCTGCCCGAAGTCGCTCAACGGCAGACAAAAAAAGGGGGTCCGAAGGCCCCCAATAGTCAGGGTGTGTCTGTTAATTCTGAGAGTTCAGGCCTTGACGATAGGATGCGTCAGGGTGCCGATGCCGGCCACCGTCGCAACAATGGTGTCGCCGGGCCACAGCCATTCCTGCGGGTCCATGCCGGCGCCGACGCCTGCCGGGGTGCCGGTGGCGATGATATCGCCCGGCTCCAGGGTGATACCCTGCGAGATGTCGGCGACCAGTTCGTCGACCTTGAACAGCATGAAGGCGGTGTTGCTCGACTGCTTGGTCACACCGTTGACCGTGAGGCTGAGGTCCAGCGTCTGCGGATCGGGGATCTCGTCGGCGGTGACGATGCACGGGCCCATCGGCGCGAAAGTGTCCTGGCCCTTGGAGTAGATCCACTGACCGGCGCGGCGGCAATCGCGCGCACTCATGTCGATGCAGACGGTATAGCCGAACACATAGGCCAGCGCATCCTCGCGGGCGACGCCCTTGGCCTTGGTGCCGATGATCGCGGCGAGTTCGACTTCCCAGTCGAGCTGCTGGGTGATCTCGGCGTTGTGGCGGATCGGCTCACCGGGTGCGATCACGCTGGTCGGCGGCTTGGAGAAGATCACCGGCTGGCGCGGCAGTTCGGCAGAGGTGTCGAGCGACTTGGCGCTCTCGGCGACGTGCTCGGTGTAGTTGAGGCCGATGCCGAAGATGTTCTTGCGCGGGCGCGGGATCGGCGCGAGCAGCGTGACGTTGGCGAAGGGGACCGCGGTGCCCAGCGGGAGATCAGCGCCGTCGCGATGGCGACCGCCTGCGGGCCAAGGTCGATAAATTCAAGCATCGTGGCGGGGAAGGGAACGCCCATCTCCTCGCCGAACAGTTCGAGGTCGAGGACGTATTCGCCGCCGTTACCGGAGACGATCGCGCCAAGGCGACCTTCGGCTTCGACATTGGCGCGGTAGGTTACGAGACGCATGGGTGATCCCCTTTTAGGTAAGTCTAGGTGACGTTAAGGTCGGTCTAAGGTGGGCTTAAGACAGTACCGGCTGATGGCCGCCGTTTTCGCCGAACGCTTCCTCGCGGTAGAGGCCCAGCGCGCGCATCACCGGAAGGTCGTTGAACGTGAACAGGCACGCATCCTCGCTGTCCGAGGCATTGGCATGTTCGTGGTACATCCAGGCGGGAACCACGAAAATGTCGCGTTCCTGCCAGTCGAAGCGCTGGCCGTTGATGATCGACCAGCCCTTCCCCTTGGCGCATTGGTAGACGAAGCTTCCAGTCTGGCGGTGCGCCCTGGTACGCTCTCCGGGGCGTAGCAACTGCATCGATGCGCCAATCGTCTGCATGACCGGCCCGCCGGTATGCGGGTTGACGTATTCCATCATCACACCGTCGAAAGGCGACCCGTCGGTGGCCCGTGCATATTTCGTCAGCGCATCGTAAGTGGGCGCCCATTCATACTTGAACAGCGGGGAATAGGGCTTGCTCCAGGCCATGCCCGCCGGACGCAGGCCGGTTCCGGCCCAGGTCGCGGTGGAATCGTCGACTGCGTAAGAAACGGCCTGCTGCAGCTCCGGGTGAACCTCGTAGAAATTCGCCTCCAGTGCGTTCATCAGCGGAATGTCGAGACCGTCCTGCCAGATGCAGGGTGTGCCGTCCTCGGAAACGCCGTGCTCGTGCCAGGTGCCGTTTGGCGTCAGCACGAAGTCATTGGCGCCCAGGGTCATCTTGTGACCATCGACATTGGTGAAGGCGCCCTGCCCCTCCATGATGAAGCGCAGCGCCGAGGCCGAGTGGCGGTGGCTGGAGGCGACTTCGCCCGGCCCCATCACCTGAAGCCCGGAATAGAGCCAGCCCACGGCCGCAACCACGTCGGCCCGGCCCGGATTTTCGAGGTAGACGACGCGGCGGCCAGCCTTTTCCGGGGTCACCAGATCAAGCGCCTTCATCACATCATTGCGCAGATCGTTGTAGCGCCACAGGTACGGGACCGAGGTGGAAATGGGCTCCCACGGCTCGATCTTGTTCGCCACGGTCCACAGCGCGCCAGTGCCCAGCTGCTTGAGCCGCTGGTAATAGGCGACGAGTTCGGGAGTATCCTCCACGTTCGCGCGGCCGATCATTTCCTCGCGGTACTGGTCGAAACTCTCAGTCGCCATGGCTTGCCTCCGTGTCGAGATATTACGGACCTAAAATAATTTGAATAAACTGTCAAATGCAACTATTATCACTAAGTGTAGCGCGCAGATTCCCTGCGGTTTCCCGGTTAAGGAGCGCCCCATGTCCCAGAACCCCGTGCCCCAGATTTCGCCCGCCCCGTTCAAGGCTGCGGTCATTCAGGCCGCTTCGATCCCCACCGATTCTCTGGCCGCTGCGCAAAAGGCGGCGGGTCTCGTCCGCAAGGCGGCGGCCGGCGGCGCCAGCCTGCTGGTGTTTCCCGAGGCATTCCTGGGCGGCTATCCCAAGGGCGCATCTTTCGGCACACCCGTAGGCATGAGGAAGCCGCAGGGCCGCGAGGACTTCCGCGTCTACCACGAAGCCGCCATCGACCTTGACGGCCCCGAAGTGGAACTGCTGGCGCAGGCCACCGCTGAAACCGGCGCGTTCCTCGTCATCGGCGTGATCGAGCGGGACGGCGGCACCGTCTACTGCACGGCGCTGTTCTTCGACGGCAAGAAGGGCCTGATCGCCAAGCACCGCAAGCTGATGCCGACCGGCGCGGAACGCCTGATCTGGGGCTTCGGCGATGGCTCCACCCTGCCCGTCATCGACACGCCGATGGGCAGGATCGGCGCGGTGATCTGCTGGGAAAACTACATGCCGATGATGCGCATGGCGATGTACGACCAGGGCATCACCCTCTACTGCGCCCCCACTGCGGACGACCGCGACAGCTGGGCCTCCACCATGCAGCACGTCGCGCTGGAAGGACGCTGCTTCGTGCTCTCCTCGTGCCAGCACGTGACCCGCGGCGCCTATCCCGCCGATTTCGACTGCGCGCTGGGAGACGATCCCGAGACGGTGCTGCTGCGCGGCGGCTCCATGATTATCGACCCGCTCGGCCAGGTGCTTGCCGGCCCGGACTATTCGGGCGAAACGATCCTCTATGCCGATATCGACCCGGCGCAGGTGGTACGCGGCAAGTACGATTTTGACGTCGTCGGGCACTATGCGCGGGCCGACGTGTTCGAGCTTTCGGTCAATGTCGCACCGCGCCGTGCGGTGACGCGTACCGGCGGGGAGTGAATAGTAGGTGGAATTCGACTTTTCAAAGGTTGCGACTCCCGATCGTTACAAGCTGATGGGTTCGTCCATCACCCCGCGCCCGATCGCGTGGGTGACGACGATCTCCGGTGAGGGGCTGCGCAATGCGGCCCCCTACAGCTTCTTCAACATGATGGGCGCAGAGCCGCCGCTGGTCGCGCTGGGCATGATGCGCCGCGCCGACGGCACTCACAAAGACAGCGCCGCGAATATCCTGGAAACGGGCGAATTCGTGGTCAACCTCGTCTCCGAGACGGACAGCGCGGCGATGAATTTCACCTGCATCGACGGCCCGCCCGATTTCGACGAACTGACTGCCGCCGATCTGCAGACATTCCCGTCCAGCGTGATCGGTGCCCCGCGCATAGCCAGCGCTCCTGTGGCGATGGAATGCCGCCTGTACCAGAGCATCGAGGCGGGCAAGACCACCATCGCACTGGGCGAAGTGCTGCGCTTCCACATCGACGATGCTTTCATCGACCCTGAGCGCCTCCACGTCGATACGCTGGCGATGAACCTCGTTGCCCGCGTCCACGGTGCGGGCTGGTATGCGCGCACGACCGACCTGTTCCAGATGACCCGCCCGACTTTCGAGCAGTGGCAGGGCGAACAGCAGGACGCCTGAAGATGACGTAAAAAGGGCCCCACCGCGATTTGCGGCGGGGCCCTTTTTCGTTGAAGTCGGGAAGAGGTCAGACCCTGGTAGTCGCGATCGCCTCGATCTCGATCAGGAACTCCGGCATCGCCAGCGATTGGACGCCGACCACGGTATTCGCCGCCGGCAGCGCCTCGCCGTAAAACGCGCCCAGTTCAGGGCCGATCGCGGCCAGCATCGAGACATCATAGTTCACGATGAAAGTGCGCAGGCGCAGCACCTGCGCGGGCCCGATGCCGAGCGAATCCAGCACGGCCTTGATGTTGGCCAGCGCCTGGCGCGCCTGAAGGCCGACGTCGCCGGCGCCCACCACGTTGTAGTCCTTGTCCCAGGCCACCTGGCCCGAGAGGTGGACGGTGCCGGTCGCCTCGTCGAGGGTGGCATGGGAAAAGCCGTACTGGACGCTGGGGTAGAGTGTTTCGGGATTGATGCGGGTGCTGGTCATGTCAGGCTCCGGGTTTGGTGCAGTTCAGTCGACGAGTTCGAGCTGATGGCCCCAGGGATCTTGGATATAGAGGTTCTTCTTGCCGGCGAGCGGGCCTTCGGTGATGTCGATGACCTCCATCGGCGTGCAGCCATGCGCGGCGAGATAGCGCGCCGCCTTCTCCACATCGTCGACCTTGAGGCCGAGGTGATGACCGCCCCAGTCGCAGTTGCGCGGCAGGGTGGCGTTGCGGTCGGCGGGCTTGTCGTACTGGACGAGCTGGAAATTGAGGTTGGCGGTCAGCTTGAGCATGATGAGCGTCAGGCAGGCGCCGGGGACGTTGACGTGGCTGGCCATCCAGTCACGTCCGTCCGCGCCAACGGGAATGTCGGCGGCATCGAGCGGCCCCATGCGGAACAGTTCGACCGCGCCAAGAACCTCGATGTAGAATTTCGCGACCGCATCGGCATCCTGGACGGTCCACGAAACATGGTCGGCCTCGATGAAAACAGGACGATCTGGGGCGGCGTCGGTCATGCACATCTCCGAGCTGGGAATTGCAGCCAGCCTACGCCGCGCATCGCCCGCAGCAATGGCGTGGACGATGCGAAGATGTTGCGCTGTGCGCAACGAATTGCCGGCTATTCGGCGTCTTCGAGCAAGTCCGCGATGGCGAGCGCGCGCGCTGGGAAACGCGGGCGGAAGCCTTCCACCTCTCCCTCACCGCAGCCGCGCGCAGCCGCGATACGGCGGATCAGGGCATGTTCGCAGCTTCTGCCCTGACAAAGGCCCATGCCCGCCCGGCAGCGCAGCTTGATCGCGCTGGCACCGAAGGATGGTCCCACGCAGAGGGCGTCAGCGATGGCCTTGTCGACCGCGCCAGCCGGTATATCCTCGCACCGGCACAGCAGTGTCTCCGCGCTCGCGGCGGGAAGCCAGGGGCGCGGATCGGCGACGGCGCGCAGCAGGTCTATGAAGCCCTGCATCGCCTTGCGGGTTGACCGGGGGCCGCGCATTGCCGCAGCGGCTTCGCGCTCGGTCAATGCGCCTGCGTCCTGCGCAATGGCGAGGCCGGCGATAGCGCCCTCGGCCATGGCGGCGTCGCTGCCCGCAACGCCCGTCGTTTCGCCCGCGACGTAAAGGCCGGGAACGGTGGAGCGCATCGCGTCGTCGTGGACTGCCTCCCACCCTCCGGCGGGGTTCGACCAGCGGACACCAGCTCCCGCCTGACGGACAAGGTCTGCCTGAGGAAGGAAGCCGTAGCACATGGCGGCAAGGTCGCAGGCCAAGGCTTCCTCGCCGTTCGGCCCGGCGATGACGACCTGATCGACACCGCCCAGCCCCTCGCCTTCGCAGCGGAGGACCGGGGCGCCGTAGCGAACCTTAACCCCGGCACGGCGCAGCGCCGCCATTCCGCCAGCGGCGGCGATCAGCGGCGCGGGCGTGGCTATGGCGCGCGGGAGATAGGCGAGCGCGGCTTTGGCCATCTGCGCGAAGGATTGGGCGAAGCACACCGCCTCGACCTGTCCGCCCGCTTCGATGACCTGCTGGGCCAGCACGATCATCAGCGGGTGCGTACCGAACAGCACCACGCGCTGCCCGGGAAGGACCTGCTGCGCTTTCACCAGGGTCTGAACCGCGCCTGCGCTCATCACGCCCGGCAAGGTCCAGCCCGGCAGCGCCACCGGCATGTCATAGCAGCCCCCCGCCACCAGCACGCGCTTCGCCTGCACTTCGCTGACGCCGCCCATGGTGCCGGACAGGGCAAGGGTAAACCCGGCCCCGGCTGCGGGATCGGGGGTGATGCCCAGCACGGATTGTCCGCCCAGCCAGTGCAGCTTCGCATCGTCGCTCAACTTGGCCAGCAAGGCGCGGCCCTTGCGATAGGGCGCGCCGGTAAGCCAGCCCGGCACCGAGAAAGCGGCGGGAGGCTGGCGCAGGATCTGGCCGCCCGCACGCTGCTGTTCGTCGATGATGCAGGTGGAAAGACCTGCCGCCAGCGTGCGCTCGGCAGCGGCGAGGCCGGCCGGACCGCCGCCGACGATGGCGATGTCGAACACGGTCATGGCCTGGATTCCGGGTCGCGGGTGCTGATGCGCAGGGTCGGTTCCGCAAGCACGAGGCACCCCCGCACCCGGCGCCAGGGGCTTGTCCCGAGCGCGGCCCAGACCGAGCATTCGGAGCAAGTGCCCATGTTGCAGAACATCCCCCTCGGCGCGCCCGAGCGGTCATCGCGAAAACGCCGCGAGGCCGAGGCCAGCACTGCCACGGCTACCGTCTCGCCGGGATGGACCATCACCGATGCGCCGTCGATCTCGACCGTGATCGGCTCAGGGCGGGTAACGCCTTGCTCGATGCGCCTCATGGCAGCACCGCGAAGGCGTCAAGATGCGCAAAACGGCGGGGCAGGAACATCGACAGTTCTTCCGGCGGGCTGCTCTCTGCAATAGTGCGGGCGAGCAGCCGTGCCAGCACCGGGCCGAGCGTGAACAGCGAGCCGCCCGCCGCCACGAACAGCCCCGGCGCGGCAGGAATTTCCCCGACGATGGGCAGTTGATCGGCCGAGATGCAAGTCGTCCCGGTCCATGTCCGCAGCAGCGAGCGCTGCGCGAGGCCCGGCATCACCCGCGCCGCAACCGCAAGGTTGGACCGCAGGTTCTTCATCTCCACCGCGGCGGGGCGGTCAAGATCGGGCGTCCCGTCGGCGCGGCGAGCAAGGCGCGACGGCCAGCCGCCGCCGATCAGCAGGTTGCCATCCTCGGTCTGCTTCATGGAAAGCCGCGCGCCGACGTGCTGGATTAGGTAAGGCAGCACCGGCTCCGTGCGGTCAGTCACGCTCATCATCAGCGGAGCGGCGTAAAGCGGCACGTTCAGCCCCAGCAGCCCGGCAAGACGCGGCACCCAGTGGCCCGATGCCAGCAATACGCGCGGCGTGTTGACCCGCATTTCGCCGTCCGGGCCGGACAATACCGCGCTGTACGTTCCATCGCGGGCCATCGAGAGTCCGGTCAGTGCGGTGCCGGTGCGTATGCGCGCGCCCTGCTCTCCGGCGCCTTCGGCAAAGGCGTCCACAAGAATGCGCGGGTTGGCATGGCCTTCGTCCGCCAGCCAGGCCGCGCCCGCGAGATGCGGCGAGAGGTATGGCGCCCGCTCGCGCAGCTGCGCGCCCTCCAGCACCTGTGTCGACAGGCCCAGCTCGTTTTCCCGTGCAACCTTGAAGGCAAGCAGCGCCATCTGCTCTTCGGTCTCTGCCACCATCAACCCGCCGTGCATGGCGACGTCGAGCGGGCGGCTCAGCATATGCTCGATCCCGCGCCATTCCCCTATCGCGAGGCGGTTCAGCGTGACGATGCGCGCACCGTCGGCCGCAGCCTTCTCCCCCTGTTCGAGGAAGCGGCGCTCTATCTGGAAGTGCAGCGATCCGGCGTTCTGCCCCGAAGCGCCGGAATTGAGATGCCCGCGTTCGGCCACCAGCACCTTGAGGCCAAGCCTTGCAAGGTGCCAGGCCGAAGCGCAGCCGACGAGACCGCCACCGACGATCAGGATGTCGAAGTTGGAAGTCTCGCCCGTCATCATCACATCATATCGAGCTTTCGCAGTGTCTCGGCAATGCTTTCGCGGTCTGCCTCGCTGACGCCCAGCAAAGGCTTGCGCACGGTGCCGCCCGGAAGGCCCATCGCGTCGAGCGCGGCCTTGAGGATCGCCGGGCCCGAGCCGAAGCGGCCGACGAGTTCAGGCGTGTACCATTCCTTCATCAGCACGCGGTCCTTTAGGCCGCATTCGCGTGCGCCCTCGATATCACCGGCCCAGAGCTTGTCGTAGAAGCCGGTCTGGTTGCGGCCCAGCACGCCGCCCGCGCCCATCGTGCCGTCGCCGCCGTGGACGCGCAGCATGGTAAGGCCCAGTTCGTCCATCGGGAAGCCGAACACGCGCACCTGTTCGCGCAGGGCGAAGAAGGTCTCTGCGAAGTGGGTGAAGCGCGGGGTCGACTGCTTGATGGCAACCACGGCGTCGATCTCCGCCAGACGGCGCAGCAGTTCCAGCGGCATGTCTATGCCGGTGCCCGGAGGCCAGTTGTAGACGCAGATCGGCAGGTCGATGGCCGCGCCGACTTCTTCGTAGAAAGCGACGATCTCGTCTGGCCCGGGGCGGACGTAAGGCGGCGGCGTGATGAGCACGCCCTCGAAGCCGCACTTGCCCGCGTGCTGGGCGTAAGCGATCGTCTCGCGTGCGGTGAAGCTGGAACAGCCTGCGATCAGCGGTACGCGCTTGCCCATCTGTTCACCGGCGACGGTGAAGAGGCGTGCGCGCTCCTCGCGGGTCATGCTGGTCCACTCGCCGGTGGTGCCGGCCAGCACGAGGCCGTGCATGCCCTGATCGACGAGCCATTCGAGAAGCAGGCCAACGCCCTTTTCGTCGAGAGTGTCCTCGTCGATGAACGGCGTCGTGATGGCGGGGATGTACCCCTGCCAGTTGACCCGCGACCGCTTGCTGGCTGCCATGCTAACGTCCTTGTTCCTGAACTTACGTTTTCCTGCGGCGGCAGCGTGGTCTGTGCCCGCTTCCCGCCTTGCCCTCGATCGATGCCAGCCGGTGTGCTTTGCAACAATGGCGCGCATCGGGCGAATACGTTGCGCTGGATGCAACGAAGCGAAAACGCCTTACAGATGCGCAAACGCCGCGCCCGGACGAACCGGACGCGGCGCCGCGTTGGGAGCTTTGAAAAAGGGCGTCAGGCGGGCTGCAGGCTCGGCGCCTTGCGCGGGACGGCGAGCGACAGCCCGACCGTGACCGCCGCATTGGCAAGGAGCGCGACGAGGCCCGCCTCCCAGTGCGGGAACCAGCCCGCAGCCAGGTTCGACAGCGCCGGCACCCACATCACGGCATAGCCCGTCACCAAGCCTGCGAGGACCGCCCCCGCGGTGACGCGGCGCATCAGGAAGGCACAATAGACGCCCGGCGCCAGCATGCCGATGGCAGCATAGGCGGACAGACCGATCTCGACCAGCGAACCGCTCGCCCCCAGCGTCAGATAAAGCGCGATGGCGGCGAAGACGACCATCGCCAGGCGCGAGGCCAGCAGTTCGGTCCTGTCGTCGATCGAGGGCATCAGCGGGCGCACGATATTACGCCCGAAGATCGCGCCGCAGGTCAGCAGCAGCACCGAGCCGGGCACCAGCGCGAGCAGCGAGGCAGTGCCTGCCAGCACGCCGAGCATCCAGGCCGGATACCGCTCACCCACGAAGGCCAGCAGCAGCGCGTTGGGATCGCCGCCCGGGGCCTGCGTGCCGGCAAGCAGCGCCGCGAAGCCAAGCAGGATGATGAAGAAATAGGACAGCGAATAGATCGGCTGAAACACCGCATTGCGGCGGATCGTGTCGCCGCTGTCGGCTGAATAGCAGAGCTGGAACATATGAGGGAACACGTATGTCCCCAGCGCCACGTTGAGCGCCGAAGTGACCAGCCACGTCACGTCGAGACCGAGTTCGGGCTTGAGGCCGGGGAAGCGAACCGCTTCCGGGAAGCGGTCGCCCACGGTGCGGAACAGGTCGAGGACGGAGGTTTCACCGACGACGCCCGCCACGGTCCAGGCCAGCGCGATCACCACCACCAGCATCAGGATGTCCTTCACGCCCGCGGCAAAGGCGGCGGAGCGCAGGCCGGCGAGGAACACGAACATCAGCATCAGTGCCACGGCCACCAGCGCGGCTGCGCCTTGCCCGACACCGGGCGCTGCTAGGCGCACCACCAGCGTCAGCGCGGTCACCTGGATCTGCACGTAGACCACCAGCGCGATCAGCCCTGCGGCGGCGATGCAGACCCCAAGCCAGCGCGAATTGTAGCGGTGGGCGAAAAAGTCCGCCTGCGTGACGAGCCTGTGCCTCCGCCCGTAAGCGTGGATCAGAGGGGTCAGCCAGTAACCGATCGCTGCGGAAAGCGAGACGGAGCAGAACGCGAGATAGGCAGGCGCACCGTAAGCCCAGGCGAAACCCGAAATGCCGAGCACCGCAAAGGTCGTGTAGATTTCGCCCGCGTTGAGGAACCAGAACACCAGCGTGCCCAGCTTGCGGCCGCCCAGCGCCCATTCCTCCATGTTCTGCGCACGCTTCTGCTTGCGGCGGCCGTAGAGCATGGAGCCGGCGACAGTGCCGCCGACGATCAGCAGGATGAGGGCGAGGATCATGCCGCGTCCTCCAGCTTGCGATCGAGCATGAAGCGCAGCGCCAGCACGGCGGTGGCGAAGACGATCCCCGCCATCTGCCACACCATACCGAACGGCAGGCCCACCGGGCGCCACTCGACATCGTTAGCCCAGGGCGCGAAACCCAGCTGCCATACGAACGGCAGCAAAAGCAGCAGGTCGGCCTTCTTGAGGCCGGGCGGGGTCTCGGTGTCGTCGGGGTCGGTCATGGCTCGGCTCTCGGATAATGCAGCGGACAGCGTGAACGGGCGATGCGTTGCGTTCAATGACGAACTGGAGCCAGATACGTTGCGTTTTCGGGAACACGCCGCCTTTCGGCAGGCCCTCGCTCTCAGCGCTGGAAGGGGCGGTTCCACTGGCGCAGTTGCGCCTCGATGCGCTTGAGCAGCCGCAGCGGCGCACCTTCGAGCTGGCGGCCGGAGCGCAGGACGAGGCTGGTGGTCGTCTCCTCGATCTGGTCGTCGGCGATGGGCACGCTGACCATCGCGCCCTCCATCAGTTCCGACCAGACCGAGATCTGCGGCAGGATCGCCAAAGCAATGCCGGAACGCACCGCGTCCTGCATGACGTGGATCGAATTCGAGGTGATCGCGGGCTGGAGGTACGTCTTGGCGTTCGCTTCGGCGGCGCTGAGGATCTGGCGGATGCGGAAATTCGCCGGCGGCAGGCACAGCGGCACCTGGCCCAGTTCAGCGATGGTCACGCTGGCCTTCGACGCGAAGGGATGGTCCGGCAGCATGATCGCCATCAGCGGTTGCGCGATCACCGAGCGGACGTGGATCTTCATGTCGTTGGGAGTGGAGAAGACGAGGCCGAAATGCGCCTCGTCGTCGGCGATCATGCGCAGGATTTCCTGCGTCGAGCCGGTCAGGATTTCCAGCGTGATCTGCGGGTTGGCTTCCGAAAACTGGCTGACGAGGCTGGTGAAAGCCTTGCCCGCAAAGCCCTCGCCGATGGCCGCCGTCACTTGGCCCGTGCGGACCGAGCGCAGTTCCTCCAGCTTCGAGCGCAGCGCTTCGCGGTCCGCAAGCTGGTTGCGGTAGTGGGCGATGACGATCTCGCCCGCATGAGTCAGGCGCACGCCGCGCCGGCCCTTTTCGATGAGCGCAAGGCCGTACTGGCTTTCAAGCTGGGCGATCTGCCGGCTGATCGAGGACGGGGCGACATTGAGCCGATCCCCCGCCGCCCGCATCGAGCCCGCATTGAGCGCTTCCAGCAGATATCGCATTCCGGCTTCGGACAACAGCGTGCTCCTTTAACGCCCTCCCCTAGCAGGTCAGCGCGCGGGATCGAAGTCCTTGCCCAGCGGCAGGTCACGCGAACTGGAACCGACCTGGACCCGGTAGGTGCCCTTGGCCATACGCCAGTCCTTCGCGGTCTCGTCCCAATAGGACAGCGCGCGGGTATCGAGCGGAAATTCCACCGTGGCCGACTTGCCGGGCTGGAGCGAGACGCGCGCAAAACCCTTGAGCTGGCGCGGCGGTTCTCCGGCAGCGGCAGGCATCGAGACGTAGAGCTGCGCCACTTCGTCACCGGCGACCTTGCCGGTGTTGCGCACCTTGGCAGTGACTGTCCAGCCCTGCTTGCCCTTTGCCACAGTCAGCTTGTCATAGCCGAAAGTCGTGTACGACAGGCCGTGGCCGAAGGGATAGAGCGGCGCGATGCCCTTGGCGTCGTACCAGCGGTAGCCCACCAAAATGCCCTCGTCGTAGCGCGCGGTGGTGCCGATGCCGGGGTAGCGGGCGGGCTGGTCGGCGGGGCCGTTCACCTCGTCGGCCGGGAAGGTCAACGGCAGCTTGCCCGAGGGGTTGGCCTTGCCGGTCAGCAGCGCGGCGATGGAATCCGCGGCCTGCTCACCCGGATACCAGGCGGCGAGGATGCCGGCGACCTTGTCTCGCCACGGCATCAGCACCGGACCTACCGTGTGCAGTACGACGACCGTGTTCGGATTGGCGGCGGCAACGGCCTCAATCAGGGCGTCCTGATCGCCCGGCAGTTTCAGGTCGGTCCGGTCCGCGCCTTCCGAAACGTGGTCGGCGACGAAGACCACGGCGACCTTGGCCTTCTTTGCCGCGGCGACGGCCTCGTCGATCAGGGTGCTGTCAGGCGCCTCCCAGCCAAGGCGCAGTTCGTTGGCCGAAAGCGTCGGCGCGTTGGAATAGGCCAGGTCGAGCGAGACGCGCTTGCCCGCTTCAAGCTGCACGGTGCCGTGGGTGGCAAGGCGGAAGCTCTGCTTGGGAACATAGGCAACGCGCTTGCCGTCGATGTTCAGCGCGATCTCGCCGCCGCCGTTGAGCGAGAAGCGGTAGACGCCCGATTTGGCAGGCACGAAGCTGGCCGTCCAACGGGCGGACCACAGCGCCGGCAGGCCGGTAACCCCGGCTTTGGGCCCGGCCTCGGCGTAATCGACCTGTGCTTCCTTGCGGACCGCAACCGGCTTGCCCGTCCAGTCGGGCGAGGCGTAGTAGCTGGCGGTCAGGTTCTGGAATGCCGCAGCAGGCATCGCCGGCAGGGGCAGAATGCCCTGCGTGCCGCGTGCATACGTGACCGAAGTGTCCGGCCCCAGCGCCGCCTTGATGGCGTCGAGCGGGGTCTTGAGCGTACCAATGTCCTCGGTCTTCACGAAGCCGCCGTAGCGCTCGGACGTCTGGACGTTGGCGCCGGCATCGTCGCCGATCACCGCCACGCTGGCCAGCTTGCCCGGCAGGAGCGGCAGCACGCCGCGCTCGTTGCGCAGCAACACGGTGCCTTCCTCGGCGATCTTCTCCGACAGAACGAGGTGCGCTGGGCTGCGCACGTCGGCAGTGGCGCTTCCGGGAAGCGGCTTGTCGACAAGGCCAAGGCGGAACATCGGGGTCACGATCCGCGAGACCATGCCGTCGATGTCACCTTGCGTAATCTCTCCCCTGGCGCGCGCGGCCTTGAGTTCCTTCGCGCCGTAAAACTCGGCAAAACCGAAGGGGCTGACCCCGCCCGGCATCGAGATATCCAGCCCGGACTTGACAGACGCCACGGTGCTACGATGGGCAAAGTACCAGTCGGCAACCACGAACCCGTCGAAACCCCAGTCCTTGAGATGGCCCAACGTCTCAGGGTTCTCGCAGGCATAGTGGCCGTTGACGCGGTTGTACGCGCACATGATAGAGCCGGCCTTGGCCGTCTTCACCACCGCTTCGAACGCCGGGTAGTAGATTTCGCGCAGCGCCCGTTCGGGGATCACGGCGTCGACGGCCTCATAGGACGGACCATCGCCCAGGCGCAGCCATTCCTGGTTGTTCGCGGCGAAGTGCTTTGGGGTCGCGATCAGGCCCAGCGACTGGATGCCAGCGGTGATCGCAGTGCCGAGCTGCGCGGTGAGGAACGGGTCTTCGCTCAGCGTTTCAGCGGCGCGGCCCCACTTGGGAGTGCGGATGATGTTGATCGTCGGGGCCAGCACGACATTGCGGCCCTTGCCCGCGTGCTCGGCGCCCAGCGCCTTGCCGTAGTCCGTCATCAGCGTGCGGTCGAACGTCGCCGCGCCCATTAGCGGGGCGGGGAACTGGGTCACACCCTTCATGCCGTTGCCGACACCGGCAGGGCCATCGCCCATGCACAGGCCGGGAAGGCCCAATCGGGCGATGCCGCTGATGTGTCCGACGCAGGCGTTGACGCCGGTGCCGTTCGCATCAAGTTCGGTATCGCCCTGAAGCAGGCGCAGCTTCTCGTCGTCCGTCATCGCCGCGACCACCAGCTTTGCCCGCTCCTGCGGGCTGCGGGCGGCATCGAGCCAGGGCTTGTCCGCGCCTGCGGCAAACGCGGGCATGGCCCATGCCGAGGCAAGCGCAATCCCGGAGAGCAAAGCTCTCCGGGACGTTGCGGCCTGGCGCGACGCTCCGGTTTGCACCGGGCGGACGAACTTCGAGGCAGCTGCAGTCATGATCAGAACTTGACCAAACCCGACAGGCTGACCGTGCGCGGACGGTTCATGTAGTAGCCAAGCGGATACACACCCGGGACGATCTCGTTGTAGTTGATCGTCGTCTGGTCGTTCAGCAGGTTGGTGACGTTGAGGTTCACCGACCACGGGCCCTTGTTCACGCCCGCATGCAGACCGACCAGCCAGTACGAACTGAGCGTCTGGTAGTTATCGATGGCCGGGTTGAACTTGGTGGCCATGCCGCCCTGATAGCTGGCATCGGCACCGAACGAGGCTTCCACGCCAAGCGAGTCGATCGGGGCGGAATAGTTGATGCTGGCCGATCCGGTGACCTTGGGCACGTAAGGAATACGATCACCCTTGTTGCCAGTGCCCGCGACGGGGTTGTCCTGCGCCAGCTTGGCGGTGTTGTAGTTACCCGACAGGTTGATGTCGAGGCCGGGGATCGGACGCGCTTCGAGCGTCATTTCCACGCCCTTCACTTCCGCCTTGCCGCCGTTGCCGGTGTAGGCGAACGAAAGCGTCCCGTTGGTCGCCTGCTGCGAGACCTGGATGTCCGACCAATCGATATAATAGAGCGCGCCGTTCAGGAACAGCTTGCGATCCATCAGCGTGGTCTTCACGCCCCATTCGTAAGACCACAGCGAGTCCGAGCCGTAGCCATCGGGGATGACGACATTGGCGATGGCAGCTGCGGTCTGGTCGTTGGTGCCGCCCGAGCGGTAGCCCTGGGCGACCTGGATATAGGTGTTGACCTGATCGCTCAGCTTGTACGCCAGGTTGAAGCGGCCGATCAGGCCGTTGTCCTTGGTGTGCAGCGTGGGACCGACGCCTGCACCGGGAGCGCCGCCAGCGCGCACGATCGCGTTGGAAACCTGCTCCAGCTTGAAGTCGAACAGACGGCCGCCGGCAGTGAAGGTCAGGTCGGGCACGATTTCGTAGCTGACTTCACCAAACAGTGCGCGCTCCTTGATCCGGGTGGACACTTCGCGGTCGAGCAGCAGGTCGGCGCTGGAGTTGGACAGGTTGCCGGTGCCGTCGGCCTTGGGCCAGGAGCTGCGGTAGTCGCGGTTTTCGTTCTGGAAGAATCCGCCGACCAGAATCTGGAACGGGCCGCCAAAGTCCGAGGCGAAGCGAAGTTCGCCGCTGTCCACCCGGCGGTGCTTGTCCTGCTTCAGCGCGCTGCGGCCGGTGGTGGCGTGGGGCAGGCCGAAGAAGGCCTGTGCCGCCAGCGAGGCATCGCGCACGAATTCGGTGTCACGAACGAAGCGCGAGACAGTGCCGGTGAACGTACCGAAGGGCTGCTTGTAGTTGACCGTCGCGTTGTAGATTTCGCTCTTGTCATTGTAGGGCGCGCGCACTTCATCGGCCTGGTAGTTCGAGGGCAGCGTGTTGCCGTCGTAATCGACCTTGTTGTAGAAGTTCTTCGCGTCCTGATGGACGTCCTGATACATCGCGGTCAGGTCTACGGTCAGGTCCGGAGTGGCCTGCAGGCGCGCGGTCAGACGGCCGGCCTTGCTCTTTTCGGCATTGGCGCCGTTCTGGAAACGGTTGTCGATCCAGCCCGGCAGGTCGGCGTAGAAGCCCGATGCGCGCACGGCAAGAACACCGGGGATGAGCGGCAGGTTGACGGCGCCGTCGGTCTGCATGCCCAGCGATGCGCCCTTGGTGGCGCGCAGGGCGGACTGGACATACCCGTTCACGCCCGCGTCGGGATCGGCCTTCTTGGTGATGTAGCGGATCGTGCCGGCCATCGAACTGGCGCCGAAGGTGGTGCCCTGCGGACCCTTGAGCACTTCCACGCGGTCGATGTCGAACAGCTTGATGTCGGGGGCCTGGCCGCCGCCGTCCTGCGAGTTCTCGCCGGTGATGACGGTTTCGTCGAGATACATGCCGACGGTGCTGGCACCGGCCGAGTTGATGCCGCGGATCACATAGCGCTTGTCGCCAGGACCCTCATCCTGAACCGAAAGCGCGGGGATCGCGTGGTAGAAGTCGGCGAAGTCGACTGCGCCCTTGTCCTTGAGCGCGTCGCCGCCCAGCGCCTGAACGGCGATCGGGGTGTCCTGAATGGTCGAGGAGGTCCGCTTGGACGCCGTGACGACGATGTCACCGCCGGTTCCGCTGGCCTCGCTGGCATCCTGCGCCAGTGCAGGCACGGCGCAAAGCGCGGTGCCGGCCATGATGCCGGATACGAAAAGCCTGAGCGACCCGTTCTTCTTGATGTTCATGGAACCCCTTTCAACCACTTTTGTTGTAGCCGGCGCGACAGCAAGTGTCCCCGCATTCACCGGATGAAAGGAACGTCCCACGCACCCGGTTGCGCTTCAATGAAGCCAATCGGCGAACTTCGTTGCGATCAAGGCAACACTGGTGGTAACGATTTCATGAAGATAGGGCCCAGGCGCGCTCCACAAACGGCGCAAATCCATGGGTTTATCGCGGGAGAGGCTACCGGGATCTCGGACCGCTTGCGGCTCATTGGCAGGCACGCATGTCAGGACGATGACGCACAAAGTTGCGGCCAGGCGGCAAGTCGCGCTGTCCCGCACTGCGATTCCACGTCCGGACCGCACGCTTCATTGCGGGTGAGCGCTGCCGGCGGCGCACATCCGATATGCCGCAAAACTCCGGCGACCGGCGGGGGAGCGGCGCCGGTCCAGCGGATATCCGCACAAGCGCATTTGATCTGGCGCGGCGCTTCATTCTAAGTAGTCGGCCATGGCTGCTGCTCCACCCTCCCGCGAAATAGAATCGCCCTTGCGCATACTCACACCGCGTCAGCGCGAGAGGCGTGAACGCATTCAGGCGGCCACCTTCGAACTGCTTGCCCGCCACGGCGGCGACATGCTGTCGATGAAGCTCATCGCGCAGACGGCCGGGGTGGCCGAGCGCACGTTGTTCAATATCTACGGATCTAAGGACCGCCTCTTCGCCTTCAGCGCCCGCGAACGCAGCGAGGAGACGATCTCGGAAGCCCACCGAGACGGCGGCATGGGTCTCGGCTTCTTCACGATCCTCCCCCGCAAGCTGGCCGACAAGACTTTCGAGGCTCCGGAACTTGCCCGCGCCTTTGCGCCGATCCTCGTCGAACATGCCGACATGGTGGGGCTGCCCGAAGTCTACGACCACTTCGCCGGAGGCGCACTGCGGGCGATGCGGGCAAACGGGCAGGTCGCGGTGGACGATATCGCCTTCGTCTCCCGCCTGATCTGCATGAGCATGGTCGGCACCGTCGTTTTGTGGGCTAAGCGCGAGATCGCCGACGCCGCGCTGGAAACGCATTTGCGCCTCGCGATCTGTCAGGTTCTGCTGCCCTACGCCGAACCGCCGCTGGACGATACTTTGCGCGAACATGCCCGCGAGCACACCCGCTCGCTTTCCCGGTCGGCAAACGAGCGCCTAGCCTAAATTGCAGTCCACTGCATTTATTTCCCGGTGTAGTGTGATGTCGACCTCAGAAAAGGGGCACCGGGGGGCGACGAAGTAGAAAAGGCCCTTTTGCCGGTTTAGGGGAAAGGATCATTTTCATGTCTTTAATGGCAGGACCAACCGCGCGCGCTGCACTTCTCGCCGGTGTCGTCATCTCGACTTTCGCTTTCACGCCGGCAAATGCCCAGGACACTGCAACTGAAGCGGTGCCCGCGCCGCAGGCCGCGCCGACGCCGCAGGACCGCGCCATCGAAGGCGGCCTTGGCGATATCGTCGTCACTGCGCGCCGCCGTGCGGAAAGTTTGCAGGACGTGCCGGTCGCGGTCACCGCGATCACCGCCGAGCAGCTTCAGAAATACGACATGACCAGCCTGGAGAAAATCTCCACCCAGACCCCGCAATTCACCATCGGCCGCTCGTCCAACGGATCAGGTGCGCAGTTGACGCTTCGCGGTATCGGCTCCTCCTCAACCTCGATCGGCATCGAACAATCGGTCGCCGTCGTGGTCGACGGCGTCTATTACGGTCAGGGCCGCGTCATCAACGAAGGCTTCCTCGATCTTGACGGTGTCGAAGTGCTGAAAGGCCCGCAGTCGCTCTTCTTCGGCAAGAACGCGACCGCCGGCGTGATCTCGCTGCGCACCGCCAACCCCACCTCGACGCCGGAATTCAAGGCGAAGATGGGCTATGAATTCCGCGCCAAGGAACTGGTCGGTGAATTCGTCGGCTCGGGACCGATCACCGACACCCTTGGCGTACGCGTCGCGCTGCGCGCCTCGAACATGTTCGGCGGCTACTTCAAGAACGGCGGCATCGACAAGACCTACAACACCTTCGACGTCGCCACCGGCGTCACCACCCCGCATTTCGCGCCCGCCTATGACGGCGACAACCCCGGTTCGCAGGAACTGCTCGGCCGCATCACCCTGGTCTACGATCCGGGCAACGACTTCAAGTTCACCGTCAAGGCCAACGGTTCACGCTCCAAGGTCAACAACAACTCGTGGAACTACGTGCCTTACGGCTGCGCCACCGGGACCTATTCGACCAACCCGGCAATCGCCTGCAAGAAGGACTTCACGGTCTACCAGAACTACTTCCCGGAAGACCTCGCGGGCGCCAACCCGTGGTCGCGTGACGACGGCGCCCTTTACAACAAGTACAGTAGCTGGGCCGTCACCGGCACCGCCGAATACGCGTTCAAGGACGTCGACGTCACCTGGGTCAACAACTACAACCGCAACGTCAACCAGTGGGCCTGCGACTGCACATTCGTGTCGAGCGACACCGCCGCCGCGCCTTCCACCGAACGCTCGATCTACCACGCCTTCTCCAGCGAACTGCGCGCGCAGACCAAACTGGACGGGCCGGTCAACCTGCTTGCCGGCGCCTATTACCAGAAGACCCGCCGCTTCCACCAGCAGACCGGCTCCTTCGGCAATATCGAGGATTCGACCGCGCCCGAACAGTACCGCTACCTCGGCTACTACAAGCGCTCGGCCACCAATGGCGAGACTCTGTCCGCCTATGGCCAGGCGACGTGGAAGATCCTACCCATGCTCGAGGCGACGGCGGGCGTGCGCTATATCCATGAAACCAAGGACAGCTACCTCACCCAGCCTTACGTGAATGCGGCGCTGCAGGGCCTGTTCCTTGAAAACACGCCGATCCCCGGCAACCAGACGTTCAACAACTGGTCGCCCGAAGCAACGCTAAGCTGGAAACCGACCGACGACGTCACCGTCTACGGCGCCTACAAAACCGCCTACAAGTCCGGCGGCTTCTCCAACTCGGGCTTCGTCAGCGCCACCACCGTGCCCAGCGACGTGGCATTCCGGCCCGAAAAGGCGCGTGGTTTCGAAGTGGGCATCAAGTCCAAGGTTCTGGACAACCAGCTGCGCCTCAACTTCGACGTCTACAGCTACAAATACGTCGATCTGCAGGTGGACTTCTTCAACGCCCAGACCTTCGCCTTCGTGACCACCAACGCAGGGTCTGCGCGCACCAAGGGCGCCGAGCTGGAATTCGAATTCGCACCTTACGCGGTGCCGGGCCTGAACCTGCACGGCTCGATCAATTACAACAAGGCACGCTACGGCGCCTACATCGCCCCGTGCTACGGCGGCCAGTCGATCGAGCAGGGATGCAACACCACGTTCCAGGGCGCTCCCGGTCAGGACCTGAGCGGCGCACCCACGGCCGTTGCTCCCAAGTGGACCGGATCGCTGGGCGTCGGTTACGAAACCGAGGTCGGCCAGGGCACCGTGTTCGGGGCAACGCTGGATAGCCGCTATTCCAGTTCCTACCTCGCCTCCAGCTTCGCCCACCCGCTGTCGGGTCAGGCGAAGTATCTGACCCTCGACGGTACGCTGCGCCTCAAGTTCAACGACGAGCGGTTCGAAATCGCGCTGATCGGCAAGAACCTGACGAACCAGTTCATCGTCGGCGGATCGGTCGATGGGCCCAACACCGGCGCGAACACGGGCGCAAGCCAGAACGCCGCGACCGGCGCCGCCGTCATCTCGGACGAGATCGGCTTCGTGAACCTGCCGCGCACGGTCCAGATCCAGGCCAGCGTGAAGTTCTGACGTGCACGGGCCGGCGGGATACCTCTCCCGCCGGCCTGCCCCTGTTCACGAAAGGCCCCGACATGACCGATCTTGCCACCTTGATCGCCAAAGACGCGATCCGCGATCTCGCTTCCCGCTACATGCGCGGCCAGGACCGCCTCGACCAGGCGCTGCAACTGGCCACCTTCTGGCCGGATTCGACCACAGACTACGGCATCTTCAAAGGCAGCGGCCCGGATTTCGTGGACTTCGCGCAAAATCTGCTGACCGAACATCTCGCCAACCAGCACATCATCGGCCAGCATCTGATCGAGTTCGATCCCGCCGATCCCGCGCGCGCTTATGGCGAGGTCTACTACTACGCATTCCACCGCATCCTTGATGATGGCGCGCCCACCGACATGGTGATCTCGGGCCGCTACCTCGACCGTTACGAGCAGCGAAACGGAGAGTGGCGCTTCGCCCACCGCTCCGAATTCGTCGACTGGGCCCGCAAGGAACCCGCCGCCGACGCCATCCTCACCACCGATCTCGCGGCCTGCCTGATGGGCCGCCACGACATGCAGGACCGGTCCTACGACCGCGCCTGGCTCGCCACTGCCTGAACCGGAGATATTCATCGTGACCCAGAAAAGCATCATCGTCACCGGCGCCGCATCGGCAGGCGGCCTCGGCTTCGCGGCCGCTCGCCTGCTGGCCCGCGAAGGCCATGCCGTCACCCTCACCGACCTCGACGGCGACAATGCCGCCGCCCGCGCCGAAGAACTGCGGGCCGAGGGACTGACGGCCACCGGCCTTGCCCAGGACGTAACCGACGAAGCCGGCTGGGCCGCACTGGTGGACCGCGTGAAGAACGAGACCGGCCGCATCGACGGCCTCGTCAACAACGCCGGTATCGCCGTGCTGAAGTGGACCGCCGATCTCGACGTCGAAGCCTGGGACCGCCAGATCAACGTCAATCTCAAAAGCGTCTATCTGGGCTGCCGCGCGGTGCTGCCAGTGATGCAGGCGCAGGCGGCGGGGTCGATCGTGAACCTTTCGTCCATCGCCGGCCTCGTCGGCGTGCCCGGCGCATCCGCCTATGCCGCCAGCAAGGGCGGGGTACGGCTCTATTCCAAGGCGCTCGCCCTCGAAGTCGCCAAGCAGGGCATCCGCGTCAATTCGGTGCACCCCGGCGTCATCTGGACCGACATGCAGAAAGTCGCGATCGAGGACAATCCCGACCAGTACGACGCCATCAACGCCGCGATCCCGATGGGCCGCATGGGCGAACCTGACGACATCGGCAACATGATCGCCTTTCTCATCTCCGACCGCGCGAAGTATGTGACCGGCGGCGAATTCGTCGTCGATGGCGGACTGACGGCACAATGACCGCCGCACTGTCCCTGCGGGCCATCGTCCTGTTCGTCATCGTCGTCGCCGGGCAGATCGGCGGCAGCGTGCTGCTGGCGCGCACGGCCGGCTTCACCAGCCCGGGCTGGTCGCTGCTGTGCGCCGCCGTCTACGCCGTATCGCTCTACTGCCTGGCGCTGCTGCTGCACGAAGGCGCCGCCCTCAGCCTGCTGATGCCGCTGATGGCCGCAGTGGTGCCGATGGGCGCGATCCTGCTTGCCGTGGTGGTGCTTGGCGAGGGCGCTTCGTGGGCCCGTCTCGGGCTGCTAACGCTGTCCTGTGCGGTCGTCGCACTGGCCAGCCGGTTCTGAATCCGCGATAGCGGGGGTAGGCGCGAAACGACTTTACTATTGCCGGAACCCGGGAGTTGGTTGCAGGAGGGCTTTCATTCCTGTCTTACCAGTCTTCCGGGAGCCCAATTTGGCCGTCAGTCCTGCCCCCAAGCGCGCGCCGCGCACCGCGCCGCGCGTAACGGCTCCCAATGCCGCTGCTCCCACGTCCATCGAAAGCGCCGCCCCCACTCGCCAGTCGCTCAAGAGCGCGCAGACGCGCGGACGGCTGATCGAGGCCACGATCCAGTGCCTCGTCAAGGTCGGCTATTCGGGCACGACCACCCCCCTCGTCGCTACCGAGGCCGGCCTGTCGCGCGGGGCGATGCTTCACCACTTCGAAAACAGCGCCACGCTGATCCGTGCCACCGTCGTCGAACTGCACGAACGGCGCCTGCGCGCATTCCGCCGCTCGTCGGAGGTGACGCATCACGATCCCTCGGCAATGGTCGGCGCTTATTGGCGGCAGGTCCAGAAGCCGGCCTTCATCGCATTCCAGGAACTGGCGCTGGCCGCGCGCACGAATGCCGATCTGGCCCAGATCATGCAGCCCTTGCAACTCGAATACCGCGAACGTTTCCACGCCGAAGCCTTCACCCTGTTTCCCGAATGGCACTCCGCACCGGATCAGTTCGCACAGGCCATGGCCCTGTCGCAGACGCTGATGGAAGGCATGGCGATGAGCCTGCTGACCGGCGCTCTCGACGAAACCATGGTCCCTGCCCTGCTCGCCATGCTGGAAGAAAAGATCAGGACCCTGCGGCCCGCCTGATCAACGCGCCGCGCGGTCGCCGTCCGCATCGAAATAGGTGGCCTGCCGCGCGTAGTACGAGGAATCGAGGCGGCACTCCACCAGTCCGGCGTCGGGCGCGATCACTTGCCCAGTGATGTTGATCGCATCGTCGCTGGCGAGGTAGGCAAAGGCCCCGGCGATCTCGTCCGCCTCGACCACCCGGCCCAGCGGATTGCGCGCCTGCGCCGCCTTGCGCATGGCCTGCGCGTCGCCATAGGCCAGTTCGGTCATCCGCGTGGGCACGTTACCCGGGGCCACGGCATTCACGCGGATACCGTCGCCCGCCAGTTCCGCCGCGACCGACCGGGTCAGCCCGATCACCGCGTGCTTGGCCGCCGTATAGGCGTGCGGCCCCAGCGGCGCGAGGCCCGCCGCGCTGGAGGTGGAAAGGATCACCCCCTGCCCGCGCGGCCGCATCGCCTTCGCGGCGTGCTTCATGCCGTAGAACACACTGTCGAGCAGCACTGCCAGAGTGTCGTGCCAGGCCCGGTCCTCGATCTCCTCAACCCGGCCCACGGCGCCCAGTTGCCCGGCATTGTTGATCATGCAATCGAGCCGGCCGTGCACCTCGCACGCCCGCGCGACAAGCGCCGACACGTCCGTCTCGCGCGTCACGTCACAAAGCATGAACTGCGCACCCAGTTCATCGGCCAGTGCAAGGCCTGCGTCCTCGCGAATGTCCCCCAGCACCAGCAGCGCCCCCTCGCGCGCAAAGCGCCGCGCGGTCGCCTCGCCGAGCCCGCTGGAGGCGCCCGTGATGACCGTGACCTTGCCGCCTAGCCGCATCGTCGTCTCTCCATTTTTACATTCAATTGTGATTGTTTTATATCGTAGGGCTGCATTGTTGCAACCCGCAGAGACCAAATGTTTCCCAGCCCGTGTCGCCGCGCGCGCATAGAGAAAAGTCTTCCCACAGCCTCACATCCTCCATATTTTTAAAGGATTGTCCGCCGCATCCGATGAGTGTCATGCGACACAGCCCGCACATCCGGGGGCATCTGATGTCATCAATATGCATACAGTCTTGACTGCTTGTTTTAAAGACATGACAAGAGGTGGTCGGAACCGCGACAAAGAGAGAGGTCCATGAGCAGGCTCTACGGAAATGCCATTCAGGCAGGCTACCTTGTCGAAGCCCTGGAACCGGCGATCGCGTTCTGGACGGGCATGCTGGGCATCGGGCCATTCTTCGTCATGCCTCCGCCCCAATTCGCATGGCTGAGCAATGACGGGCAGGAGACGGAGCGCACCGACATCATCGGTCAGGTCGCCCTGGCGCAGAGCGGCGATATCCAGATCGAACTCATCGTTCCCGGCCCCGATGCTTCGACCTACCGCGATTTCCTGGCCGGCGGCGGGCGCGGAATGCACCACCTCGGCATGGCAAGCGACCGCTTCGACGACCAGCGCAGCGCTGCCATCGTCGCCGGCATGACGGTCGCCACCGAAGGCGCCACACAGCGCACCCGCTTCGCCTATCTGCAGCCGCCGCCGGATGCGCCGGGCCCGATCATCGAACTGATCGACATGGTGCCGGTGATGACCGAAATCTACGAACGCGTGCGCGCCGCTTCGCAAGGCTGGGACGGCCGCGATCCCATGCGCGCTTACTGATGGCTGCCGGAGACCCGAAGTGACACCGCGCCCCCTCGGCCACACCGGCCTCAGCGCCGCCCCGCTCATGCTGGGCGGCAACGTGTTTGGCTGGACCGCAGGCCGAAAGGAAGGCTTCGCCATCCTCGACGCCTTTGTCGATGCCGGAGGCTCGCTGGTCGACACGGCAGACGTCTACTCGGCGTGGGCACCGGGCAATGTCGGCGGCGAATCCGAAACCCTGATCGGTGACTGGCTGCGCAGCGGCGGACGGCGCGAAAGCCTGGTGATCGCCACCAAGGTCGGCCTGCTCGACGGCGCAGGCGGCAAGGGCCTGTCAGCATCGCGCATTGCCGGCGCGGTGGAGGAATCGTTGCAGCGCCTTGGCACCGATCATATCGACATCTACTTCGCCCACCGCGATGATCCTGCCGCTCCGCTGGAAGAAACGCTGGAGGCCTTCGACCGGCTGGTGAGGTCCGGCAAGGTCCGGGCGCTGGGCGCTTCCAATTATGAAGCCGACCGGCTCGAAGCGGCGCTGAAGACAAGCGACGCCAATGGCTGGGCTCGCTTCGCGGTGATCGAACCGCGCTACAACCTGATCGAACGCGATGGTTACGAAGGCGCGCTGCAAGCGCTCGCCTTGCGCGAATGCCTTGCGGTTGTTCCCTACTTTGCGCTGGCGAACGGGCTTCTGACCGGCAAGTACCGCAGCGCCGAGGACGTCGCCGGTCATGCCCGCGAACAGTACCTCAAACCTCTGTTCGAACGCGCCAATGTGCACCGGGTGATCGCCGCAATGGATGAAATCGCTGCGCAGACCGGCGCTTCGATGGTCAGCATCGCCATCGCCTGGATGCTGGCCCAGCCCGGTGTCAGCGCCCCCATCGCCAGCGTATCGCGGCCTGAGCAACTGGGCGATCTCGTGGCCGGGACGCAGTTGCAACTCGATGCAGCGCAGCTTGCACGGCTCGATGGAACCGGCGTTTGAGCTTTTCCGCGCTGCGCCGTTCGCCGTGGTTCGCACTGGCGGCGCTGACGATCACTTTCAGCGTCGGCTTCGTCGACCGCCAAATCCTCAACCTGCTGGTGCAGCCCATCAAGGCCGACTTCGGGCTCAGCGACCTGGAAATCAGCCTTCTGCAAGGGGCGGCATTCTCCATCGCCTACCTCGTCATGAGCCCGGTATTCGGGCGCTGGGTCGACGTTTCGGGCCGCCGCCGCATCCTGCTGGGCTGCATCGCGGTGTGGAGCGTGTTCACCGCCGCCTGCGGCTTCACCCGCAGCTTCGGCGCGCTGTTCGCCGCGCGTTCGGGCGTAGGCGCGGCTGAGGCCGGGCTGACACCGTCCTCGTGGTCGCTGCTCAGCGACCTGTTTGACGAAAAGCGCCTGGCCCGCGCGCTCAGCATCTACAACATGGGGCCGTACATCGGCAGCGGGCTGGCCCTGCTGCTGGGCGGCGTGGTGATCGAATGGGCCACCCGCGCCGATCTTTCCGCCGTGCCGGTAATCGGCGCGCTGGCGCCTTGGCAGATCACCTTCGTGATTGTCAGCGCCCTTGGCCTGGTATGCATCGCCATGGTCGCGGCGATGCGCGAGCCGCCGCGCGGCGCGGCCGATCCCGGGCAGACCGACAGCCCGCCGCCGCTCACCCTAGGGGAGGCCCTCTCGATCCTATGGGCCCACCGCGGGTTCTACGGATATTTCTATATCGGCATGGCGCTGGCCATCATCCCGATCTACGCCTTCCCGGCCTGGCTGCCGACCGTGGCGATCCGCCAGTACGGCGTTTCCATCGGGCAGGTCGGCATGACATACGGACTGCTCACGCTGGTCGGCGGATCGCTGGGCGTGCTGACCGGGCCTACGCTGGGCCGGTGGCTGGCCCGCGCGGGCTATCCCGACGCCAATATGCGGCTTGGCGTGATCAGTGCGCTTGCAGTCTTCGCCTGCTGCGCCGCTCTGCTCATGCGCAGTGGTTACGAGATGGTGCTGGCCATCGGCGGGATCATCAGCTTCTGCTACTCCATCCCCACCGCCATGGCCGCTACAGCATTGCAGGTGGTGACGCCCAACCGGATGCGCGGCCTTGCCTCCTCGCTCTACATCGTGCTGGTGACGCTGATGGGGCTGGGCATCGCGCCGGTGACCGTGGCCTTCCTCACCGACAAAGTTTTCCGCGACGAACTGCGCGTGGGGGACTCGCTTGGCATCGTCTGCGCCGTCTCGGCTTTGCTTAGCTGCGGTGCCCTGTGGCTCAGCCTGAAGGCCTATCGCCGCCTGATCCTCGATCCGATCAGGCTGGCCTGAACGCAGCGCTTCAGGTCTCTGCGAACCAGGCCTCAAGCATCGGTTGCAGTTCCCGGCCCACCAGTTCCAGGACCATACCGCTTGCCGGGTCGGTCACATAAGCCATGTTGCCATACCGCTCCTGCGGCGAGCCTTTGGCAGCCATCACGCGCCAGCCGATGCCCGTCAGGCGCTCCACCTCGTCGCCGACATTCGTGGCCCATATGCCGGTGTGGCTGACGCTGCGCATCAGCGCCGGGTCGTAGAAGCTGCCTTTCGGCCCCTGGATGAGTTCCAGCCGATGCGGGCCGTGCCGGGAATAGACCGCGTCGATCTCAACGTCGCACCAACCCTCGCCTGCGATCCACAGCGGCAGCGGGCGATAGCGGTGCACCGGTGCCCATTCCACGCCGAGCGAGCGCGCATAAAAATCCTGTGCCTGCGCCATGTCGGCCACGGCGATGCCGGTGTGGAAGATGAGACCGGGATCGATGGTCATACGCGCCCTTCAACAGACAAAAGGCCGGCGCGCGAATTTGCGCGCACCGGCCAGGAGAGGATAGGTGTCCGCCAGAACTGACCGGGGCGGACGATCCGGGATGCCGTGCCTCAGTAGTGGTAGGTCACCTGCAACTGCACCGTGCGCGGCGTATTGGCATAGCCACGCTGGTCGCCCAAAACGCCGGCAGCGGTGCCCGTACCCCTGCCGGTGGCCGGAGAATCCAGCGCGCCCGAGATGACGAACTGGTTGGTCAGGTTCTTGCCGATGACGGCAAGGTCCCAGCCTGCTTTCGACTTCAACGTCAGCGAGGCATCGAGGTTCACGTACCTGGGCTGCGTCGCCAGCGGATTGGCGAAGGGCGAGGCATTGTAGCTGCCGGAATAGCGCGCATCCGCAGACAGCGCGACCGACATGCCCTGGCTGACATCCGTTTCGTAGCTGGCGCCCACGGCGCCGGTCCAGCGCGGGGCATTGGCGGTGGGCTTGCCGCTCAGGTCCTGCACGAACAGACCGCCGTAAGGGCTGGCCGCCGTGGTGCTGCAACCCTGCGCGGGAGTCTGCCCGGTAACGCAAGGAGCGATGAATTCGAGATAGCGCGCCTTGTTGTAGTTGATCGCGCCGCGCAGGATCAGGCCCGGCACCGAATGCGGGGCGAACTCGGTCGAGACTTCGATGCCCTTGGTGCGCGCCGAACCGGCATTGGTGGTGACATAACGGAAAGTCTGGGCTTCGAAGAAGTCCACCTGAAGGTCGGTGTACTTGTAGCTGTAGATCGCCACATCGAAGCGAAGCTGGTTGTTCAGCAGCGTAGTCTTCACGCCGCCTTCGAAGCCCTTGGCACGCTCCGGCCCGAACGCAAGATCGCCCGGTGCCGAAGCCTGGGTGTACGAACTCTGGTTGGAGAAGCCGCCCGACTTGTAGCCGGTCTTGAAGCCGCCGTAGATATTGACGTTGGGCACCGGCTTGTACGACGCGGTAAGTTCAGGGCTCCAGTTGGTGAAGGTCTGGTCGGCATAGATCGGGTCGTTCAGGCGGTTGATCTGGCCGGGACGGTTGACCGGATGGACGAAGAAGCTGTCCTTGGTCTCATGCGTATAACGGATGCCGCCGCCCAGTTCGATTTCGGGAATGACCTTCCAGGTAACCTGCGCAAAGGGCGATATCGTTTCGCCCTTGGTGTAGGAATCCTTGCCGAACGCGACATATTCCCACTCGGGACGCTGCGTGCTGACGCGCACGTTGCCCGAATAGACATACTGGTCCGACTGCAGCTTGGTCTTCTGGTACAACGCGCCGACCATGATGTTGAGCGGGCCGTCGAGATTGGTCTGGGCGCGCAGTTCTTCGGAAAACGCGGTCCACTTCTCACGCGATCCGACGTAGATCTGCGTTGCGCGCTGCTGATAGTCGCTGTCCGTCAGCCAGCGGTTGTTCTGGTGCTGGAAATTCGTGGCCGATGTCAGCGTCACATCGCCCAGTTTCCATTCCAGGTTGTTGGTGGCCTGGAAAGAGCGATACTTGGTATAGAGTTCGCCGTCATCGCGGGCGAAGGGGAAGTTCGCGGCGATCTCCTTGGGCATCTCGTTGTGGTAATACTTCCAGTCACGTTTGCAGCGCACGGTGGGTTGCAATGTGCTGAACCCGTTGGCGCACGAGAACACGATGTTGTTCCAGGCGCCGTCGTTGGTCGTGCTCTGGTTGGCGGAAACCTTGAAGGTATTGGTGATGTTGTCGGTCGGCTCCCACTTGAGCGTGACGCGGCCCACCAGTTCGCCTTCCTTCGGGCCCGTGCGGTCGCCCGGCGCCGCGACGAGGTTCTGCACCGGTCCGCCCGCCTGGTCGGTCACGGTGAAGGGCTGCGCGGTTGCATAGTTGCGGGTGTAGCCGCCGAACATCTTGGACCCGCGCAGCGCCACACGAATGCCCAGCGTGTCGGTGATCGGGGTGGAGATCATCTGCTCGATGTAAGGCCGCTTGGCCCGGATTTCGTAGCCGACGCGCGTTGAGGCTTCGAAACTGGAGCCGGGGTCGGCGGTCGTGATGGAGATCACGCCGGCGGTGGCGTTCTTCCCGAAGAACAGCGCCTGCGGCCCCTTCAGCACTTCGATCCGCGCCAGATCGAAGAAGCCTTCGTTCAGGATGCGGCCGCTGGCGTAATAGATGCCGTCGACGATGATCGCGGTTGACGATTCGATGCCCAGTGCGCTGGCCGGAGTGCCGATGCCGCGCAGCGAAATCTGTGCGCCCGACCCGGTGGTCGCGCGTCCGACCGTGAGGTTGGGGGTGGAGGCAGCGATGCGCTCGATATTGGAGATATCCTGCCGGGCGATCTGCGCCGGCGAATAGGCCGTCACCGCGACCGGAATGTCCTGGAGGGACTCGGTGCGCTTGCGGGCGGTAACGACGATCTCCTCAAGGCCGCCAGTGGGCTGCGCCGCCTGCGGAGCCACTTCCTGCGCCATGGCAGCGCCGGACAGGCCCAGCGCGGACGCCGAAGTCAGCAGCCCGGCAACCAGGCATGTGCGATGGAAATTTTTCAGGTCCTTCATCCTCTTCCTCCCGGTCATCTCCATACTGCGGAGGATGCCTTATTTTAGAATTGAAGGCGGTGCCCTCGCCCGGATTCAGTGCCGGATCGCAGGGCCTTGCCAGTCTTCACCCATTCCCAGGACGGCCTGAACGATTCGTCCGTTGCCGCTCCAACTTATTTTCTGTGCTGCTTCATGCTCAATTCAGCTCATCTTGACAATAAAAAAGTCGATCATGATTGCTTTTTTAGGGAGTGGTGTTGCCACTTTGCCGGCCTTGCCTGCGGGCTTGCGCCGAAGGTGCGGCCGAGAGCGCCTCACCTCACGCAATTGAGCTAGACTTATTAGCTACTCAAGGCCATGTTCAAGGACGACACGCGGCACCGGCGCCTTCAGGCGCCCCTGCCCGCCGAACGAAAACATGTATGGAGAGGCGAGCGATGCCCATCGAGGCTCGAATGAATCGCAGTGCGGCCCACCGCGTCCGGAAGGTTCGCCGATGAGCGTGACCGACTACGATGTGATCGTCATCGGCACCGGCGCGGCCGGGCTGAGCGCGGCGGCGCTGGCCGTGGAAAACGGCGCCAGCGTGCTGATGGTGGAGGCGGCGGGCCGCACCGGCGGGTCGAGCGCATTGTCGGGCGGGGTGTTCTATGCCGCCGGCACTTCGCTCCAACGCGAAGCCGGGATCGCGGACGACACCACCGAGGCGATGTACCAGTATTACATGACGCTCAACCAGTACAAGCTGGAAGCCTCGCTGGTGCGCACCTTGTGCGAGCAGTCGACCGAGGCGTTCGAATGGCTGCGCAGCGTCGGCGTCGGGTTTACCACCAACAACCTCTACGCCTCGGGCGTCGACAAGATGCGGCGCGGCCACCGCGCGACAGGCGACGGCGCCGGCATCGTCGAGGGGCTGGAAGGCTTCCTCTCCGGCAAGGCGGTCGATACCGTGCTGGAAACGCGGGTGGAGAGCCTGCTGGTGGAACGTGGCCGCGTTGCCGGGATCGTGGCGGACGGCCAGCCGGTGCGCAGCAATGCGGTGATCCTTGCCACCGGCGGCTTCGGCGCCAGTCCCGAGATGCTGGCCCAGTTCTATCCCGACGCCGCGCGCTACGGCGACCTGCACTGGTACATCGGCGCACCCACCTGCCGGGGTGATGGCATCAAATTGGCGCAGCAGGTCGAAGGTCAGGTCAGCCAGCACAATCGCGGCTTGCTGCTCATCACGCCCGGCTTCGCGAAAGACCTTGAAAGCTACCTGCCCGGCTGGCTGATGATGGTGAACCGCGATGGCCGGCGCTTCGTAGACGAGACCATCGAATATTCCGTTCTTGCCGCCGTGCTGGACGAACAGCCGGGGCAGGACTGCTACGCCATCTTCGACGAAGCCTCGCGCCTTGCCTCTCGCACCACCCGCTACCGCCCCGCGCCAAGCTGGACCGCCGAGCGCCTTGCCGAGCATGTCGAGGCCGGCACTCTGATGCGCGGCGCCACTCTGGCAGAGCTGGCGGATACGCTGGGCCTCCCTGCAAAGCGGCTGGCCACCACGGCCAAGCGCTACAACGAATTTAACCAAATAGGTGTCGACGAAGACTTCTTCAAGCCCGCCGAAATGTTGCGCCCCGTAGCCGAAGGGCCGTTCTATGCCGCCCACATCCGCCCCGGCATCATCTGCTGGACCGGCACCGGCATCCGCATAGACACCCAGGCCCGGGTGCTGGACGCCGCCGATCGGCCGGTGCCCGGCCTTTACGCTGCCGGAGAAACGACCGGCGGCATGTTCGGCCAGTGCTACGCGGCCGGCGGTGCCTCGATCGGCAACGCCGTGATCTTTGGCCGCATCGCCGGGCGAGGCGCTGCCCTTGAAAAGAACCGCATCACAAGGAGCGCAGTCGCATGACGACCGAAACCAGGACCGTCGACGTGCTGATTGCCGGCAGCGGCGCGGCCGGCCTGACCGCTGCCGTCACCGCGCGCCGCGCCGGTCTGGACGTCCTTGTGGTCGAGAAGGAAGCCGTATTCGGCGGCACCACCGCCACTTCGGGCGGGGTTCTGTGGGTGCCCGGCAACCACTATTCCCCCGCCATGCAGCGCGCCACCGGCCAGAGCGACGACATCGAAAATGCCCGCGCCTACCTGATCGAGGAAACCGGCAACTACATCGAGCCGGACCGGGTGGAGGCCTACCTCGACACCGCGCCGCGCATGGTGCGCTTTCTGGAGGAACAGAGCCACGTCCGCTTCTACGGCATGGACTACCCCGATTATCATTCGGAAAGCGCGCATAGCTCGATCGTCCGTTCGATCGGCACCGTCGATTACGAGGCCCGCGCGCTGGGCAAGCACCTCAAGAACCTCAAGCAGCAATTGCCGCAGACGCTGTTCCTGGGTTTCGCGGTGGGTTCGGGCGTGGAGATGATCCAGTTCATGAAGGCCGGCCGGTCGGTCAAGGCGCTGGGCTTCGTGGCGAAGAAACTGATGAAGCACTTTGCCGATGTCCTGCGGTACGGCGAAGGACAGCAGGTGGTGCGCGGCCGTGCGCTGGTGGCGCGCCTTGCCCGCACGCTGTTCGACCTCGACGTGCCGATCTGGCTGTCCTCTCCCGTCGGCACGCTGACCCGCGAGGGCGGGCGCGTCACCGGGGCGGAGATCGTCACGCCGAACGGCAAGGTTCTGGTCACCGCGCGCAAGGGCGTGGTGCTGGCCTGCGGCGGCTATCCCAACGACCCCGACCGCCGCGCCGCGACCTTCCCCGCGCCCGCCGGCAACCGCGACCACCGCAATCCCACAAACCCCGGCAACACCGGCGACGGCATCCGCCTGGCCGAAAGCGCGGGCGGCGTGTTCAACGGCAACGTCGCTCACCCGGCGCCATGGATGCCGGTTTCGGTGATCCCCGGCTCCAAGGATTTCACCGGAGTGTGGCCCCATCTGATCGACCGCCAGAAGCCCGGCTTCCTTGCCGTGCGCCCCGATGGCCGCCGCTTCGGCGACGAATCCAGCGCCTATCACGATTTCGTGCCGCAGATGATCGAGGCCAGCGAGGGCGATTCCAGCGCCTTCGCCTGGCTGATCGGAGATGCGGCGGCGGTGAAGAAATGGGGCATCGGCATGGTCCGTCCCTTCCCCATCCCCCACGGCAAGCACTTGCGCAGTGGCTACTTGAAGCGGGAGGATACGCTGGAGAAACTGGCGCAGGTCTGCGGCATCGCCCCCGCTGCGCTGGTCGCCACGGTCTCCGCCTTCAACGCCAATGCGCAGGCCGGCGTCGATCCCGATTTCGGCCGCGGCGGGCGCGTCTACGATGTCTATCAGGGTGATCCCGAACATCAGCCCAACACCTGCCTGGGGCCGCTGACCAAGGGGCCGTTCTATGCCGTGAAGCTGGAGGCCGGGATCATCGGCACTTTCGCCGGCCTCAAGACCGACCGCCACGCCCGCGTTCTGAACGATGGCGGCGCGCCGGTAGGCGGCCTCTATGCCGTGGGCAACGACCAGGCCAACGTGTTCGCAGGCGCCTATCCCGGCGCGGGGGCGACAATCGGCCCGGCCATGACTTTCGCCTATATCGCCGGACGCCATCTTGCGGGGCAGGAGGCGTGAGCGAGGAGTTCGACTTCATCGTCAGCGGCGCGGGGTCTGCGGGCTGCGTGGTCGCCGCAAGGCTGAGCGAAAACGGCAAGTACACCGTTCTGCTGCTGGAGGCCGGCCCCGCCGACACCGCGTTCTGGATCAAGCCGCCGATGGGCTATCCCATGCTGTTCTCCAACCCCAAGGTGAACTGGATGTTCGAAAGCGAGCCGGAAGCGCAGCTGAACGGCCGCCGCATGTATCAGCCGCGCGGCAAAGTGCTGGGCGGCACCAGTTCGATCAACGGCATGCTCTATATCCGGGGCAACGCGGCCGACTATGACCACTGGCGCCAGCTTGGCTGCGAGGGGTGGAGCTTTGCCGATGTCCTGCCCTTCTTCCGCAAGAGCGAGGACCAGCAGCGCGGGCCCAATGCCTATCACGGCACCGGCGGCCCGCTGACCGTATCGGACCAGCCCAGCCGCTCCAAAGTCGCCGACGCCATCGTCGCGGCCGCGCAGGAAGCGGGCATTCCCTATAACCCGGACTTCAACGGCGCCGAGCAGGAAGGCACCGGCTTTTTCCAGACCACCACGCGGGGCAACCGGCGCTGGAACACCTCGCAGGCCTACCTCAAACCGGCGCGGGGGCGCACCAATCTCAAGGTCGCGACCGGCGCCCATGCCACCCGCGTGCTGATCGAGAACGGCCGCGCGGCGGGCATCGAGTACCGCACGAAAGCGGGGCTGCAAACGGCGCGGGCGCGGCGCGAAGTGATCGTGTCGGGCGGGGCTTTCGGATCGCCGCAGCTGCTCCAGCTTTCGGGCATCGGCCCGGCCGCGCACCTTCGCGAGCGCGGTATCGCCCCGCTGGTCGACCTGCCGGCCGTGGGCGAGAACCTGATGGACCACTTCTATATCTCGCTGATGTTCCGCTGCACGCAGCCGATCACCATCAACGAACTGGCCAACAGCCCCCTGCGCCAATTGAAGGCGGGCATCGACTATGTCCTGTTCAAGCGCGGCCCCTTGGCCAGCAACGGCATCTTCGCCGGCATCTTCACCCGCACCGACGAGCGGCAGGACCGCCCCAACCTTCAGGTCAACACCAACATCTGGACCGTGCAGAGCCGCACCGCCGCCGGCATGAAGGCCCACCCCTTCCCCGGTTTCACCATGAGCCCGGTCCACCTCAACCCCCGCGCCACCGGCACCGTGCGCCTGCGCAGCGCCGACCCCTTCGCCGACCCCGAAATCCGCCAGAACTTCCTGACCGAGCGCACCGACGTGGAAGCGATGATCGCCGCCATCAAGGTCGTGCGCGGCGTCGCCGCCCAGCCTGCGCTGGCGCCTTACAATGCCGGGGAAATATCGCCCGGCGCCGATGCCCGCAGCGATGACGAGATCGAAGCCTATGTGCGCGCCAATGCCATCGCCAACCTGCACCCCGTCGGCTCGTGCCGCATGGGCGTGGGCCAGGACGCCGTGGTCGACCCGCGCCTTCGCGTGCGCGGGGTCAAGGGCCTGCGCGTGGCGGACGCCTCGATCATGCCCAGCCTGCCCGCCGGCAATACCAATGCCCCCTCAATCATGATCGGCGAAAAATGCGCCGCCATGATCCTTGAGGATGCCCGCTGACACCTACCGGAGAGAGAACCATGTCCAGCCTTGAAGACCGCATCGCCCGGCTCGAAGCCGAATCGCAGATCCGCCAGCTCATCGCGCGCTACTGCTTCACCATCGACGACCGTGACATCGACAATATCCGCGCCCTGTTCGCGCCCGATGCCGTGCTCAAATCCGCCGACGGGGTGATGAACGCCACCGGCGTCGATGCGATCATGACGCAGTACGACGGGCGCTTCGACGTCCTCGGCCCGGGCCATCACTTCATGCACGACGTCCAGATCGACTTTGTCGGCGATGGTTCGCGCGAAGCCACGGGCCGCGTGATCGGTCATGCGGAACTGTGGCGGAACGGCAAGATGATGGTCACCGCCATCCGCTACGACGACAAGTACAAGAACACCGACGCAGGCTGGAAATTCGCCGAACGCACCATCGGTTTCCTTTATTACGTGCCGATCGAGGAATACCCCAACATCCTCGCCACTCCCTTGCGCAACCATGCCTATGCCGAGCCGAAACCGGCGGATTTCCCGGAAAACCTGCCGACATGGGTCGCCTACGAAAAGTCACGCGGCAGGGGCTAAGCGCTGTCCTCCCCAGACGGGGAGGACAAGCAAAAACGCCCGCCGGCGAGCGCGGGGTAACGCCAGGAAAATTCAGCGGACGGGCTGCGGCCGGCGCTGGGTTTGGTCGCCAGCATCAGGCGACTAGTGCTGGGCCCTGCCTTTTGTCTGCGAACGGCTGGTAAGGGGCGTGACCTCGTGGGACTTCCAGCTCGA
>Ga0308165_1001237_pt1 | contig 37230 bp, 38 predicted proteins | sample PhyWR2_FD_201032 | JGI IMG/M metagenome (GOLD analysis project Ga0308165, IMG submission 201032) | Phyllosphere microbial communities from UC Gill Tract Community Farm, Albany, California, United States - DLSLW.R2 | ecosystem: Host-associated > Plants > Phyllosphere > Unclassified | place: USA...
GAAAGACGCCAAACCAGGCAGCGGCAGGTCGTCGTCGTCATCGAGCAGCGCCAGGTCGTTGCCTGCGGGCTGCGGTTCGGGGCTGTATTCGGCGACTTCGGACAATTCCGGCTGTCGGCGCGGGACGCCGTCATCGGCGGTGCCTGGGCCATCGCTGGGCAGGCTCGCAGCGGGCACGGCGGGGATCGCCAGGCCGCTCCAGTCGTCGGGCCGGGCCGGTGGAGCATCGGCGTACTGCCCGGCCGCGAGCGCGGGCGGCGGCAATACGCGGCTCTTGAAATTCACGTCGGCGTAGTAGCGCAGCTTCTTGGCCTTGATCGGTGCCACGCTGGATACCATCACCACGGCTTCGTCGGTCGGAAGCTGCATCACTTCACCGGGCGTCAGCAGCGGGCGGGCCGTCTCCTGACGCGACACCATGAGGTGCCCCAGCCACGGCGCGAGCCGGTGGCCGGCGTAGTTGCGCTGCGCACGCAGTTCGGTCGCGGTGCCTAGCGTTTCGGAGATCCGTTTGGCCGTGCGTTCGTCGTTGGTGGCGAACGTCACGCGGACGTGGCAGTTATCCAGAATCGAGTGGTTCTGGCCGTAGGCTTTGTCGATCTGGTTGAGCGACTGTGCGATGAGGAAACTGCGGATGCCGTAGCCGGCCATGAAGGCCAGCGCCGTCTCGAAGAAATCGAGCCTGCCCAGCGCCGGGAACTCGTCGAGCATCAGCAGCAGCTTGTGGCGGCGCGCGATGCCATCGGAACCATCGAGCGATTCGGTGAGCCGCCGGCCGATCTGGTTGAGGATCAGGCGAATGAGCGGCTTGGTGCGGCTGATGTCCGAAGGTGGCACTACGAGATACAGCGAGACGGGGTGCTCGGATGCGATCAGGTCGGCGATGCGCCAGTCGCAGCGCGAAGTTACTTCGGCCACCGTGGGGTCGCGGTACAGGCCGAGGAACGACATGGCGGTGCTCAACACGCCCGAGCGTTCGTGGTCCGACTTGTTGAGCACTTCGCGCGCAGCGGACGCGACAACCGGGTGCGGCCAACCATCCCCATCACTGCTCAGGTGCTTCGTCGTCATCATCCGGTGCAAGGTCAGCTCGAACGGGCTGGCCGGGTCGGACAGGAAATTGGCGACGCCGCGCAGCGTCTTGTCCTCGCCCGCGTAGAGCACATGCAGGATCGCGCCGACCAGTAGCGCATGGCTGGTCTTCTCCCAATGGTTGCGCTTTTCCAGCGCGCCTTCGGGGTCAACCAGAATGTCCGCGATGTTCTGCACGTCGCGCACCTCATGCGCGCCGCGCCGGACTTCGAGCAGCGGGTTGTAGGCCGCTGACTTCGCATCGGTCGGGTTGAACAGCAGGCAGTGGCTGAACCGGCTGCGCCAGCCCGCGGTGATCTGCCAGTTCTCGCCTTTGATGTCGTGGATGACCGCTGACGCATGCCAGGACAGCAGCGTCGGCACCACCAGGCCTACGCCCTTGCCCGAGCGCGTAGGCGCGAAGGTCAGGACATGTTCCGGGCCTTCATGGCGCAGGTAAGCGTTGTGGTGCTTACCGAGGAACACACCGGCTGGCTGCGTCAGTCCGGCCTTGCGAACGTCATCTGCATCGGCCCAGCGCGCCGCACCGTAGGTGGTGACAAGGCGAGATTGCCGCGAACGCCACACCGACATGGTGATGGCGACCACCACGGCCACCAAGCCGCTGCCGCCCGCAATGGCCCCGCCGATGTCGAAGACATGCGGCGCATAGGCATCGAAGAAGAACCACCCCTCGAACAGCCGCCAGGGGTGATAGACCGGCGTGCCGAAGAAATCGAACCAGGGCGAGCCAAGGCGTAGTTGATAGCCCAGGGCGGCGGCTGTCCATTGCGTTGCACTCCATACACCGGCGATCACGATGCCGAAAACGGCGGTGATCTGCCCGAACAGCACGCCCTGAGTTTGCATTGACTGGTCTCCGATATTCCTGCGCTTTTCCTCGTTCAAGAGCGGCACAAGGACGTGCCGCATAGCGCGAGGGTCAGTGCCGGGTCAGTGCCGGTCAAAGACTGTTATCGAAAGCTAGATGATGAAAAAAGCAAGGTTTCAGGCTGCAAAGACCCCAATAAAAACGCCGCAGGCGCGGGCGCGCTGCGGCGTGTTGACGTGAAACGCAGAATTTTTTTGAGAAGGACTGATAATCAGAACTTTGGCGGGGTTTCCGATGGTGTGTAGGGCGTCTTTCCGTCGCCATAGAACCTCTTGCGCGTGGCCTCTGCCACCCGGTTGCACAACACGTCGCCCAGCGTCGCACGGTCGGTCTTGCATTGTTGGCGCAGCTCCTTCAACCGCGCTGGGTCGGCGGCCAGTTCGTCCACGGTCGGCACGTTGGCTGGCTTGGGCGTCTCGGATTGGCCGCAGGCCGTGAGCGCGGCGATCAATAGCAATGGTGCAATGCGTTTCATGGCGGGGTGTCCTCCTGCGGATCAGGTTCAGGTGGCGGCGCGGGCCTCGCGCCTTCGTGCAGGTCGATGGCCTGCACCCGTTCGATGAAGCGGGCAAGCGTCTCCGAAGGCTCGCCTTCCGGGCGCAGCAGGTAGGTCGTCAGCATGGGCGAGCGTCCAGCCAAGGGCCGGGCCACCACACCAGATTCCTGGCTTGCCGCGATGTGTGGCGCACCGGCCAGGCCCAGGGCGAAGCCTGCCGACACCACCACCATCATCAACTCGAACGAGGCCACGCGCTCGGCGATCAGGGGTTCGCGCTCGGAACGGCGCAGCAGGCGATCGACCTGGCGTGCATGGCCCTCACACGCCTGCGGATCGCATAGCACAAGCGGAAATTGCAGCACTTCATCCAGCGGAATCCGCTTGTGCTTGAGCAGATGATGGCGCGCCGGGACGGCCACCATCAGCGGGTCATTCCACTCCGCTTCGGCGGCGATCCCTTCGCCCACTTCGTCCGACTGTGCAAAGCCCACGTCGTACAGGTCGTCTTGCAGCCCTTTGATCTGCTGTGTCAGCGGCACTTGGAACAACCGAATATCGACCTCGGGTTCCTCCTGCCTGCACATCGCCAACAAGGCCGGCAATCGTGACGGCGTGATGCCATCGGACTGCGCGATACGCAACTGGCCGTGGAAACCATTGGCCGCCGCCTTCACGCTGTCGCGCGCCTGCTGCAAGGCCGAGAAGATGCGCGGCACATGCTCAAGGAACAGCTTGCCTGCCCGCGTCAGTCGGGTACTGCGGCTGGTACGGACGAACAACTGTTCGCCCAAGTCTTCTTCCAACTCCTTGATGGTGCGCGACAGTGGCGACTGTTCAATGTGCAGCTTCTCCGCCGCACGGGCGAAGTGGAGTTCTTCGGCCACGGCCAAGAAGCATCGAAGATGACTTAGCTCCATTCAGTGCCTCCCATGCCTCAGAACGTCAATGCGTCGCCGCTGTTTGTGCGGCGGGGCCTTGGTCAGAATGAAAGAGTGATGCCCTGTCCGTCCCTCCCGCGCCCAGCGCCTTGTACAAGGCAATGCCTCCTTGCAACTGCGCCAGTTGGCTGAGGGCAAGCGCATCGCGTGCCTGGTTCAGGCTGCGCTGCGCCACCAGCACCGGCGAGTAGGCGCTCAATCCCCGCGCGTAGAGTTGGGTGGTCTGTTCCAAAGCTTGTTGGCTGTCGACCACTGCTTTCTGTAACGCGGCTTGCCGCTGGCGTTCGCTGGTCCATGCCGTCAAGGCATCTTCGACATCGCGCAGCGCCGATCGCACGTCCCGTTCGTAGACACGCCGTACGGCGTCGGCGTTGGCCTGCGCCGCTGTAACGCCGGCTTTGGTGCGTCCTGCGTCGTAAAGCGGCTGGCTGCCCTGCATCGCCGCCGACCACGCTAGGCTGGCGCCGGAGAACAGATCATGGATGACGCTGGCTGTCGTGCCGATTCCCAGAGGAATGCGGAATGTGGGAAAGCGTGCGGCCTCGGCTACGCCGATCTGCGCGGTAGCGGCGGCCAGGCGTCGTTCGTCCGCACGCAGGTCGGGGCGTTGGCGAATAACTTCCGAAGGGAGTGACAGCGGCAAGTCGGCCGGCATGGGCAATGCCGGTGCGGACGTGGCGAGGTCGGCATGCCAATCCCCGGGAAAGCCGCCCGCCAGCACACCGATGGCATGGCTGAAACGGGCGATGTCCGCTTCCAGCAAAGGCGGTTGCGCCTCGGCCGTTTCGCGCTCAGCGCGGGCCTGAGTGACGTCGGCCAGCGTGCCCAAGCCGCCGCGGTGTGCATGTTCGGCCAGGCGTTCGGCTTCGGCCAGCGTACGGATACTGTCTTGCGCAATGGCCAGACGCAGTTGCGCGGCACGCAGCCCGGCGTAGTCGGATACCAATTCGGCCACAAGACTCACTTGCAGCGCGCGATGGTCTTCCGCGAGCGCCTGGATGCCGGCGTCAGCGGCTTCGACCGCGCGGCGCGTGCCGCCGAACAAGTCCAGTTCCCAACTGGCATCGAATCCCAGGTGCCAGGTTCGTGCCCGCCCGCCGGGCTGCGCGCTGAGTGCCTTGCTACTGCGCACCGCCTCGCCGGCGGCGCCGACCGAGACTTCGGGCATGGCGGCTGATGCGATCTGCACACGTTCGGCGCGTGCCTGGCGCAGGCGTGCCAAGGCAATATCTAGGTCCTGGTTATGTGTCAAGGTCTGATCGACCAGGCGGTCGAGCAATGGATCCTGGAAGGCGCGCCACCAGGTACGCAGGCCATCGTGGTCGCCATCGGACATGGTGGCGTCGGCCTCGATCCAGTGTGCGGGCACATCCAGCGTCGGCGTGCGGTAGTCCGGGCCCACGGTGGTGCAGCCGGCCAGGGCGGCCAGCAGTGAGGCCAGCATTGCCTGCCGAAGGCGCGGCTGTGTGCAGGGGATGGGTGCATGCATGGCTTTGTCCTCACATCCAGCGGTGTAGCAGCGAAATCAACCGGCCTTGCGGTACCGGCGTGCCTGCCGAAGGCGTGACCTCAATGCTGCCGGTCATGCCTGCGGCCAGTACGACCTCGTGCGGGACATGGTCGAGCTCGACGCGTACGGGAATGCGCTGCGCCAGCCGGACCCAACTGAAGCTGGGCTCCACGCTCGGCAGGCCCTGCGCGTCGGCCTGCTGGTTGCTGTCGGTGATGCCGCGCCCGATGCTGGCCACCCGTCCTGGCAACACTTGGTCGAAGCCCATCAGGCGGATTTGCGCCGCCGCGCCGGGCTTGATGCCGCGCAGTTTGGTTTCCTCGAAATAGCCGGTAATCCAGAAGCTATGGGCGTCGATCAGGGCCAGGTTCGGCTGGCCCGCCACGGCGTAGTCGCCCTTGTTCAAGCGCAGGCGCGTGACGTAGCCATCGGTTGGCGCACGCAGTTCGGTGCGCGCCAGATCCAGCTTCGCCCTCTCCACGGTGACCCGTGCACCGCGAAGTTCGGCCTGGGCGATGGCTACGGCCTGATTCGCTCGCTGGATGTCCTCGGCAGGTACCAGGCTTTCCATACCCCGGCGGCGGCGCGCCTCCTCAGTCTTCTGGCGCAAGGACACCTCGGCCGCCGCCAGCTGCGCCTCGGCCTGGGCCAATGCCAGCGCGAAGCTGGCATTGTCGATGCGATAGAGCACTTCTCCGCGTTTGACGTATTGGTCGTCCGCGACCGAAACCTCGGCGACGGTGCCTGACACCTCGGGGGCGATGCGCACGATCTGCGCGCTGACACGGCCATCGCGGGTCCAGGGGGCGACGACGTAGGCACGCCACAGCGCGCTGACGAGGAACCCGGCGGCCACGACCACCACGAGAGTGAGTCCTGCCCGCAGCAGGTGCTGGGCGGAAATTGAGCGTTCAGACATAAAGCACCAACAGGGAAACAAGACAAATGGAAATGGCGAACTCGAACAGGCCCGGATGCCAGACCCAGCGCAGCACGCCGCTGCGTGCGAACACGAAGCGAAGGCCCAGATAGATCGGCAGCGCCAGGCAGGCGTAGGCAAAGAACGGCGGCAGGTAGATGCCGGCGAAAGAGAACTCACTGAGCATGGGCTTGACCTCCAGAGGGGGACGGAACGCCGTTCGCATGACGCTCCAGCAGCGCGGCGATGTCGAACAGCACGGCCGTCACGCGCCTCATTTCATCCATCGCGGCGCTGGATCGCACCGGCAAACGCGCCAGAGACGTCGCCGCACGGCGGGCATGACGAGCGGCACTCACGGGATCACCGGCCCGTTGACGCATGTAGCGCAGCGAGCGCTCCACCGCATGCGGCCATTCGGCGTCTGGAGAGGCTTGGCGCAGCCAGCGGCGAAGGCGTAGCACCTCTTGGCCCAGGTGCAGACTGGTCAGCGCCTGAGCAATGGCACGATCCATCGCCTGCGGCTGCGCTTTGAGCAAGGCGCCGAGTTGCGCGATGCGGTGCTGCTGACGCCATTGCCAAGCCGACGCATCCGTCGACTCCCCGCGTAAGGTGCTCAGCGCCGAATCGCGGATTCGCAGGCGCAAGCGCATGACGTCACGCCCCCCGTTGCGCGGCAGCACGATCCTGAAGCCCAACAGCGTGAAACACGTCGCCAGGATCCAGGCCACGGCCCCATTGAGGAACAGCGCAAAGTCGTAGCGCATCGGGTTGTCCGCCGCCGCCAGCGTCGTGAACGCCACCAGATAGACCACGCCCGCCAAGGCATAACGCGGCATCGTGGTGGCATACACACCTGGCAGCCAGAACAGGCTCAGGATCACCAGCAACAACGGCAGGCCCGAGACGTGCGGCAGCACGATGAAGGTGCACAGGAAGGCCATCGCCACGGCTGCCACCGTACCCTTAATGAACTCGACCGCACCCAGCGCGGGATTGGGCGCGGTGGACAGCAGCGCGCAGGCTGCAGCCAACCCCGCCAGCATCATGTTGCCTTCCGTCCAACCGGTGGCGATCCAGAAGGCGCCGCCCATCAGCACGGTCAACAGTGCGCGCACGCCGTTCTGGAGGGCTGCCGTGGTGTCACGGTGGAACGGCACGGACACGTGAGCCGGCGTCGGCCTGGGTTGGTGGAAACGTTGGATGCCTTCAAGGGCTTGTAGGTAATCGTCGAGTTGCTCGATCAAGCGATCGCCCGCGATCATCAGTGTGGCTTGCTCGGAGGCGTCGTCCAGAGATGTGGCGGTGAGCGCGTCCACCAGCCGGGCGCGCAGGTCGGTTAAATGCCGGATAGCTCGTGCTCTTCCGGCCGTGCCAGATTCCTGCACCAGCGACCGGCCGACCTCCCGCCATGCCTTTTCCCAGTCCGGTTGCAACACTCTCAGTACAGCGAGGCTGGCGCTTTGCCCGTGCAGGGGCGGCGCACCGCCCACAAGCGCGGAAAAAAGCGACACCATTGCGTGCCGCACCGTGCCGGCACGATGGGCCAGGTCGGCGGATTCGGCCTTGCCCAGAGCCAGCAGATCGTCCACGCCATAGACCTCGGTGATGAGCGAGCGCCGTCCGGCATCGAGGGGCTTGTCATCTGGTCCGTCGCTACCTTGAATGGCCTGGTGATGCGTCGCAAGCACGCCCGCCGTGGCGACCGCAAGGCGGTCGAGCAACGCCGCCAGGCGACTGTGCACGCTGCGGCTGCTGAACAGGGCCGAGACCAGCGCTAGGCAGACCACGCCGATCATCACGGATGCTCCGCGCCCCATTACTTGGTCGAAGGTGCGTTCCGGATGCTGCATGGCGCCGTAGGCCGCCAGGCCCACGGTATAGCCTGCCAGCGTGGCACCATAGGCTCGGAAATTACGCAGCAGGGTCATGCCCACCACGCACACTCCCAGCCACAGGCCGAAACCGAGCAGGAACAGCCAGGGCATCTGGCCTAAGGCGCTCATCAGCACGAAGGCCGCCAGCATGCCGACCAGCGTACCCAGCACTCGCCACACTCCCTTGCCGATTACGCCGCCCTGGACGGGGTTGATGACCAGCAGCACGCTGGAAGCCGCCGCGTAGGGCGCGTGCAGATCGAGCAAATAGGCGGCCACCAACGCTAGGCAGGCAGCCAGGATCGACCGCATCACATAGATCGCGCGTGGCATAGTCAGGTCGAGATAAGGGAGGCCGCGCGCCAAGCTCTCCCGAAACCGGGAAACGCTTGAATCCGCGTCAGACACGTTCGCCGAATGCACGGTGCAACCCTTTCATAGTGATCAATATGCATCACTGTAGGGGGGTTCAATCATTCCGAAAAGTGAATTTATTGCACTCAGATGAGTGCGTAATACGCACGAATAGGGGCGATCGTCGCTAGGGCTTGGCGCGCTTTGCCGCTTGCGCCTGGCTCTCGTTGCAGAGCGTATGGATGGTCTGCCGCAGCCATTGATGGGCCGGGTCGCCCTCCAGGCGCGGATGCCAGGCCTGGGTCAGCAGCACCGTTTCCAGCGGTGTCGGCAGGTCGAACACGCGAATATGCAAGCCCGCGGACTGCGCAGTACTGGCCAGATGCCGGGGCAACGGCAATAGCAGATCCGAATCTTGCAATGCGAACAACGCCGTGTACGGATTGGGCAGTACCAGGGCGACGTGTCGGCGCAGCCCCTGCGCCTCCAGCGCGGCATCGACCGGCCCGACGGCCTTGCCGCGCCGCGACACGTTGATGTGCTCCCAGCGCGTGAGGCGCTCGGGCGTGATCTCGTCGTCGAAAATCGGATGGTTGGCGCGCGCGACGCCCACAAACGTCGTGGTGAACAGCGACTGCACGCGAATCTCCGGCCCCAGCTTGCGCGATGCGCTGATGAATAGGTCGATGCGGCCGCTACGCAGCGCCTCCTCGTCCACGTCATCTTCCTCCGGCGAAAAGCGCAGCATCGCCCGCGGCATCTCCCGCGCCATCGCATCAAGGAGATGGCCAAGATGGATGCTCACGAACTCGTCGGTAGCACGCACGTTGAAACGCCGATCCAGCGATTTCAGGTCGATCTCTGCATCGGAGGCGAACACCTGCGAGGCCTGTTCGACCGCCAGCCGCACCTGCTCGCGCAGCGCCATTGCTCTAGGTGTGGGTACGAGCTTGCGACCGACCTGGACGAATACCGGATCGCCCAAAGCCTCCCGGATACGGCTCAAGGTGCGGCTCATCGCGGGTGCGCTCAAGTGCATGCGGCGCGCGGCGCCAATGACGCTGCCTTCGTCGAGCAGCGCGTCCAGCGCAAGCAGGAGATTGAGATCGGGGCGCGACATCATTGGCCCTCCTATGATTTACCTGCATGCAATCATAGGCTCTTTCGAATGGCGAATGAAGCACTCATCAGCAAGCTTGCATTCTGTGCTGAATCAACTGATGAATGCGCACCAATGTGGCTAAAAGCATCACAGGCTGATCGCCGCGATTCCGATCAGCACGACCACGGCACCCACGATGCGGCGCGCGAGATGGTCCTCACGAAAGAGCAGATACGCGAAGAGGGAACCGATGATGATGGACGACTCACGCAAGGGGGCGACGAGCGCAACGGGTGCCGCCAGCATGGCATTCAACACCAAGATGTAGGCCAGTGGGGAGAAGATGGCCACGATTAGAATAGGCACGGCATTGGTACGAAGTGCTGCGGGAATGTGTTGTCGCTGCCGCAGTGCGCTCGGTGTCAGAGTCAGGCTTTGCAGCAGAAGAGTTCCGGCGTAGTAGCTCACTGGCGCGACATGCAGTGAGGTGACCGCGTAGCTGTCCCAGATGGTATAGCTGGCGATGGTGGCCCCCGTAGCACCTCCCCAAAACATCCCCTGGAGCGGGCGGCGGCTTCCGCTTCCAAAAGGGTTGCCGGTAACGATGAGGATGCCTAAGACGACGAGAAGCGCACCTAAAAGCGCGACGACGGAGAGCCGCTCCCCCAAAATAAGAATCGCAAACAGCATCGTCAGCACCGGCCCTGTGCCACGGGCGATCGGGTAAACCACCCCGAGTTCGGCACGATCGTAGCCAGCCTGCAAGGTCAGGGAATACGCAATATGCAGTGCCGCCGAAACAGCCGCTCCCACGCCGAGCCGCCAATCGATCGCCCCTTGGTCCTGGACCATAAGAACGAGACCGATCGGGACCCACAGCAGCGTCGAAGCACAGCTATAAGCCCAGACGAACAGTAAAGTGTCTCCCCGCTTGTACTTCGAGGCCAGGTTCCACACCGCATGGGCTACCGCTGCGGCAAGAACCATTGCGATGGTGCCGGGCTGCATCAGGAAATGTCGGGAAGATCGATGCCCGCCCGCTCCGCCAAGCGAGTCCGCTCTTGATCGTGCAGCGCCAGGGATGCGACCAACGCATCGATAACGACGAGCTGAGCCAATCGACTTCCCGCAGCGGCCATCTGTGCCGGTAGTGGTACGCCGCCGACGACAAGCGCGACGTCGGCGAGGGTCGCCAGGGGCGTGTCGTACTGATTGGTGACGGCGATCAGCGAGGCGCCAGCCGAGGACGCCGCATCCGCGACGGCTAGCGTTGAAGACGTGCGGCCGGTCGAGCTGACCGCGATGACGACGTCTTCTGCGCCCAGGAGCCGTGCCGCAATCATGGCCGACAAATGATCCGTGATGCCCACGGTCATCACGCCGATCGTACGCAGACGGAAGACCGTATCGGCGGCAACCGTCGAGGAAGGTCCAGCACCGAACGCAAACACCTGGCGCGCGCGCTGGATCAAGCCGACGGCCTTATCAAGCGCAGAGAGTTCGATGGCCCCACTAAGCGCGGTCAGTGCATCGGTACCAGCACGAATGGATGTTTCAAGCACTGAGGCCGACGTCGCATCCGCGGCGAGTGCTTCAGGAGGCGCGAAGAATCGGGCTGTGCCGCGAGCACGCGCGATCTCGATCTTCAGCTCGGTAAACCCGCCGAACCCGAGCGCACGCGCGGCGCGAATCACCGTCGGCGGAGAAACGCCGGCACGGGCGGCAACCTGGGCGGTAGTGCTTGCTCCGACAAACAAAGGATCGGTGAGGAGGAGATCGACAACTTTCGCCTCGCTTGCGGCGAGGTCGCCGCTTCGGGCTTGAATGCTGCCGATCCATTGCTGCAACCGTTGCTCAGCCTCTGAAACGCTGTTACCAATTTCATTTTTCATGTGTGATATATTACCTGCGCCACGTGAAGGGCACAACCAATACGTGGGCAGATGCCGTTAAAGGAGTCCGCTCTCATGAATCCTGAAATCAACCCTGGCGTCGCTGTCGTCGGTCCCGGTGCCATTGGCACCACGATCGCGGCGGCGCTACACGAGGTCGGCCGCACGCCGTTGCTGTGTGGACGTAGCCCCCGCGATCACCTGACCCTCCAAGATGGCGACCGCTTTATCACCGTACCTGGCCCTGTTCGGACGAATCCGACACAAATCGCTCGCACGGCTGATCTTGTCTTTTTGGCCGTCAAGGCAACACAAATCGAAGCGGCAGCAGAATGGCTTGCGGCGTTGGTTAGGCCGGAAACGGTGGTGTGCGTTTTGCAGAACGGGATCGAACAGTTGGATAGGGTTCGCCCGTACTCGCCACACGGGCAAATCGTTCCTGCCGTCGTGTGGTTCCCTGCGCAGGCGCAATCCGACGGCTCGGTACGCTTGCGTGGTGACGCGCGCCTCAGCCTGCCGGACACGTCAGCTTCCCGCGTAGTCGCCGCAGCGCTACAAGGCACACGGTGCGCCGTAGATTTGGCCGCGAACTTTAGCTCGCTGGCTTGGCGCAAGCTGATGCAAAACGCGGTGGCTGGACTCATGGCACTCACGCACCGCCGCTCAGGCATGTTCGGTCGCGCTGATATCGCCAGACTTACGTTGGCTTATTTGCAGGAATGCCTGGCCGTGGCACGTGCCGAGGGCGCTGAACTCGGCGACGAAGTGCCGCAAGAGATCCTCGACAAGTTCCGGGCGGCGCCCACAGAAATGAGCACCTCCATCCTCACAGATCGAGAAGCTGGCCGACCGCTCGAATGGGATATCCGCAACGGCGTCATTGCGCGTCGCGGCCAGGTTCACGGCATTCCGACCCCGATCAGCGACATCCTGGTGCCGCTTCTTGCGGCTGCGAGCGACGGCCCAGGTTGACCCTAGAGTCGATGATCGCGCTGTTATTTCTCTTCTTTCTCGCCCTTGGTGCTGGTGTGCTCAGCGGCGTCGTCGGCACCGGCTCGTCGCTCATCATGTTGCCCGTCCTCGTCACGCTGTACGGGCCACGGATCGCTTTACCTGTTATGGCGATTGCGTCCTTGTTCGGGAACATCGGGCGGGTGATTGCCTGGTGGCACGAGATCCGTTGGCGGCCGGTGTTTGCCTATTCGTTGGCGGGAGTTCCTGCGGCTGTGCTCGGGGCGCACACGCTGCTGACGATCTCTCCTGCCACTGTGGACGTGTTCCTGGCAGCTTTCTTCCTTGCGATGATCCCGCTGCGCCGCCTCATCAGACGATCGAACCTCCATCTGAACCTCTGGCACATGAGTTTTGCCGGGGCGATTGTCGGATTCCTGACCGGATTCGTGCTGTCCACCGGGCCGCTCAGCGTGCCGGTATTCACCGGGTACGGAATGAGTGGCGGTGCATTTCTGGGATCGGAGGCCGCAAGCGCTATCCTGCTCTATGCCGGCAAGCTTGGTACGTTTGGTGTGTCAGGCGTACTTACGCAGCCCGTCATCGCACGTGGACTTGCCATCGGCATCGCATTGCTCGTCGGTTCGATGATTGCGAAACGTCTCGTCCTGCGACTCCAGACGCACACATTCGAGCTTCTTATCGATGCGGTTCTCGTCGCTGGGGCGGCAGGAATGATCCTCTCCCTCAACGGATGAGCGGAAGCGGAAAAGGTGTAATCGCTCGCTTAAATTCACGCCGTTTCAACCAACAGTTGGCCCACGTTGCCGCCCGATCTCCCAAGATACTCCGCCACCGTGCACCGTCGCGGCGAGCTGCTGCCCAAGCCGCTGTTCGATGATCGGCTTCCATGGCACGAGGCTGAACCCTTTGCCGTCATCGAGCATCGCATAACGCCCGCTGGCAAGCATGACAGAGCGCCGGTAAATACCAGCCACTCGCTGCCCGTCGGCTACTGGCTGATGCTCCAGGCCTGTCTCGGCGGCAATGTCCCTCGCGGCTTGCGCCAGCTCACGATTGCGCAGCGTTGCCAGCAGGTTGCGCGCCAGGATCACGCGCTGCCCGCGCCGCTGCGCCAGACCCTGTTCTTCGAGGAAGTCGGCGCGCTGCTGCATGGCCTGCTTGGCGTCGCCGCCAAAGCCCAGGTCGCTCAGCCCTCGGCCGCCGCCGATCAGTTGCTGGTCAAGCCAGGTCGCGCCGATGACGCGGGCCTGCCGCTCGATGGGTAGGTACGATTTCAGCTCCACGGCCACGCCGCCCCGCCGCTGCGCGTCGTACTGGCGGCCACGCTCGGCCAGGTCGTCCGGCACCTTCCATAGCCCTTCGGCCACGCGCTCCACGATGCCGGCCCGGCGCAGGGCTTCCAGCCGCCGGACATGGGCCGCGACAACCTCCTGCGGGTCGCGTCCGGGGTTGGCCCGGCCCTGTTCGATGGCCAGGTGATGATCGGCGCGGTACAGGCCATCGCTCGCCAGCGCGGCGATGTTCTTGTCGGCGGCGCGCACGTCGGCTGATCCCTTCACTTCCACCACCGCGCCCGTGGGGTAGTTCGCCAGCTCGTCGCGGGCGTTCAGCGCGACGTAGTGGGCCTTGCCATCCGTGCCGTCGATGACCAAATAGCCCCGGTCGTGCAGCTCGTCAGCCAGGCCCTTCGCAGCCACGCGGCCGATGATGCTGCGGCCACCTCCATCGGCATCTTGGCCTGGCTCGAACAGCGCCAGCTCGCGCGGCTGGCCGCTCATGGCCCGCTGCATCGTGCGGATGATGTCGCCGCGCTCGCCCAGGGCGCGCAAGGTCTTCTCGGCATCGGCATGGATGGCCCAAGAGCCGGGCTGCGTCTCGTCGGCCAGGCCCAGGCGCTGCAAGCGTTGCAAACGGCCGACCAGCAGCAGGCGCTGGCGTTGCAAGTTCGGGTCGTTGAAGCGTCCGATCTGCACGCGGCCATCCTCGCTGGCCTCGCGTTGCAGCGTGCGGTCGAGGCTCGTCCACCGCTCCTGCTCCACCTCACGCCTCAAGGTCTGCTGGATCTCCAGTTCGGTACGCGGCCCCAGCCATTCCGTTGCCAGTTCGGCGGCCCGATGGCGGAAGCCGTGGGCGATGTAGTCACCGGCAATGATGAGGTCTTTGCCGGTGTCGTCGCGTCCGCGTACGATCAGGTGGGTGTGCGGGTTGTCGGTGTTCCAGTGATCGACCGCCACCCAATCGAGCCGCGTGCCCAGGTCGGCTTCCATGCGGTTCACCAGATGCCTGGCGTAGGTGCGCAGGTCGTCCAGTTCCGCGCCGTCTTCCGGGGACACGATGAACCGGAAATGGTGCCGGTCGTCGGCGCAGCGTTCCTTGAAGGCGTCCAGGTCGGCTTCGTCGGCCTGCGACCCGTAGGCCCGGCCCGGTTTGCCATCGCGGCCCGCGCCGTCGCGCTCGACGTAGCGCAGGTGCTTGGCGAGAGACTGCGGGCTGGCCCGTTGGTGATTGACCAGCAGCGTCTTGATAGTCACGCGCCGCGACATGGGCGTCAGCTTCGCGCCCGAAAAACGCGCCGCCGTGTGGCCGCGCCCGAGGCGCGAGCCGGGCCGCTGGCCGGTTCCCTTGCTGGTGCCGCCCGCCGCGCCAGGACGGCGCACCGTGGACTTGCCGCTACTGGCCTTCCCCGCCTGCTTGAGCACCTTGGAAACGAAGTTCTGCCCCTGGCCCTTGCCCCGGTTCTTCGGCGCGCTGAGGCGCACGTGGAAATCGTCGTCGCGGCGGGCGGTCATGGCTGCGCTCCCTGCAAGCTCTGGCGTGTCCTATCGTGCGAAGCACGCGGACATGCCTGCATTGGCGCGACCTTCGCGCTCAACGCGGCACGGCGGCGAAGCCGCGCCGTGCCGCGCCAACCCCATGTGCAGACAGGCTTTCGACGCGGCCCGGTGCCGCGTCCTTTTGTCTTGCCTTCCGCCTTTGCCTTCCGCTGTCGCTCCAGGCACCGGCGGCCCGGCGGCGCTACTGCGTGAGCAGCCAGCGCGCCGGCGAACGCTGCGATGGCCGCAGGCCGGGCGCGTTCGAGGCAAGACGCCTGCACATGGGAAGACAGCGCGAAGTGCGACGCGGATGCGCTCGCACTGCACGCGCGACGACATGCGGAAGACCACGGGATCGACACGCCCGATGGCACGAGAAGATGCACGGCAACGTGCAGCGAATCGGCGGCCATCATGGACGTGTCTCCAGCCAGATCGGGCGCGCGACGCCGATCACGGCGGATGCGCTGACCGGGCCGAAATACCGGCTGTCGAACGATGACGGATTGGTCACGCTCAACAGGAACAGTTCGCCCGGTTCGAGGCGGCGGCAAAGCTGCAAGGACGGCAGCGGCCGACCCAGCCGGTCGGTCGTCAGAACGGCAGCCGAAGGCACGCCGTCGATGCGTACTTGACCAGCGACGATGCAGACGTGTTGCGGCGCGACTGCGCCCACAAGTTTAAGCAGCGGAATGCGCGTCGGCAGGTAGCCGCGCTGCGCAGCCAGCGCGGCAGCCGTAGTCGGCAGCGGCACCAGCACGATGCTGTCCACGGACAACGGACGTGGCAGCGAGGCGGTGCGCGAATCGAACGGGTCGATGCGATACCAGCCGACCGCCACGCTGTCGGACGGGTTGTAGGTCAGACGCGGCAGCGGCGACACGAAAGCCGCCCAGGCCAGCGCAGCAAAGCCGATGGCGGCCAGTGTCGCGACGACGATGCGAGTGCGCAGGCGCGAGCGAGGACGCGGCGCAACGTCGGGCGCGTTGGGTGTGGTGGTCGGGGCGGTCATGGCAGCACCTTTCCGGCCAGCCAAGCAGCGTGCCGCTCGACGGTGTATTCGGGCAGCGCAAGGCGCGCCGCCAGACGGTTGCCCAGCGTGCGCCAGTACGCGGGTGACACGCCGATGGCGGCGATGCCAAGCGCCTCGATGGCGTCGATGCGTTCCAGCACGGCGCGCACGTTGGCATCGCCTTCGGCATGCAGCAGCAGGCGCGCGCCCGGCTGCACGCCGGGAATGCGCTGCATGGCGTCCAGTGGCGTGCAAGCCTGCATCACCATGAGCTGCCAGCGGATCGTGCCGTAGTCGTTGGCCTGCCAGCGGATGCGGCAGAGCATCGCGCCCGGCAGGAACACCGCGCAGCGCCGCCAGTCGTCCAGGCGCAGCGTGCGCGCCGGTTCACCGAAGCGCAGGTAGAGCTTGAAACGGGCCTCGATGTAGGCCAGCGCCACGCGCGTCAACGGCGCGCTGGCCGGTTGGCCGGAAGGCACGATGAATGATGGCTGTGGCGCAGCCGTGGCCGCGCCAGCGGCAGGCGAAGCGGATGCAGTCATGGTGTGTTCTCCCTGTGGTGCTCGGGAAACTCCCGCTCCAGCAGGCCGCGCAGCAGGTCGGCCACGGTCACGCCTTGCGTGAAGGCCGACACCTTGATGCGCGCCCGCATGGCAGGTGTGATGTCGAGCGTGAGGCGTGCGGTGTAGAGGTCTCCTTTGCCCAGCGCATCGGCATCGCCCTGGCGAATCCACGCCTCGGCGTGCGGATTCGCGGGCGGACGTGCGCCGATGCCGACGCGCTTGCCCATGCGTTTGTTGTTGGGTGGCTGCTGCGCTGTCATGTCGGCCACCGCAGCAGTTCGTCCACCAGGGCGGTGATTTCACGGGCGGCGGCGCTGTCGGGTGCCGTCTCGCGTGCAAGCCGGCCAGCGGCCACGCTGTCGGCGAAGACGATGCGCTGATGCACTTCCGCGCGCAGCGCAGGCAGCGGCTGTTCAGCCAGCGATTGCCGCGCCTCGCGGCCGATGATGGTGGTGCTGACGCGCCGGTTGATGACGAAGGCCGCGCGCAGCGCAGGCCGGAACACCTGCGCCTCACGGATCAGCGCCACCATCTCGGCGCTGGCCCATACGTCGTAGGGGCTGGGCTGCACCGGGATCAGCACACGCTCGGCCGCCAGCAGCGCGGAGCGCGCTAAGGCGGCAATCCTGGGTGGCCCATCAATGACGACGTGATCGGCCCGCCTGGCGAGTTCTGGCGCTTCCTGATGCAGCGTTTCGCGTGCCAGGCCCACGGCGCTGAACAGCCGTGGCAAGCCTTGCTGGCTTCTGCGCTGCGTCCAGTCCAGGGATGAACCCTGCGGGTCGGCATCGAGCAGGATGACCTGCTGACCTCGCAGGGCCAGTTCCCCGGCGATATGGGTGGCGAGTGTGGTCTTGCCAACGCCGCCTTTTTGGTTGAGCAAGGCAAGGATCATGGCGCAGCCCTCCGGCTTGGAAGACCGGGCTGTTTTTGCCTTGCCGAACGGGGTTGGTTTTGCCCTTGATTTCGCTGTCGGATTTGCCGCTGATTTTGAATTTCGGCAGTTGCCCACCGAAACGGCGCTTCTCTACTAAAAGTTAGAGAATTTAAGTTAGGTAAGTTAGAGGGCGGAAAATCCCAATACTGGCGCAGCTTTGCAGCCGATTGGCACGCCCGATAGCACGATAGGGACACGCCTGATAGCACGATACCCCGCACGCCTGATAGCACGACACTATTCACAGGCTTTCCCGGATTTATCCCCGTGCCGTCTGCGGCACGGGCCGGAAAGTCAGCAATTCCGTTCCATCCTCCGGCATGCGCTCGATTCCCAGGACATAGCCAGGCAACGATTGCCGCGCTACCAATGCGCGCAGATCGCAGGCGAAATCGTAAGGTTTGGCGGTACTGCCGGATTTCTGGTGCAGATAGCGAAAATCGAACTGCCAGCCATATTCCTGCTTGCCGCCATGCTTGCGCACCAGGCGGTACAGCCAGCGTTCGATACCACCAGTGAGCCGGAAGTACGTCGGGTCGATGGTCAGCACCAGGGCGGCATCCACCACGCCCGCATAGAACCAGTCCGGCAGGATCAGCTCGATGCCCAGCGGCGTGCCGTGGGCATCGGCCAGTTCCTTCCACTCGTTGATCCAGGAAAAACGGTGCAGCCGCCGTCCGGTGGTCTCGCGGATGGACGTGGCCACCGTGGTGGATTGCAGGCGATCCAGCGCCGCTTTCAGACGCTGGTAGTCCCGTGAGCCGGTGCCTCGCCCGATGAAGCGCACGATCTCGTAGGGTGTGGCACGCATCAGCCGGGATGTGGGCAAGCCCGCGTCCTTGGCTTCGACGATCTGGCTGGCAGCCCAGATCAGGATGTCGGCATCCCAGATCGTGGCGATGCCGTGTTCCTGCGTGCCTTCCACGCGGATGGTGATGTTCCCGCTGCGGAAGTGGATCGGCGCTGTGCGCCGTGACTTCGCCAGCGAGAAGAACGGATAGGCCATCAAGTCCTGGGCATCGCGCGGTGCCATGTCGCCCGGCAAGGCGCGGAACAGATCGAGCTGTTCGCGCTCTTGCGGTGGACGCTGCCGGGATGGCAGCGATGGGCTGGACATGGGAATGGCCACCGGCGATGCGCCAATCAGCGGCGATCACGGTAGTCACCCGCATGGCGCTCGGCATACTCCGGGTCGGACGTGGCATCGAAGCTGCGCGCATCCGCCCAGGCATCCAGGTCGGCTACGGCATACATGACGCGGCGACCAAACTTGTGAAACTTCGGCCCGCCGCCGATCACGCGCTGTTTCTCCAGCGTGCGCGGCGACAGGCGCAGGTAGTCGGCGGCTTCGTCGTTGGTGAGATAGCGTTGGGGCTGCGCGGGCGCAGCGACAACAGTGGCGGCAGGCCGCAAGGGAGCAGGACGCATGGGAAGTACCTCCATCAAGCCCGGCCACACCACGCGGCCGGATAGCGGCACTTTCAAGAAATTCAGGCTTCTTGCTAAGGGACGAATTGCAGGGACTGCAATTCGTCCCCCCTTACTGCGATGCAACTGGCGCAAGCTGCGCCAGACTGCGATAGCCGCCGCGCATCAGCGCCTCGCCACGACGCACCAGCCGCCGCACGCGGGCACGCAAGGCGCTGTCCTTGTGCCAGTCAGCCGTGACGGCATCCACACCGAACAAGCCTTCAGCCACCTCGCGCAAGGATGCACCCGCCTGGGTCGCATCGAGCGCCTGCAGGGTGTGCAACTCCAACAACGCAACCGCCGACGGGCGTGGCCGAGTCGTCACCACGTGCGCAGCCTCCGGCAATCCAGCCAGCTTGTTCAACTGGGCGATCAGCGCTTGGTAGCGGCCGCATGGCACCGCGCAGGCGCGGATGGCATAGGCGTAAGCCATGCCATCGACCAGGCCGGGCGCGAGCGCGAAGCGCAGGCAGCACCCCGGCCATCGCGCCACCAGCACTAGGCGTTTGCCGTCGTGAATCAGGTGTTTGGTGCCTGGAATGCGCCAGAACTCGAACACCACCGCATCGAGTGGCGGGTCGGCGTCTGGGTAGAGCTGCACCACGGCGTCGTGATCGGGAAACCAGGCCGGGTGCGCGTCCCGCGCATCCAGGGCCGGGTCTTCCAGCAGGCGCAGCCCCCAGCGCTGCGCCGCATCTGGCCTGCGACGACGGCGCAGCCAGTCGAGCCTGTAATCAGGATTGCGGCGCAAGTATTCCCAGGCCAGGGCTGGGCCATCGAGATGCAGCGTGTAAAGATACGCGGCGGTCGGATACCAGTGCTCGTGGTGTTCATCGCTCGGATCTGCCATGACGCAACCTCCTGTCGGACAGCAGGAACGTCGCCACGGGCGTGAAGAAGGCAAACTACGGCGTCATCGGCAAACCGTCATGGATGGCTGGGTAAACTGGCAGTGTCAAGACCGATTGGCTCCGAAGCGTTGCGTGGTTCGTCCGAATGCGACGAGCGCGCAACCTGAAAATGGTGCGCGGCATCGGATACCGTGCCGCAGCCCGCGCCAAAGATCATGACTGTTTGCAGCAGACTCGCACCGCTTCGGTGCAAGAGTGCCGATTCAGACAGTACAGGTCACAGACCAGACCAAAATAGACTGAATGCGCCCGGCTTGGCTGTGGCTGTTCAGTCTGGGATTGCACCGTTTTCTTCGGTCATCCGGAGATATTCCGACAATCGCCGCATCGGCAGGGAGTAGCGATCACGCATCACGGGCTGCTTGCGCGTGCCGACGATGGATGCCAAACCGGACAGCTTCACCGTGCCCAAGGCAGGCATGGCCAGCCCCAGATCAATCAGGCCATGAGCGGTATCACTGTCTGCGGGGTCAAGCGAGGCCAGCAACCAGATGACATGAGCATCCGGGGTGAATAGGGCAGCGGATCGGTGTCCTGCCCGGAGGCCAGTGCTTGGCCGTTGGCCAGCAGGCATGTGCGGTCGTCGTCGGTGATGAGCATCGTCATGGCTGTGTTCCTGCCAATACCCGAATCCGCATTGCCGCTGGCCTGCCTTCCCACGCAAGCGCAGATGCGCAAGCCCACACTTGCGCAGAAGCGTAAAGACACACAGGCGCATGTGCGGAAGTTAGGAAAGGCACGAATCAGGTTCCCCGCTTTTGAAGAAAGCCGCCAATGCGGATTTCAGTAAAGACACAAATACGGCAAAATAAGCAAAATGAATACTATAGATTGCAGCCCTATAGGACGCAATGGGTTGTCATTCTGGATTTTGGGGAAAGTCCAGAATGACGACGCTCAAGCCATCGCTGCCCGATGCGTTGCGAAAGATCAGGAAAGCACGTGGCCTGAGCCAAGAGGCGTTCTCTGACGTGTCGAGCCGTACCTACCTGAGCACCCTGGAGCGCGGTCTGAAAAGCCCGACCATCAGCAAGCTGGACGAGCTGTGCGAGGTGATGGAAGTCCACCCGCTCACGCTGCTGACGCTGGCCTATGCGGGCGATGATGCGCAACAGGTCGCTCAGCTTTTGGTGCAGGTACGGCAGGAGCTAGAGACGGTGTGGCATGAAGGCAATAAGTTGTAGGGGGCGGCCTGACAAAACTGTTTTCATGAGGGGGGCTACCAATTTTCCCTGCCGCCCCCACATAAATTCAACGAACCACATTGACGCAAGGCTCCCACGAAATACATGTCTCTCCTACGCCAAATTCAAGACGCAGCAATCGACTCGTCTATTGATTTACCGACCCTACTTCGGAAGTGCAAGGTACTGGCCGCCCGCCTTGGGAATGATGACTTTAAGCGCTGGATTGACAGTGAGTTGTCCGGCTATGACAACAAGGAAGACCTTCCAGAGTACAGAGTCTTGCGCGTAAACTCCAAAGGCCATTTCGGTGGCCCCTTTGGGTCTGGCTTACGCAATGCCGATATACCGTTAGGCTGTCTCCCTGAAGATTTCCGTGAAATGTTGGGACACTCCTACTTCACACAACCCATAGCGGCCATGGCATCGCTTGTAGCCGATGGAAAATCAGGGACACTCCAGGAACCGTGGAACCCAGATTTGGTGGCTCACTTCGGGGAGAGAATCTACGAAAACATGGTGTGCATGCAAGCATGGAAAGTCATACCGACCTCGGCGCTAGTGGCAGCTTTAGACACGGTTCGCACCCGTATTTTGAATTTCGCATTGGAAATCGAGGCACAGAACCCTGCTGCAGGAGAAGCAATGGCAAACGAAAAGCCCGTTCCACAAGAAACGGTTCAACACATATTCAATACTTATATAACCGGCGATATTCAGAATTTGGCATCGGGTAGCACTAACTTCACTCAACATGCCAAACAGCAGAAGAACGTGGATCAAGAGTTATTCGCCAAAATTCTGGATGCAATCGCTGCAGCAAATCTAGCCAAGCCGCTTGAGGTTGAGCTAGGTGGTGCCGTTGAAGAATTACGCGCGACAAATGGAACGGCCGCGTTTAAAGAAAAGTACCATCGCTTTATGGGCATTGTTGCAGATCATATGCAAGTGCTGGGGCCTGTCGTGGCACCATTCCTTGCACCATTGGCGGTACTGGCAACCTGACCGCTGCTCACCACACAAGCACGTGCCAGAAAAATGGCGGAAAACAATCCCAGGCGGTCGATCGCGTTGCCCCACAAAGTTCTAGACTGGAGAAATCGCCGGAGCTGGCTAGTCAGCATCCGCCACTATGCAAGCCATGTTTTGACTGCCGAGCTGCGGCAGCGCCTTGCGCAAGAGCGACCGGAATGTTGGTCTGACGATCTCTCCTGGCTTCCCGACTCGGAATACATCCTGACCGAGTTTGTGGGTAGTTTGACTGGCTACTACACGCACTTCAAAGGCTTTCATGGATGCCGGCCTTCCAGCGTGTCTAGCTACTACGAACACGGCCTGCTTGGGCAGAACAGTGATCTTCTGTGCGACATGTTTCGCGAGATATTCTCCGATATCCCCCAGGAGGATGTGGAAAGCATCATCACGCAATTTGCTGCCCGCAGTAACTCGGAACGTGGAGCTATGTGGCTTGTGGGAAGCGACAAGTTCCTTATCGAACAATGCGGTCACTACCTCATTCAGGGCAGTGAGTATCTGATGGCACTCGCAGCACATCTGGGCAGATCTCCGAGCGGTGAAGACTATCGCTTCCGGCTTCGCCAATATGGCGTCCCAACAGTTCTGGAAGTCGATATTCCGGTAAAGCTCGTGCCGGGAGCGCAGCAGGTTGAGGTAGCGAAGACAATTCTCTCCGAGTGGGGGCAATTGGCTACTCGGCGGCTTTTGCCATTTGGTGACACTCCACCTTGCTATGTAGTCCGCCAAGACATCCCTCCCGAATGCGTGCGAAATCACTACCATCCCGAGCGGATCATCGACCCTCACAAGGGATACCGCCCCTACGCCAACTCCTTTCTAACCTGCGATATGTGTGGCTGATGACGACGGCTGTCACTAAAACTGGCCTTGGCGTCACCCAGTTCATTAGGGATCGCCAGTTCGAGGACTTCAGGGGCAGCACGTCTGCGCGGCAGGGATAAGCCTTACGCTGATTCTCTGGAAGTACGCACAGTTGCGCAGGCTTGAAGGATCAGCTGAATGGCCGTGACTCGAAACAAGGTGCAAAGCGAGCCTGACGACGGTTTCTACGCCTGTGAATTGAACACATACCATCAGTTGCCCAGCATGGAGGCATGTCTGGACAGTGATGCAGTATTCACTCAGTCCGGCAAAAGCAGCACTGCTGCCCCGCCTCAATGGGCGGGACACTGTGGCCATTAGGCCACTTAGGGCTTGCTGCGCGACCAGATCAGGTCGTGCGTGCCGCTCTTTCGTGGGGTGCGTCTGCAAAGATGGACGGTGCCAAGCGGTGAATCTGGTCATCGGACAGCGGGGAGTCGCTGCGCAGTACCGGACACGGGAAGCGAAACGGGATGCAAGCATGGTCTTTCTCCTGACGAAAAGGGTTTGCTGTTCAAACCGCACACCGGATTCCTAGATTCGGAGCCCAGCCTTTGTGGCTGTTCGGTACGGTTGGCACGAGGAACCCGGTTGGCCCTGTTGCCACCGTCTTTCCTGAGTTCATCGCCCTCGACGGTCAGGAGCCCACGGATGTGGGCCGTCAAGGAGAAAAGCGGCAGGTAGGTGCGGCCCGCAGGCGCAGCCCAAGACACGGCCTGGCGCTCCTTGATGGCACGCGGACACGGGCTACAGTCGCGAGCAAGGTGATGGAGTCAGGAGAGACGGCTGGACATGGCAACGGCCGCCTCGATGTGCTGAATCGCACGGCAAACGCAAGCACGCAGGCCCGAGGCTGGAAGCCGGGCCGTAGGCGTCAGGGATGTGGAAGGCTGGCGAATGCCAGTCCCGTCAGGGATGAGCGAACAGCGAACCTGGAGCAGCGCGGTCCGCGAAGCGAAGACGCAAGCAGATGTTTCGCTTAATATCTACGTGTACGTGCTACTTGGATTTCACGAAGAAGTGACATCAGCTTATGGAAAGCGTGCACCCGAAGTTTTCTGAATTATCTGAGTGGGCAATTTAAGACAAGAGAGGGGACTAATGTCGCGGGCATCTTCATTCGATCAGTCTTTTTGTATAAAGACGCTTGAGCGCGTGCTATGGAAGAGAGATTTCCTCAGAGTCCCTGCTGCTAGTCAAGCGGCCCTGCGAGACCAACTCCTCAGCCAAGCGCTTGCATCAGCCATTTCCCATTTCGATCCTCCATCCATACCCCTGGCAGGATTCCCTCTTAAGGGAAAAACTGTTTATCGTTTGGCCAGGCATCAGGACGAGCTGGTGGAGCGAAAACTTCGACTGAACTTGAAAAGGTGTACTTCACTGGCGGCAGATGGGCGATCTCAGATCGTAAAAAATCTCAAGCTCCTCATGGAAGAGGGAGTGCCATATCGAATTTATCGTTTGGATATTCGATCATTCTTCGAGTCTTTCCAGAGGAATCATATTTTTGATACCGTTTCCAGCATCAAAAACTTGAGTCCGCACAGCAGGAAGTTAATCGAGGTGCTGCTTGATTCCCATACTTCGATTGGAGGTAGCGGCGTACCAAGGGGGTTATCCATTAGTGCTGTGCTATCAGAAATTCTAATGCAGGACTTCGATCAGAAGATGCGCTGGGGCAGCGATATATTTTACTATTCTCGGTACGTCGATGACATCATTATTGTCTCGTCGGCCAGGGAAGATGAAACAGATTTTCTACGTGAATTGCGTTCTTGCCTTCCTCCTGGACTTGAATTAAATCCTGATAAGAAGAATATTGCCGCAGCGACCACTAGGGTGGCAAAAGAAGATTCCGCAATCGCACCAAACCTCCTTCAGTTTGACTATCTTGGTTATCAATTCTTGGTCAAAAATCCTACGAAGCAGGAGGCAGGAAAAACTAAGGACGGAGAGTTGTACCGGAAAGTCCACGTAGATATCGCAAGAAAAAAGATCAAACGAATTAAAACAAGAATTGTTCGATCATTCCTAAGTCATGCCAAGTCTAATGATTGGGGGTTGCTCCGGGATCGCATCGCATTCTTGACACAAAACTTCAGTGTTTATAACCCGAAAGCAGGCGGAAAGAAAGTCGCCGGGATATATCATAGCTACCCATTGATTTCAGAGGGTGCCGCCGGTCTAAAAGACCTGGATAGATTTCTTAGGAATGCAATTCTATCGAAAAAAGGTCGGGTTTTTTCGATGACGAACACAATAATTTCCGCACATCAGAAACGCCAATTACTCGCGTATAGCTTTGCGAAAGGGCACAGCAACCGTAGCTTTATCCACTTCTCCGCAACACGAATATCTCAGATTCAGAGTTGCTGGATTTACTAGGGCGATAAAATGAAGAAAAACCGAATTCGCCGCAGCGACTACAACAGAGTTCTCATTACGGAGACCACTCCGTTCGAGACCCCAATCATCTTCTCGAATGATGGGCTCTATGATCAGATTGCTGCCCTAGATAGTGCTCACCATGTGCAAAGTACTGTCATCAAATCTCTGGTCTTGCATGCTGGCATAAGCAAACCACCAAGCTCGACCATACCATATATCTATAAAATCAAGAAAGACTCAAATAGTTTTCGGCGTCTTGCTCTATTGCATCCGGCCTCCCAATGGAAAACAAGGGTTTTCTATGAAAAGTATGAACAGCTAATAATTCACTATTGCTCGATAAGCCCAGCATCTATCCGCGCACCCAAAACAGTCGCAAGTAGCTTTTATTCAAAAAGCTCTTGGGAGAATATTAACAAGTATAAAACCGGCTCCATTTCCCTCGACGAGCTCGACAGGTATGTCAAGCATGCGCCCTCTTTTTTCTCGTATAGAGGATACGACCGCCTGTATAAATTCTTCAATTCGAGAGATTATCTAGCATTGGAAAAAAGGTTTTCTTTTCTAAAGACGCTTGATGTCACAAAATGCTTTGACAGCATCTATACCCACTGCCTTTCATGGGGAGTTAAAGACAAGCCTTTTACAAAGTCGCACGTTAATGTCTCCTCGACCTTTGCCCAGGAGTTTGACGGCGTCATCCGCCACGGAAATCATAATGAGACAAATGGAATCCCGATAGGCCCTGAGGTGAGCAGGATTTTTGCTGAAATACTATTTCAGGAAATTGATCGACGAGTCATACAAGAACTGGCGGACTTGAAATTTGGCCAACACTATGAGTTTCGACGCTACGTAGATGACGTTTTTATATTTGCTCGGGATGAGTCTATTGCCAACAGAATTCACAATAAATATGCAGATGTTCTAATTGATTTTAACCTTCATACAAACACAGCGAAGTCTACGTGCATAGGGAGGCCGTTTTCCTCATCCAAGGCAAGGCTTGTTTATGACGCAGGGCAACAAGCTAATTCATTTTTTGAAAAATTTCTTGAGCAAAAAAGGACGGGCGTGCTCTGCCCCAAAGCTATTCATGATAAATGGAAATTAACCAAAAGCTACATTGACTCAGTGAAGGCTCTATGCCATTCAAATGGATCGACCTATGATGAGATTGCATCCTTCTTGATTTCAGTGATTACTGAGCGAGTCAAGAGACTGGTTAATCATGACGACTCTTCGAGTACCATACAAGATAGCGAGTATGTTGATGCATTTATTGTGTTGCTCGACGTATTGTTCTTTCTTTACAGTGTTGCCCCCTCTGTTGGAGCGTCGTACAAACTTAGCACGTCCTTGATTTTGGCCGCACGATTTAGCAAGAAGCATTTACCTGCTGGATATCCAACCGTACATCAAAAGATTTTTGATCTGACATGCTCATTGCTGCATGACCAATGTGGCATGAAACACGCCGGCGATATTGAAGGTTTTGTTCACCTTGAATCTTTCAATGTCGCGTTGGCAACGCGGGAGCTAGGCGATAATCACCTGTTGCCACCAGAGATTATTGATGAGCTCTTTGTCAGCGCGGGAAAGTTAACATACTTCACCATTGTTGCCTCCCTGTTCTATGTGCGAGATTCTAATGTATATCAAGAGCTGAGGACTAGGCTTCTGGATGCGGCGGTGGGAAAATTATCGGATCTCTCTGATGTCTTGATGAATAGCGAAAAAGCCCATCTCCTACTCGACCTTCTTTCGTGCCCATATGTGTCTGATAAGCAAAAGACCTCTTGGATAAAAAGCCTCTTTAAAACCCTTCAATTTACCCAGCCCAGTAAATCGGATTTGCAGACATTTCTGACTGGCATTAGTACAAGCCATGCTCAAGTAGATTGGAAGGATATTGATCTGCTCAATTCTTTAGAGAAGAAGGAGCTGAAGCAGGCGTATTAGGTTACACTTCCCCTCGAAGGAAGGGTGTCCCCTCATCATCTACCGGTTCGCCAGTAGCTGAAGCCGGTTCTCGCAAGGGAGCCATTCAGTATCGACTCGTGCGTATGGCCATTAATGGCAGGAAATACGGGGCGGTGCTTGAGCGGTGCACAAGCCACTTCGGTGGCTTGTGCATCCACACACTCAGTGGGGCCCCTCCCTTCACCCCCACCAGCGTCGAAGCAAAAGGGGCCGAAGCCCCTGGCTTAGATCAGGCCACGTTCAGCGAAGGACATGGTGTTGCTACTGGCAACAATGACATGATCCAGCGTGCGCACCTCGACCAGCCCCAGCGCATCCTTGAGCCGCTGCGTCAGCAGCTTGTCGGCACTGCTCGGCTCAGGATTCCCGCCCGGATGGTTGTGCGAAAGGATGACCGCCGCCGCATTGAGCCGTAGGGCTTCCTTGATCACTTCACGCGGATACACCGATGCACTGTCGATGGTGCCGTGGAACATCTCCCGATACTCGATCAGCCGGTGACGTGTATCTAGAAACAGCCCAGCAAAGACTTCATGCTCAAAACCTGCCAGCTTATTGCGCAGGTACTCCTTGACCAACGCCGGGGAAGTGAACTCAGCGCCACGTTGCATTTTCAGCTCGATGGCCTGGCGTGCCGCTTCAAGAATTTGATCCACCGATGCCGGCATGTAGCGCCCTTGGGCGTCACGCACCAGCAAAGCGTCATCGAACGAGGAAAAGGACAGTTGCGACATGATCGTGCTCCGGTTGCTCGGGCGGAATTGCCCGGAACCGTGGCCAGCACGGCGCAGCGCAAGCAGTCAGGGATCGAAGACGGCCGACAGGCCGCAAGCGTGCGAGCACGCGCAGTCATTGACGGCGAGAACGCCGTGATACGGTGAAGGGAACAGCAAGACCGCCTACACCCCACTCAGCCACACACCCACCGTTGGCAAGTGCGCAGCACGCGCAGGCCCGGATCAACGATCCAGGCCGGAGGCGTCAGGGATCAGCGCCGAATGGCTGTGATTCGGCACGAAGCACGGGGCGTAGCCCGCGAGCCCGACGGCGGAACGCCGGGACGAACGACTACTGCTTGTCGTCCTTGAGGGACGGCGTGCCGCGAGATTCGAGCTGCCGCCGTGTGTTCTCCAGCTCTTTTTGTAGCAACTCTGCATCCGGCAGCACTGTCCGATAGTTCGCCGCCATTACCTTGTTCGGCAAGCCATCCAGCGCATACCGCGCCAGGGCATGGCCCTTGTCAGCGCACAGGATCAGGCCCACCGGCGGATTCTCATCCGGGTAGGCCCAATGCTCCTTGGCATAGTTGCAGTACATATGCATCTGCCCCACATCGGCATGGGTCAAGCTGCCCAGCTTGAGGTCGATGATGACTAGGCAGCGCAGCTTGCGATGGAAGAACAGCGGATCCACCCGATACCAGGTCTGGTCGATGCGCAACCGACGTTGCCGCCCGACGAAGGTGAAGCCTTCGCCAAGTTCCAGCAGGAAGTCTTCCAGCCGCTGGATCAAGGCCGCCTCCAGATCGGATTCCGAATACTCGTCCTTGAGGTCGAGGAACTCCAGCACATACGGGTCTTTGATGGCTTCATTGGGCGCGACGGCATCCTCTGGCTTGGCCATCAACCCCTTGACCAGCATCGCCGCCTTGTCTTTTGACAAGGCCGTGCGCTCGTAGAACTGGCTACCGATCTGCCGATCGAGCTGGCGCACGCTCCAGCCCCCACGCAGCGCCTCGGCCTCGTAGAACTGACGGGCATGGTCATCCTTGACCGACAGCAGCCGGACATAGGCCGACCAGGGCAGCGTAAAGACCTGGGCCAGTTCAGAGAGATCGAATTTCCGAGACACCGTCTGGGATTTCTCGGTAAGCGACTCATTTCCCAATTTCCCAGACACTGTCTGGGAAATCTCGGGCTGGGGGTATGTGAGGAAAAAACGCCGCATGCTCTCCAGGTTGTTGACACCGAACCCGCGCCCGAATCGGGCCGTCAAGTCGGCGGACAAGCGCTCCATCAACTGCTCGCCATAACCGGCCCGCCGTCTGCCTTTCTGCTCGGCTTCGACGATTCGGCGGCCAATCTCCCAATAGCTGGCTGTCATCAGTGCATTGACACTGCGAGCCGCCGCCTGGCGCGCCGCATCCAGCAGTTCCACAATGCCGCCGTGGATGCCGGCATAGCCAGCCGGTAAGGCAGCGGGTTGCCGCGTTGCCACGGGCGTCTTCCTTATCATGCGGTCACCTCCATAGAACGGGACGCCCCGGTAATCGCCAGCCGCCGATTCGCCACCAGTTCGGCCGCATCCCGCACCGGCTTGTCCTCGGTATGAACATAATGCATAAACATCGCCACGGTCTTGTGGCCTGTGAGCTTCATGCCCACCTTGGTCGGCACGCCCGAGTTGGCAATGTCGGTCGTCGCACGGTGACGAATGCCGTGTGTGCCAACGTGAGGCACGCCAGCAGCCTTGAGCACGCGCGTCCAGCCGCCGTAATGCTCACCGTGGGTCATGTGCCGAGTCGAATCGTTGGGCGAAGGCAGGACGTAGGGGCAGCCTTCCCGGCGCGGTGCGGTGGACAGCAGCCGATAGGCTTCCTCGCTCATGGGCTTGGAGATACCGCCGGTCTTGCTGTCAGGCCAGACAACACGACGCTTTTCCAGATCAACCCACGCCCATTCAAGCGGGCAGATTTCGGAGCGACGGGCGGCGAACTCGAATTGCAGGCGGATCGCCAGGGGGATGACGTAGTTTTCCAGTCCTTCGGCTTCCAGTGTTTCCAACTGGCGGAAGATCCGCACCAGTTCATCGTCCACGATCAGCCGGGTTTCCTTGCCGGGCGGGTACATCGGGACATGGCGGCATGGATTCGTCCCATCAGGGCGCAGCCCCCATACTTCGGCCAGGTTGAACATCTTGCGCAGCACGCCAAAGGTACGGTTTGCTTCGGCCTGCTTGTAGGCCAGCTTCTTCATCAGCGCCGCCACGTCCGGGCGCTTCACGTCCTGCACCTTCATCCGGCCCATGATCGGGATGATGCAACGGTCAATGACGCCCTGATAGCCGCGCTGCGTGCTGGGCTTGTTACGCTGCTTGGAGTAGTCCTCCATGAAGGTGTGGCAAAACTCCTTCATGGTCGGTGCCTTGCGGGCGGCGTTCTTGGCTGCGCTGGGGTCGCCGCCCTTGCGCACCTCGGCCAGCCACTCCTGCGCCATCGTGCGTGCCTGATCGACCGTCAGCTCCCCGTACTGGCCCAAGGCGGGCTTGCGGCGCTCGCCGGCGTTCGTGCGGTACTGGAGCATGAACACCTTGCGGCCCGCTGGGGTGATCTTGCACAGGAAGCCGGGCACCACGGTGTCCCGCAGTTCGATGGCCTTGTCTTGAGGTTGCGCCGCATCGACTGCGGACTTGGTGAGCTTGATTTTTGCCATGATGACTCCTCGGAAAGCCCGGTTTCCAAGAGCCGCATGGGAGCCACGCGAGGGGAAGCCGGGTCAAGTTTCGGAAATCACCGGCATATGTTGAACTCGCCTAAGTGATTGATAAACCTGCTGTATCGAGCCTTGGCGTAGTCCAGCGAATTGCGGTACTGGAGTCATCGTGAAACAAAAAAAATGTCCGCACCAGGGGGGCTAAACACTCGTCCTCAAACAGTTGTGTGTTTGGTGCATCCCCAAGGATAGAGCAAACTTATCCTAGGCGATGCTGCTGGACCTTGTTCAGATTCAACGAATGAACGGCAAAAAAGAGCCCACACTCGGCGGGCTCAGGCGTCTGTCCATGAAGAAATTCCATTATAGTCTGAAAAATTAATTTTGGATGCATGATAGTTATAATTAACAATTGTTTGTTGGAGATTGACCCTGAAAAATTATCAATCTCGTCCGCGCTGTTTAGAGCTCCGAGCATGACGTTTGCTTGGGTAAAAAACATCCTCAATCTCTTTCAGTTTCGCTGGGCCAAGACCTGGTAGCTTTAAGAGCTCTTCCGGTTGGATGGCAACAAGTTGTTCTGGCGTGTTGACCCCTACTCGACCCAGGGCTCGAACGGTGGCGGGTGAGAGGCAACCGTTAAGAGATGATCCTTTAACTAAGCTTATGGGGGAGAAGACTTGTTTCGGCGTAAATGAACAGCCAGGGAAAAGCGCCGCCTCAATTTGCTTAAAGCGCAGCATCCCCAGACCCCACATTCTTAGAAGCTCGTGCGGATAGGCCCGTCTCACCCCTTCGACGGTTGTGATGCCATTTCGCGCAAGAACTCGAGTCACATACATAGGAAGTGAATTCCCCAAGGGGGTTTCGGTTCGTGGTTGGTCCAGCATGTAGGTCATCAAAAATGTCGGTGAATCAAAACTCAAACTCTCCTGGCATGTTGCGCAAGATATCAGGCAACACTAGCGCCGGCCGCCTGCCAGTTGGAGGCTCGTAGCGTTGGCCGGGGAAGAAGATCCGTTCGACCTCGCGGAGAGAACCAATTCCGAAAGTTCTAATCCGAAGAAGCTTCTGAGGGTAGGCATCACGAAGTTCTTGATCGTTCAGGATTCCATTACGTGCCAAATTTCTGACTATGGCTAAGGGCAGAAGAGAGTTCTTCAATCTTGAGCTTGGCACATCGGGCAATGGTGGGGCTGCGAGGCGTGGGGTATAGCTTTCGCCCTTGATCAAGGCCGCTTCGATCTGTCTGAATCGGAGCATCCCCATCCCCTGCATCTTGAGCAACTGATGCGGATAGGCGTTGCGCACATCCTCGACCGTGTGGACTCCATTCCTTTGGAGGAGGGCTGTTATTCGGAGTGGAAGAAGGCCGCCAAGAGGTGTCTTGTCGGGGATATAGGAGTCGCTGCGCATGCGGGACATCATACGTATGGGAAGGACTTGTCGTGATACCTTTACTTGTTCGTCTTCAAGTCGAACCGTCTAAGCGTACCTTGTGCACGCCTTAGGAATGTGCCCAGTCTCGCAGCATGTTGCAAGTCGTGTACCACGTCGCCCGTGATTGGCTCGTAAAAGTTTCCAGGTAAGAGCAGCTTTTCAATCTGTCGGAACTTGCTGGGGCCGATGTAAGGCATCATGAGGAGTCGCTCGGGGTATTCCCGGATGACATCCATTAGCGTTTGAATGCCGTTTCGAGCTAGCGCCTTCCACAAGGTAGGTGGAAGGAGTTCCCGCAGATTTCTATTTTCAGTAGTTTCACGCGTGGGTAAATCACTAATCATTGGTCGGCATCGTATGAAGGGGAACCTGACGCTAATTGACAACCTTATGAGAAAGTTACGATTGCAACATAATTGTTGTTGGTTAGCGCGGGTCTGAGCGAATTAGCTGGTCACGCTCCAAGTAGGCGCGCGTTTTGCCCCTTCCGTCGTTAGGCCAATTCCATCTGCAACGGTAAGAATTGGTCGCAATTTCAGAAACAAATTTGATCTTGGAAAGGGCAAATATGAAAAGCAAATCGGTGAGGTCACCTTTGGTAAGCAAGATGCTTGTGGGAAACATCGTTGCAACAATCCTTGGCCTCAGCTGGTCGGCAGCTTGGACGGGGTTCACTCTATCAATTCTTTGGAGTTGGTTTATAGTCTCGAACTTTAATCTTCCACACCTATCCATTGCCGACGGGTATGGAGTTGCTCTGATCTTGCGCGCCGGATTGGGCCTGCGTGATGTCGAGACCAAAGTGGGTGAAAATTTTGCAGATTCGTTTCAAAAGCTAATGTGGACTGCCCCGTGTGCCAGTGGGCTGTTTCTTGCCTTAGGATATGCCGCCACATCATGGGCGAAGGCTGGTACTTAAAGCTGTAAAAAAGCCCTCCGAAGAGGGCTTTCGATCAGTTCCATTTGCGCTGGCGCATGAAGCCCATAGACCCAGCAACTGTCCCAGACAAGAGCAGCAGGGCCACTCCGCCCAGCGTGGGAACTGGTGTGGGAGCTGTTGGTGCAATTGCTTGTGGCGTGAGTGTCCCTGTAGCAACAGCGCAAATCGATGATGCGCTGCATGCTTGATATTGGAAGCTCACTGGGGCAGTGAAGGAGTTCGTGGGCGTGAACTGAATCTGACTTCCTGAATAGGCGAGGGTGCCTGCAGCAGCGTTAGAGAGCGACAGAGCATAGGACGTATCTAGCGTCACGCCCACTTCGTCGTTCAGCAACACGTCCAGAGCAGTGGGAGCACTGCGTGAGACAGTGAAGCTGTCGTCTGCAAGTACGGGGAGGACCGCTTGTGGGGTCAAGGTCACTGTGGCCAAGGAGCAGGTGCCTCCAGTGTTGCAGGCTTGGTACTCGAAAGTCAATGGGGCGGTGAACGTGCTCGTGGGCGTGAACTGAATCTGGCCGCCTAAGTAGGTGAGGGCTCCTGCCGCAGCATCAGAAAGTGACAGCGCATATGAAGCATCAAGGGTCACGCCTGCTTCATCATTTAGCAAGACATTCAGCGTAGTCGGAACAGTGCGAGAGACTGTAAAGCTGTCGTCTACCAGCGTGGGTGGTGTGGAAGGGGTCGCGTCTGCGTCATCTAGGCAAACTCGGAAAAATGTTCCAGCTCCTTGGCTTGCATGATTTATCGTAATCGACGTGGTCGTAGCTGGAGGCGCATTGGTAAAGCGGAATCTGCCTGAGCCTATGCCCGTCGTGACAATCAGATTTCCCGATACTTCTAATGGGCCAGTGCCGGGACTCGTGGGCAGAGGCGTAGGATTCAGATCTGCAGCAACTGGGCTGTAAACTCCAGAACTTGTGGAAAATGACGTGTCGTCACCTGGATTGTGTCCGGACATATCTATCGAAATAGAGGATGTCAAGATGGGGTGGTCAAATCCGATCGTGCATGTCACCCCCGATGTATTGCTGAAGTTTGTTCCAATTGCAAACCCGTCCATCCCGTCGTAGTTGTATGGGCTGAAGCCTGGTTCAACACATCCGGCAGATTGCGTAACATTGACTGCGCCGTAAGTCCCAGCTGTAGTTATGCATTGGTTTGCAGCTATGGCTTGACCCAATGACAAGGCAATAGACACGCCTGCAAATAGGCGCATGAAGCGTGTAGATTTTAATTCGTGATTCATGCATTTCTCCAAAAAGAATTTACCGATGGGAAATATCTTTTAACTATACAGACAATTTTTGACAGACTCTATCCCTGAAATTAGTGATAGGGAAAGCCCTATCGCTCTATGCGCATAGTCGCAAAAAAGCCCGCGTCTGCGGGCTGCTGAGCTGACCATCTAGAGTTCGACTGAGGCAATCACTGCTGAAACACCATTGAAGGGCTGTGCATTGTTTAGATCAAGACCGTTATCCCAGACAGGGCCTTGTCAGCTCTGGCCTCGTCCAGCGGTCAGTAGGATCAGCCGCTAATCTGGCACCTGTTGTAGCGGCTGGTAACATGAAGCAAACCATCTGTTTCATGGAGCCACCAGTGACGACATATAAAGATATTTCCGCGCGCTACGGCGCGTTCCATGACGCCCGAGTTCTGCACTTCCGGAGACTGCAGTCAGAAGCTGCGCAGTTCTGCCAGCGCTATGAACAGTCGCTTGAACTACTGCGCACCCATTGGCAGGAACCTCAAGGCGAAACTCACAACTATGTGCACCTGGGCCGAATCGGCGCAGATGGCAAGTTTCAGTCTTGTGACCAGTTCTCACTGCCTGGTAAAGCTTCAGACAACAGCGTCGGCTTCGCTATCCTGTTGACCCTGGAGAAGGGCCCAGAGCTACATCCCAAGATTGGCTACGTCATACCCCTGAACATCATAAGCTTCGGCCAATTGCTGCGGTTCAAGTTGCTCGAAAGCGGTCATGAATTTGAAGTCAACCCAACCGATGTAGAGGACCGCTACGCTGTCATCTGTTCTGCAATCTCTCAGGAAGTGATGAAGGAGTTTGATCCCGCATTGTTCAACCCTAGCTTATCAATCGCTGAATGGTAGGCATCTATGAGGTAGCCCGCAGTAGCGGGCTTTTTCGCGTCCACCATGTGGGGTTGACGCCCCAGCAATTCCAGCTTACACGGGGGCATGGCATTCCAATTTGTCCCACCGGCGCAATAAGTGCGAGACGGGCGGAAATGCCCGCGTCTTCGAGTGGCTGGGAAGGTAGATGGTGCCTCACCCCTGGCGCCGCGCCGTAGCGGCGCTAGCCTCGCGCCAGAGCCCGGAAGAGGCGACAAAATACTGCTCCTCAGAATGCAAAAAAGCTCCCAAAGGAGCCTCAAGAATTAGACGGAAATTGGGGGGCTATGTCCCCGCAATGTCCCCGGACACGATTTTGAAATGTGAGCCACTTGATTCCATTAAGAAAAAGTGGCCTCCCCGACAGGAATCGAACCTCTGTCTAGAATTCGTTAGCTCGCTGACGCTCGCAATGAATTCTGAGACATCATTGTGAACTTAGTACAATCAAGTTCCTACCCGGACATAGCGGCCCAATGACTCAGCAGAGCGGTGCCTGGTGACCCGACAAATCGCATAAATCGATATGCCCCGCTGGGCAGCATCAGTGCAAAACCCAGCCCTGAGCGAATGCCCACTGAACTCATCAGTAGCCTTTTCACCCCATGCCTGCGCTGCCATCCGCTTCACTATCAATGCAACAGACTGCGAATTCAGGCCTGCGGTGTCCACATTACCGTAGCGATCCACAGCCCTAAAAATAGGGCCGTTACTCAATTCGGCATGCTCAATCCACGCCTGCACGGCCCTAATGGGGCACGAAGCCACCCGCTTGCCCCGTGGGATTTGGATCCTCTGCCCACGGCCATAGGGATCGGTTTTGGAGCGTCGAATGTGCACAGTCATCCCTCGCTGATCCACTTCTAAGTCGCTTATTTGCAACGCAACGAGTTCGGACCGGCGTAGGGCTGCAGAGAAGCCAACGAGCAACAATGCAACATCACGCAGTGTCCTGGTTATGCAGTCGCCTTTTTTATGATTGTTCGCAGGAGTGGAGGGCTTCTTTGCGACTTCGATCAGCTGGGTAAGTTCTTTCGCCGTAATCGCTCGCACTTGGCGTTGGGCTCCACCGTAGATCCTTCGCATGCCTCGTAGCGCCTCTTGCACGATGGTGCTCTTGACTGGGCTGACGAAGCCCTTGCTCTTGTGCCAGTGATCAAGTGCGGCCATTCGCCTGGTCAAAGTTGCATAGGCATGCACCGAACTCCATTGAGCGACATAAAGCGCCACCTGTGTTGGTTTTGCGGGGAGGCTTCCTTGATGCTGGCGGAAGTGCCGTATATCTGAAGCGTAGGCACGTTGTGAGGAGTCTGCCAAGTTGGCACTGCGCAGCACTTTGAGATGCTGACGATGAGTCATAACGTTTTCCGTACCTGCTGCCATACCTTTTACTCTGCTAGTTTTTATGCCTATCTGCTGCGTCGTTGCTCGCGCCATTTCAATACTCCTCAGGCAATAGCAGGCAAGTGCTGGAGCGAGATAGTTGGTGCTTGGCACGCCCATCCTCCGTGATTTCGCTCATTGCTTCGGTGATGATCCACAATCGATCGCTTTGGAACTCAAAGCTTGTCAGGATGCGGCTGCCGTCCGCTACGGCTCGGATGTTGGCCGCACGGTCTTCCGCGTCCATATGCCCCCAATCTCCGCACACATGGCGGCGGAGTAAACTACTGAATGTTACGCCCGATGCGGCCAATTGATCCAGCAGGGCCAAAGCTCCTCGGGTTGCGGCGACTTGACCCATGGCAAACAACGGCGAGCGGTAGTTATTTGAGGGCTGGGGTGTTGCTGACTTGTATGTGTTGGATTCGTTAGAAGTGGATGGTTTGCGGTTCATATTTGGATTCCTAGAGAAATGCAGAGCCCACAAAGCAAGAGCGCCAATGCATTGATTGCATTGGCGCTCTTTGGCCCGGCGGGTTGGGCGAGGGAAGGGCGTTGGTTAAAACGGTTGCTTCTTGAACAAACTTTTAAAGTGGCAGCTCCTTAGAATGGAAGATGGATTGAGGGCGACTGACCTTGGGTGACTGGTGAATCAGAGCTTTTCTGCGACAAGAGTCACCAGGAGCCATAAGAGTAGATAGATTACCCATGCAG
>Ga0308165_1001238_pt1 | contig 37229 bp, 29 predicted proteins | sample PhyWR2_FD_201032 | JGI IMG/M metagenome (GOLD analysis project Ga0308165, IMG submission 201032) | Phyllosphere microbial communities from UC Gill Tract Community Farm, Albany, California, United States - DLSLW.R2 | ecosystem: Host-associated > Plants > Phyllosphere > Unclassified | place: USA...
CAATCGAGAAAGCAAGTGTCTATCAAGGAAAAGGTATCAACCTGAAAACAAAAGTCTTAAATACGTCATCTGCCGTGTCATCGATTCGTTATCAAGTAGCGGACACGTCGAAAGCAACGGTTGATACTACGGGACGTCTCGTTGGTAAAGCATCAGGCAAGACGACTGTGACGGTAACCGTGACATTAAAAGACGGTTTCGTCCTGACGACTACATTGCCGATCGAAACGAAAGTCAATGAAGTGAAGCTGAAAGCTACGCAAAAAACATTGAAAAAAGGTCAAACAACGACAATCGGTTATGCGTCAGCAACCGATCAAATCAAATCAGTCAGCTATGTTTCACTTAATAAAAAAATTGCGACAGTGAACACAAAAGGACAAGTTAAAGCAGTCACTAAAGGAACAACATCAATCCGCGTCACGTATACGACAGTTGGAAACTACAAGGTCGTTAAGACATTCAAAGTCATCGTGAAGTAAAGCAAATATCCATCACCTGCTGAGGTGGTGGATATTTTTATTTCAAAAATAAATGAATCAGGTAAATGATTTTAAATATCCCACATTATTCCAAAATTTACGGGTATATAGGTGTAAGGACCTAAGACAATTGGAGGGTGAAGAGATGAAAAAAATCATCGCAGGAAGTCTCGCGGCAAGCTTATTGATCGGATTCAGCATAAACGGGGAAGCTATGGCTGAGCAAAAAACGGTCAGTGCAAAACAAAAAACCGTCAGCACCAAACAGATCGGTCAAGCGAAAGCACTGCCGACATTCCACGGCAGTTATGCCGGAACACCGATGAAGGGACGCTTCGATGAAGACGGATTCGATATCTGGTACATGGATGCCAAAGACTTTGTCAAAGACGGGACGCATCTTGAATTTGATCTTGATTGGGACGTTTACGGGACGATTTTTACGAGTCAGGCAGACATTGATGCCGGACGTGTCTACAATCGTTATTTCCAGCGCAATGATGAGACAATGTGTTTCCCGCTGAGCTGGAGTGGGCGACAGTATTTGGTGTTGGAAGGATATCCGGGCGATACATATTCTGTCCCGTTCAGTGTCTCGCGTTACGAGCCGATTGACGCGACCAGCAGTTCTGCTGTCCAAGCAAAGGCGAATACGGCAACGGCTCTGATCGTTCAGACAAAAACCGGTATGGTCCGCAGCAGCAGTCTCGGTGCGAAGACTGTGCAATCAGTCGCGCCGGAATTACGTCTCGAGAAGTTGACGTATCGGTCGGCGGCGGAAGCAAAAGCAGCGAAACAGAAGTTTGAGCAGTCGAGTGCGACGGCCTACGTCGAATACGATACACCGATTCAAGCGTTCGGAGCCGATGCTTTTAAGAAACACCAATGGTCCTTGTTGAACACTGGTCAGAAAAAAGGTCTCAAAGGAGCGGATATCGGTCTGACGGCGATGCAAAAACGAATCGCGAAGAAGAAGCAGTCGACGACGCTCGTTGCGGTCATCGATTCGGGTGTCAATCCGAGTTATGCGGATTTCGCCGGGAAAGTCCGGATGGATCTCGGCTACGATTTCGTCAACCGTTCGAAGACGGCGTGGGATGATTACGGTCACGGCTCGCATGTCGCCGGTATCATTGCAGCGGGTACGGACAATACGTATGGCATGACGGGCATTAACGCGAAAGCCGCGATTATTCCAATCAAAGTGCTCGATGAGAACGGTGCCGGCTATACATCGGACTTGGTTAGCGGCATCAATCATGCGGTGAAAAAAGGCGCCAAAGTCATCAATCTCAGTCTTGGTGGCGATACATCTTCGAAGGCGGTCGAGTCGGCACTGTCTTATGCGAAAAGTAAAAATGTGTTGATCGTCGCGGCGTCCGGTAATGCCGGCAAAAAGGCATTATCGTATCCGGCCCGTTCGAAATATGTCCTCTCGGTCGGTGCAACAGGCCGGACGGATAAGCGGGCTTCGTTCTCGAACTACGGTACAGGACTTGATCTCGTTGCACCGGGCGTGTCGATTCCGAGTTATCTCGCAGACGGAGAACTGGCTTTTGCGAGCGGGACGTCAATGGCAGCGCCCCACGTCACGGCGGTCGCCAGTGTCTTATACAGTCTCAAGCCGAGCATCAAGGCAACGGACGTGGAGAATATCCTCAAGAAATCAGCGAAAGATCTCGGTTCAAAAGGATATGATACGACGTATGGTTCCGGGCGTCTGAATGCCGACCGGGCAGCGAGCTATATTAAATGAAACTATAAGTGGATCCAGTTGATACTGGGTTCGCTTTTTTATTTCGTGGTTAAAAAACAGAAAAAAATTGCTTTGAACGTAAAAATTAGGTGTTTAGCGTAAAATTTTCCATTATACTGGTTGTATAGGTCAAAAGATGGATGAGGGAGCGGGAAAATGAAAAAATGGATGGCAGGACTGACAGTAGTAGGTCTCCTCGGGACGATGATCCCGATGCAAATAGATGCAGCAGGTACCGGCGCAAAAAAATTACCGACGCTGGACACGAAAACAAAGAAAGCCTACATCAAAGGCAAGTTTGACAGCAAAGGGAAAGCGTTATTTTACTTTGATACGAAAACGTATCTGACCGGCGGAACCCATTTGAAATTCGTCGCCGATGATACGGAAGCGGTGACCGTCTATGAATCACAATCCGACTACAAACGGCAACTCGTCTACGGCCGGTACGATCAAGTCACGGATCAGTCACTCGTCTTCCCGCTCAGTTGGAGCGGTCGTCAATACATAGAAATCGAAGGAAAGAAAAATGCGTCGTTTGTCGTGCCGTTTAAGCTCGAACGGTTGCAACCGCTTCGAGAGTCGCTTGGTCAATCGGGAACGGTCGCGAAGTCACGCAGCCTCGTGGTCAAGATGACGGGTACGAGCAGCCAAAAACAACAACTGTCCGAGAAGACAGCAGCCGTCAAACATGAAACGATTGACGCCGGTCTTGGACTGGAGAAGTTCACGTACCGGACGGTCATGCAGGCACTAGCGGCGAAACAGCAACTCGCGAAGGCGAGTGGGGTTGCGTACGTCGAGCTCGACAGTCAGATGCACGGACTCGGAGGCGATGTCTTCAAGTCGTATCAGTGGTCACTGAACAATACCGGACAACGGGGCGGCGTCAAAGGCGCCGATATCAACTTCAATGCAATGCAGAAACGGATTGCCGGGAAAAAACAATCGACGGTACTCGTCGCGGTCATCGATACCGGCATCAATCCGACCTATGCTGATTTTGCCGGACGTGTCCGGATGGACCTCGGTTACGATTTCGTCAACCGCCGGCAACTGGCGATCGATGATCACGGACACGGCTCGCACGTCGCTGGTATCATCGCTGCGAACAGTAACAACACGTACGGCATGTCCGGCATCAATGCCAAAGCGTCGATCATTCCGATTAAAGTGCTTGGCGAAGACAACTACGGTTTGAACTCGGATATCGCGAAAGGGATTTTACACGCCGTCAAACAAAAAGCGAAAGTCATCAACATCAGCATCGGCGGTGCCTTCTCATCCCGGGCAATCGAAGACGCCCTTGCCTATGCGAAACGAAAAGGGGTTCTTGTCATCGTTGCTTCCGGGAATGAAGGACAAAATAAACTGTCCTATCCGGCTCGCTCTCAGTATGCCTTCTCTGTCGGATCGACGAACCGGTTCGATAAACGCTCGTCGTTCTCGAACTACGGTAAGGGACTGGATTTGGTCGCTCCGGGACAAGACATCCCGAGTTATCTCAGCGACGGTGTCTCTGCCTTCTGGAGCGGGACGTCGATGGCAGCACCGCACGTCGTTGGTGTCGCGAGTCTCCTCTACAGTCTGAAGCCGACGATTAAAGCATCGGAAGTCGAAGCGATCCTTAAGAAGTCGGCACAGGATCTTGGTGCAAAAGGCTACGACCCGTCGTACGGATACGGGCGACTTGATGCCGATCGGGCCGTTCGATTACTGAAATGAAGAAAGTAGGAACATCATGAAGTCTTTGAAACAACTGATGTTGGTGCTGGTCATCGGTGTCCTGTGCTTCAGCGGGACACTCGACGGACAAGCGGCATCGAAGGAAGAACAGCGCGTATTAAAAGAGTATCGGTCGTTGAAGTTCGGTCTGACCGTGACGCAAATCGCCAAAGTCATGTACGGTAAATTGTACAAACAACATTTGAAACAGACCAATGGCGCGACGGTCTTTAAGAAAAAAGCCGATTGGACGCAGAACGAAAAAGGATACCGGGAACGGGGCTATTCGTTTTACGACCGATCAAAGACGTTACCCCGACTGATGACTCTTGAATTCCATACGAAAAAGAACCAAACGACGTATTTCCTGGTCCAAAAAACCTTACAGTTTACAGCGGACACGAACAGCGGATTACTGGAGAGCACCCGGACGCTTAAACACGTGACCTACATCCGGGGAGATGAGACGGAAGCGGAACTCGATGAATTATTATCCGGTAAAGGCTTAGGTCAGGTAGGGATACGTTGGTCTTTGGACTATACATCGGTCCAAACGAAACAGGAACGAAAAGAATACAAATACCGTGGTCAAATGAAGATTTATACGTTCAAAAGTTCAAATCCGAAAAAACAGATTGAGGTCATGATGAAGTTTGATTATCAAAAGAAACAGTTTGTGATGAACAACTATTCGATTCATACGATTAAGACGAAATAAGAAAGGAACACTCATTCATGTTAAAAGGAATGTTGAAATACGCTGTCCTGGTGTCCCTCATGACATCAACGCTAGTAATCAGCCCTGTCGAGGCGGCGACTAAACAGGAAAAACAAGTCACGACGGATTTTACGAAATATAAAACAGGCATGACGATCACCGAGTTTGCGAAACAACGATATGGTAAGGCCTATAAAAAACATCTGACGAAAAAATACGGTCGAACAGTTTTGAAAGAGAAACCGTTGAAAGAAGAATCGACTGAACGCGTCAATTTTTTATACTACGGAATATATGACCGGAAAGTAGAAACACCTGAAAATCCAATGATTTTTCTGTTTACTGTCAAACCTAAAGAAAAGGTATACCGATTAACATTGAAATCACTTGAAATTACAGCAAAAAATCCGATGCGTGTCCGGCAAAGTGACAAGCAATTAAAAACAGGAAAACAAGTTGCATTCGGTATGACTGAAAAACAACTTGATCAGATTTTGACAGGGAAGCATTTAGGCGATTGGACGAATCGAACAGTGACGGATTTTAGTCACACTCTTTCTGAAAGAGACATGGATACACTCCGGCTTGGGCAAGCTCTAAGTAAAACGTATATTTTTCAAATGAATGATCCCAATCAACGGTTACTCGTCGAAATGAAGCGTGATCCAAATGAAAAGACGTACCGAATCAGTGGGTATGAGATCATTTCAAGTAACAGTGCAATCAACCAATAAATGATTTAAAGGAGAACATACATGAAAACAACAATCATGAAGTTAACGGTGGCGACACTCATCGCAAGCTCAACATTAATCGCGGGAACAGCACAAGCGGCAACAAAAGAAGAAATTAAAGCGACGACACAATTCGAAGCGTTAAAAACGGGCATGACGATGGAACAGGTCGGACAAGTCCTTTACGGCAAAAGTTATAAAACACAGCTGACGAAAAAAGATGGATCGACCATATTGAAGAAAAAAGCGGAGCTGACAGATAAAGAAGATGGTAAGAAGTTCGTTTCTTACGATTTTCATGATACAAAATTGAAAGTCGCACCGACGTATACATCGTTAGCATTTGCGACGAAGAGTAAGGATTCGGTCTATCGGCTGACTTCGAAGATGCTGAATATCACAGCAAAAACAAAACTGGGTGTCCGGGAAAGTAAGATGCAACTGATGAAGGGAGCAAAGTTAAAAGAAGCCATGACGGAACAACAACTCGATGCCGTCTTGACAGGTAAAGGACTTGGTGAATGGATGGATTGGTCGAACTTTGACTACTCGATGGTTGCTACAAAAGCGGAAATAAAAATGGGACTTGGTGAGCCAATCATGATGAAGTCGTATGTCTTCCAGACAACGGATCCAACAAAACGGATGGTCGTCAGCCTGGACTATAACTTCAAGAAAAAAATCTACGAAGTCTTTATGTTTGAGAAAGTCTCAACGTCGGAATCGTTGTTATAATCCAAAAAATGTCCAGCCTTAAGAAAAAAGAGTCTGCCAATCGGTAGACTCTTTTTTTCATCTTTTTCCGTTTTTTACAAATCGGACTACTTTTTAGGTATACTCGACTGTAAGATGACTTCTGTTTTACCGATAGTAATGAGAATTAAGGAAGTTACATAGCAAAGAGTCGAGAAAGGAACGTGAAGAAGTGGAACGGGTTAAAAAGAAACGAAAAGTCAAAAAGCGGTGGACGCCGTTAAAAATTATGTTATTGATTGCATTAGTGTTGGTCGTCGGAATCGGAGGTTTCATTGGTTATACATACTATCAAGTCGATCAAACGGTCAAAAAAATTCAATCACCGGTTAAAAATACAGGCGACAAAGTCGTCGAAAAACAAAAACCGGTATCGGTCTTGTTACTGGGTGTCGACCAACGTCCGGGTGAGCGCGGACGGAGTGACTCAATCATGATCATGACGCTTAATCCGACACAAAATGAAAGTCGTTTGATCAGTATCCCACGGGATACGAAAGTGGATATCGTCGGTCATGGGACAAACGATAAAATCAACCATGCCTATTCATTTGGTGGACCGGAGATGGCCATCAAGACGGTTGAAAAGTTCCTCGATATTCCAATCAATTACTATGCGGAAATTAACATGGAAGGTTTTACGTCATTGGTAGATGCAGTAGGTGGTGTAACTGTTAATAACGATTTAGATTTTACTAGTAGAGACTCCCATTTTTCAGTGGGTAAAATTAATTTGGATGGTGAACAAGCTCTTAAATATACGCGAATGCGTTATGAAGATCCACGCGGGGATTTCGGTCGTCAGATGCGTCAGCGCCAAGTCATCGAACAAGTCATTGCCAAATTATCTTCTGATGTTTCAGTTAGCAAGTTCAATACCATCATGGATGTTGTCGGGAAAAATGCGCAGACCAATGTTTCATTCAAACCGATGCGTACACTTGCTTTTGATTATATAGATGCTTTTAAAAACCAAAAGAACTTAAAGCTTGAAGGAACAGGTGGAAAAGAAGCGAATGGTATTTATTACTGGCACCCGACAGACGATTCATTGACAAAAACGAAAACGGCATTACGTTATTCGCTTGGATTAGAGTAAATCAAAAAGGGTCAGTCCAAAAAAATGGATTGACCCTTTTGATTATAGATTCTGTTCTGCTAATCGGACACGACTAAATCCAGTACCGGCCTTTTCAAAACGTTGCAGTCGATAAGAGTTACTTGTTACGAGACCGGTCGTTTCGGTTTCGAGTTGAAGTGGTGCTAATGTGGCGAGTTCAGCATTCGTAGTAGTCGCTTCTGACCAGTCAATGGCAATGACTTTGTTGTTTTGAAGAGTGAAGAAGTGATTGCCGTAGAATAAGTACGTGTTTACTTTATCGGCAAACGTGCGTTCAGGATCACCGTATACAGACTTCAATTCTTCTGACGACTGACCGATAAGATCGATAAGCGTACCGGTGACGAAACTTGTATCTAAATTATCATTCACCCATGTAAGTAATGACTCATCTGCAATCGGGTCCTCTTTTAACGACTTGGTTGTATCGGCATTTTTAATATAACCGGTTAGTCCATCAGTCAGCTCAATCTTACTAACGTTGTTTGTTGTCTCAAGGATTCGGTAACCGTCGCCAAAATCTGCTTCGTACAATGTATCGGTCAACGCTGAATCACTGTAAACATTACTGTTACGTATTTTAACGTAAAGAATGTTATTTTCAACTTCTGTCTTTTTCTCAGTTGTTTTTTCTTGTTCTGTTTCTTTTTCGATAGCAACGGGTTGTTCGACCGTTGCTTTCGGCTCGGTAGCAGCCGGTCGAGCAATATAGTTGGAATAGACATAAGTACCGCCTGCACCTAATAGAAAACATAAAACTAAAAGGGCTAGCCATCCCCAAGGAATTTTACGTTTGTGTTTGATGTCCGTCCGCGATTTAACTTTCGCTCGTTGTAAAGTCTCGGGTTCACGAGAAGTTCGTGACAAGATGGGCGTCTGTGTTGTGTCAGTTTCTGCCGGTAAAGGTCCATCTTCTTCAAGAATCGGACGCGCAACAAGCATGGCATAAAAATCTGCTAAGTTATCGTTATGTTTCCCTGCTAAGTAAGTACTCCACTCTTCCGCACTGACTTGATCTTTTTTGAACGGTACAGCAGGCGGGTGACCGGTCAAACGAATCATTGTATCAGTCAGCGATTCGGACGAGACGAGGCTGGAATGAATCCGCTCATGTAAACGTTGGATGTCATTCTCCGAATGGGAAGTGTAGTATTGAAGAGCTTGTAAGGAACGGTGCATAACATTTTTCCTCCTAGTGTATATTCAGGGAAATTCATGTAAAACAAACATGTCGTTCTCTATTATACGCAACCTTTTTCAATAATCGTATGTTATTTCCTAAAATTTATATCAACGAGTTCCCATTTTTTTGTTATACTGAATTTTAGTTGAGAAAAAAGTCACTGAATTAGACAAATAAAGGAGAATAATTAAACCATGAATGAAACAATCAGCTTGCAGGAACTATTTTCTGTGTTAAAGAAATCGCTTTGGCGGATTCTGGCGCTAACAGTCGTCGCGGCTCTTATTGCGTTTGCTGTCAGTACGTTTTTAATCAAACCAACGTATCAGGCCGGCACACAAATCTTGGTTACACCAAAAAAACAGGAAAATAACGTTATTGATGCGTCACAAGTGCAATCATCTGTCACACTTGTTAATACATATCGTGTTATCATCAAGAGCCCTGCCATTTTAGAAAAAGTTCAGGAAGAAGTAAAGGATGCTCCGAGTAAACTGTCTGACTTAAATAACATGGTAACAGTAGAAAGTGAACAAAACTCACAGGTCATTAATGTATCTGTTAAGAGTACAGACGCAGCATTAGCATCAAATGTTGCAAATTCGGTAGCGAAAACTTTTAGTAAAGATATTCCAGAACTGATGAATGTCGATAACGTTAAAGTTTTATCTGTTTCCGGTATTCCTACAGTCCCGGTCAGTCCAAATATTTTATTGAATACAGCTATTGCGGCAGTTGTCGGATTTTTGTTGGGAGTCGGTCTTGCTTTCTTACGTGAAGTACTCGATCGCCGTATTCGCACAGAAGATCAGGTTCAGAAACTTCTTGACCTTCCTGTCTTAGGAAGTATTCCGGACATTGACAGTAAGGTTTTTAAATCGTCAGCGAAGTCGACAAAACGAGAGGCGGTCAAGCAGTATGGCTAAGAAAAGTAAAATGAATAAAGATGCTCGAAATTTAATTACCGTCACGCAACCTAAATCACCAATTGCTGAACAATACCGGACAATTCGGACGAATATTGAGTTCATGGCAGTGGATCAAGAGATTCAAGTGATCTTAGTAACGTCTGCTACACAAGGCGAGGGAAAGTCGACGACTTCTTCAAATCTTGCTGTAGCGTATGCTCAACAAGGAAAAAAAGTATTAGTTGTTGATACGGACATGCGTCGTCCAACAGTTCACTACACGTTCAGAGTGGCAAATGGTCTTGGTCTATCTAGTCTTTTGACACGTCAAGCAGAACTGGAAAAAGCGATTTTACCAACAAAAGTCGAGAATCTTTCAATTCTAACAGCTGGACCAATTCCACCAAACCCGGCAGAACTGTTGTCCTCACGGGCAATGGAGCGATTAATTAATCAATTGCGTGAACAGTACGATGTGATTATTTTAGATGCACCACCATTGTTACAAGTCGCCGACAGTCGGATTACCTCAAAACTGACAGATGGTGTGGTTTTGGTTGTTGGCTGTACAACTTCAGATCGACAACGAGTTTTAAAAGCAAAGGAACAACTCGAATTAGCTGAAGCGAAAATTCTAGGTGTTGTGCTGAACCGCCGTGAATTAACGGATGATTCAGCGTATCAATACTACTATTCCTATGAGTGAGGGACATCATCATGATTGATATTCATTGTCATTTATTGCCACTTGTCGATGACGGCCCGTCAAGTATTGAACAAATGTTATCTTTAGCAGAACAGGCTGCAAAGGAGGGTGTAACGCGAATTATTGCAACACCCCATCTATTTCATCCGCAATTTGAAACTACTGATGTTGACGTCAATTTGAATGTAGCAGAAGTTAACGTATTACTAAATCAACGAAATATACCGATTGTTGTTTTTACTGGACATGAAATTCGTTTGACCGGAGATTTAATTGAAGAAGTTCGGACGGGTATTGCATTACCACTTGCCGGTTCACGGTATCTATTAATTGAATTCCCATCAACAGGTATTCCTTCTTATGCACGGCAAGTGTTTGCGGAATTAATTTCAGACGGTTATGTTCCAGTCATTGCTCATCCCGAAAAAAATAAGGCGATTATTCAAAATCCAACCTTATTATTTGATTTAGTTTCTAACGGTGCCATCAGTCAAGTAACGTGTGCTAGCTTAATTGGAAAATACGGTAAAGACGTACAGCGTTTTGCTGTCGCTTTACTTGAAAATGGCCTAGCACATTTGATCGCCTCTGACGCACATCACACGGAGAAGCGTCCGTTTTACTGGGAACAGTGTCGTAAATTCTTATCTAAGGAACTTGAAGAATGGTTATTTGAAGAAATTTACGAAAATAATGAGGCAATTTACCTAGATCAATTGGTTACAATTAATCCTCCGAATCCAGTTGAAAAGAACTGGAAAGGACAGTGGATATAAGGGAATGAAAGTAAACTAAGGGAAAAGGGAGTGGGATTTCACTCTCTTTTTTCTATGTTAACGCTTACATTATGAAAAAATGGAAAACTTTATGGTAAGTATATTATGGGATGTGTTATCGTATATTAAGTAAAGATTGTCAGAGAAAATATATTGTGGGAATTATAAATGATATTAGGAGTGTTGAAAATGAAACGAGTTAAAAAAGCAGTCATTCCAGCAGCAGGTCTTGGGACAAGGTTTTTACCGGCAACAAAAGCAATGCCGAAAGAAATGTTACCAATCGTTGATAAACCAACGATTCAATATATTATCGAAGAAGCAATTGAGTCGGGAATTGAAGATATTTTAATTATCACGGGTAAAGGAAAGCGGGCAATTGAAGATCACTTTGATTCTGTCCCAGAACTGGAAGCAAACTTAATTGCTAAAAATAAAGCAGAACTTCTTCATCTAGTAGAAGCAACTACAAATATTAATATTCATTTTATTCGTCAATCAAAACCAAAAGGTCTTGGTGACGCAATCCTTCAAGCAAAAGCGTTTATCGGAAATGAACCGTTTGTCGTTATGCTTGGAGATGACATCGTACAAGCAGATGTTCCATGTACACGACAACTGATCGAACAGTACGAAATTACAAACAGTTCTATCATTGGTGTGCAACCAGTTTCTGATGAAGATACACAGCGCTACGGGATTGTTGATCCAAGCACGAGCATCACAGATCAGCTACATAAAGTAAAATCGTTTGTTGAAAAACCTGCACCAGGAACAGCACCATCTAACTTGGCTATTTTAGGTCGTTATCTTTTAACACCAGAAATTTTTAAATATCTAGAAACACAAGAGGTTGGATCAGGCGGAGAAATTCAGTTGACTGATGCAATTACACGACTTAACGAAATGCAACGCGTATTTGCTTATGAATTTGATGGAAAACGTTACGATGTCGGCGAAAAGTTAGGGTTCATAAAAACAACATTAGAGTTTGCTCTTGCAAGAGAAGATTTATCTAAAGATGTTAGAGATATTATGATTGAATTAATTGAAAAAAATGCTGTTAAAAATTAATTTGTAAGGAGAAAATAAATGTTACCTACAAATTCAAATCAGGAAATCGCTACTACTATTTTAGAAAATGTAAATATAAGTGAAAATAAAGAACACAATGAAGTAATGACATCAAATAAATTGAGTGATTCGAATCTTGAAGAAGGATCATTTTTGTATTTATCAACTAAGCGTGTTTTCGATATTCTTTTATCTTTAATAGGAATGATTATTCTACTACCATTGTTTTTAATAGTGGCTATATTAATAAAAAAAGAAGACAGACACGGACCAATATTTTTTAAACAAGAAAGAATTGGTAAGAACGGAAAAATATTTTATATGTATAAATTTCGTTCAATGGTAAGCAATGCTGAAAGTCTATTAGAAACCATTCTACACTTAAATGAAGTGGAAGGTGCAATGTTTAAAATTAAATCAGACCCTAGAATAACAAATATAGGTAAGCTTATTCGTGCAACTAGTATTGATGAATTACCTCAGCTATGGAATGTACTAAAAGGAGAAATGTCTTTAGTTGGTCCGAGACCACCTTTAGCTAGAGAAGTGGAAATGTACACAGATTACGAGAAGCAGAGATTAATAGTCTTACCTGGCTGCACAGGACTATGGCAAGCTACTGAAAGAAATAATGTTGGTTTTAAAGAAATGGTAGAATTGGACCTTAAATATATTAGAGAAAAAAGCTTATATTTTGATATTAAAATTATAATTATGACTGTCTTTTCTTTAGTTATTAAAAGAAAATCCGCGTTCTAAGTTAAAAGAAATTTTGGAAGTAGATGATTCAAGTGAAAGGCTTCATACCAACTTTGTTTGGCCAAGGTGGTAAAATGATTTTGCAAATTTTATACATTTTGGGTTTGGCAATTATTTTACCAACAGATCAGTATGGACAGTATGCAATAGTAGCTTCGCTAGTTATTGTATTTGGTCCGTATTGTGGACTTGGATATGGGAATTTATTGATAAGGGACATATCTAATGGTTCTAAGAAGTATAGTGAGTTACTGTTAAGATTTATAATAAGTTTAGTAATTTCTTATGGCATTTTACAGAGCGTTTTACTGCTCATTATGCTTTACTTTTTTGACGCTGATAAAATATTGATACTATCTGCTTTATTATTAGGTATAGCAGATATTTTATTTTTAAGAATTTCAGAAGTTACTTCGCAAATAGAATTAGCTAAGCAAAATTTTAAAAAATCAGGCTTTATACAAATGGCTATCAGCTTAATACGTCTATGTTCGCTAGGAACTTACTTAATAATTAATTTTGTCTTAAACTTAGAATTCCAGTTAATTTTTTGGTTGATAATATATTGTGGTTTGGCTGGGATTTTATCTATCTTAAACTTTATTAGTGTTTTGAAAACATATGGATCAATAAATATTGCTGCTAAAAAGGTGGTAAAAAAAGAACTTTATGAAGGGGTACAATTTTCTATTGCGATATCATCTCAAGGTGTATATAACGATATAGATAAAAGCATTTTAGGGAAGTATGACGGGACAGTTATTACTGGGAATTACGCTTTTGCTTACAAAATGATAGATCTGCTATTTTTCCCAATAAGAGCACTTTTAACCTACACTTATCCTAATTTTTTTAAAAAAGGTCACAATGGTGGAATCTCAGAAACTTTTAGTTTTGCAAATAAAATGATAGTGATGGCATTTTGTTATAATTTAATAGCCTCAGCAATATTTTTGTTTATCATTGATGATATTTTTAAATTAATTAAACAGTTAGAGAAATACAACTTATCTTTGAATATGATTGAAGGTCTGATTTTTATTACATTTCTTAGAGGAATACATTATTTTTATGCAGATTCTCTCACTGGTGCAGGATATAATTTGCAAAGAACAATTTTGCAAATATTTATAGCAATAATAAATTTAATTTTGTCAATTATATTTATAAAAAATTATGGTTGGCAAGGTGCAGTCTTATCAAGCGTGATTTCCGATGGTTTAATGGCATTATTAATGTTTTCTATCAATATATACTATTTAAAGAAGGAAAAAATATGAAGAAAAAAATCTTATTTGTTTCAAATATGTATCCTTCAAAAGAGGCTCCGCATTTTGGAACATTTATCGAAAAGAATTATAATATGCTTTCTAAAGAATATGATGTCGAAAAAATTGTAATGTTATCTTCAAAATCTAAGATAGATAAAATAAAAAAATATGTTCATTTTTTTATGAAGATATTCAATAGAGTTTTAAAAGGAAAATATACAATGATTTATGTCCATTTCCCCTCTTTTTCATTTATTCCTTTATTTTTTTTGGAAAATAGTAATACAAAAAATATTGTAATTAATTTACACGGCAGTGATTTAATATCGAAAAAAATATTAAATATTGTTTTAAACAATATTTTCACTACTAATGCATTAAAACGATCTAAAAAAGTAATTGTTCCTTCCGAGTACTTTAAAAAGTTAATAGAACAAAAACATAAAATACAGACTAACAAGATTTTTGTAAGTGCTTCAGGAGGAATAGACTCAAGTATTTTTTATTCTAAACCAAAGTCTGTAAACAGTCATAAAATAATCGGTTATTGTGGAAGATTAACTAAAGAAAAAGGAGTTATTGAGCTTACAGAAGCTTTTTTAAAAGCATACTCTACTGATAATGAATTAAAGTTATACATTATAGGAAGTGGAAATCAGAAAAAAGAAATAGAAAACATGGTTAAAGATATTCCTAAAGAAGCAGTGACTCTATTCGGAGGGAAAAATCAGTTAGAAGTCTCTGAAATCTTAAATGAAGTGGATATTTTTGTTTTTCCTAGTTGGCAGGAAAGTTTAGGGTTAGTAGGAATAGAAGCTATGTCAAAAAAATGTCTAGTGATTGCAAGTGATATTTCTGGAATAACGTCATATTTAAAAGATCAATATAATGGTATGGTTTTTCAACCTAAAAAATCTGAAAGTCTATTAGATTGTTTAAATAAAGCATTAAACTTAAATGAGGTTGAGAGAGAAAAAATTATAAATAATGGTTATAAAACTTCGGAAAAATATTCTTCAACTATTGTTGAAAAACTGCTACTTGAAGAGTTAAGAGGAAAATAAGAGAAGGGAGACAAAATATTGAAAAATGTTTTATTAGTAAGTTCTTCTGGAGGTCATTTTAATCAACTTAAAATTTTAAGGAATAATTTAAATGATCAGTTTAACTGTATAACTATAACTGAGTCTAATGAATCTTTTCGAGATAATTCTATTAAACTTAATAAAAAAAATTATAGTTATAAAAAATTTAGTAGATACAATAACAAAATTAAATCTTTTTTTTATTTATGTAGCCTTTTTATAGATGCAAGAAAAATTATAAAACTTCAACAAATCGACTGTGTTATATCAACAGGTGCTGGTTTTTCATTACCTTTTTTAATAACAGCAAAAATACTAGGATGTAAGACTATTTTTTTTGAAAGTTTCGCGAAAATTTCTTCTCCTACCTTGACGGGAAAGCTATGCTATAAATTTGTAGATAGATTTTATGTCCAATGGGAGGATATGTTGAAAATATATCCAAAAGCAATTTTTAAGGGCGGTATATACGAATGATTTTTGTAAGTGTCGGGACACAAGAATTTCGATTTGATAGACTCTTAAACGAAATTATAAAATTAAAAAAAGAAAATAAAATAAGTGATCATTTAATAATTCAAAGTGGTTCAAACGAATACTTGAATAAATCTATTAATAATGATGAAGTAGAAATAATAGATTATATGAATGAAAATGAATTTTTAAAAACTCTAGAAAAATCTAGAATTTTTATTACTCATGGTGGAACAGGTTCGATAATTGCAGCTAGTAAACTTTCAAAAAAAACTATTGTTGTTCCTAGACTGGCCAAATTTAATGAACATGTAGATGATCATCAACTCGAAATAACTACAGCATTTTACGAAAAAGGTATAATTGAGGTATGTCAGAACGTTAGTTTCTTGGATAAAATCATAAAAAAAACAGAGAAAAATTCTTATTCAATGTATATCAATAGTAATTTAGAATTGTTAGATGATGTCAAACGATTTATTCAAGAATAGTTATGGAGTGAAGTATGATAAATAAACTATATATATTCATGATTTATTTTGCCATTGGATGTATGGCGGTTTTAGATACAATAAATGGTTTTTTCTTGAATCAAGGTACTGAAGTGTATTTAGGACAATTAATAAGATTCGTTTTTTTAGCAGTATTAATAATATACTTATGTATTAATTTCAAAAGTAAATTTGAATTAATAATTGTTATTAGTTATTTTGTGAGTATACTTTATTACTCTACTTTATTTTTAATTGATTCAAATATTGGTGATTTTATTTTTGATATATCTGAGTTTAGTAAAATTTATTTAATACTCTTTTTAATTTTAACTATGCGAATTAGATTCAAAGTTGATTTTGAAGGTACTAAAAAAATATATACTAATTTATTAACAATGAATTCATATTTATTTCCATTGATGTTGATAATACCTAAGATATTAAATTTAGGAGAAGCAGTATATAGCAATGGAGCCGGTTATAAAGGTTTATTTTATGCCAATAATGATTTAAGTATAATTTTAATCGCGTTATTTTGGATTAATATAATAATTTTAACAAAAGATTTTAAAAATAAAAATGTGGGTTATTTTACTAATCCAATGAAAAAATTAGACATATTAGTAAGGTTAGTATTGATTTTAATATCTTGTTATTTAATAGGAGCTAAATCAGTTTATGCCTTTACATTTGTAGCAATTTTGTATTTTATTTTGATTAATCTTTCAAAGTTTAAAATAATTACATTAGCAAAATATACGTCTTTATTCTTAATAATCATTTTATTGCTAGCATCTTACTTTAAAGAGTTAATAGTAAGTAGCTTTGATTTATTTATTGAGCGACAATCATATTTTTTTATGACTCGTGTGGATGAAGGTAGCTTATACAGTTTATTCGTATTTCTAACAACAGATCGATTGCTTTTTGTTAAAGAAGTCTTAAATGCTTTCTATATAAATACGTTGAGTCATCCAATAGATATACTAATGCCTTTAATAGGATTAGGAAAATCATATTATTTAACTAATTATAGATTGACAGAAATGGATGCTGTCGACTTTATTTTTAGTTACGGTATAGTATTGTTCTTACTATTTTGGCTAGTGATTTTCGTTGATATTAAAAAATTTATCGCTATTGATAGTAAATATTCTGTCAAAGGACCAGTTATCTTAATTATATTTATAATTACTTTCTTTAGTTTTACAGGCGGACATGTCATTTTTTCAGCTATGGCAGGAAGTATATTTGGATTAGTAACTACATTAATAGGTGTGAATAATTATGATATTGAAGAAAAAGGTGAATAAATTGAAAATTACAGTAGCAGGAACGGGATATGTGGGTCTTTCAATGGCCGTTTTACTTGCACAGCATAATGAGGTTACATCGATTGACATCATTAAAGAGCGTGTTGATTTTGTCAACAATCGGAAGTCACCAATCGTTGACGCTGAAATCGAAAACTTTTTACAAAATAAAGAGTTGAATCTATATGCGACGACAGATAATTTTGAAGCGTATAAAGACGCTGAATTCGTCATTATCGCGACTCCAACGGATTATGATCCGACACGGAACTATTTCAACACACGTACGGTCGAAAGTGTCATTGCAACAGTTCTTGCTATCAATCCGGAGGCGACGATGATCATCAAGTCAACCGTCCCGGTCGGTTATACAAAGGAATTAAAAGAGAAATTTGATACACCGAACATTATCTTTTCCCCTGAGTTTTTACGCGAAGGACAGGCACTTCAAGATAATTTGTATCCGTCACGGATCGTTGTTGGGGAGCAGTCAGAGCGAGCAAAACAATTCGCTGATCTTTTACTGGAAGGTGCAATTAAAAAAGACGTGCCGATTCTTTTAACAGATTCAACAGAAGCGGAAGCGATAAAATTGTTCTCGAATACGTATCTTGCGATGCGCGTTGCGTTCTTTAATGAACTGGATACATATGCAGAAGTTCGCGATCTTGATACAAAACAAATCATTGAAGGTGTTGGACTCGACAGCCGGATTGGTAGTCATTACAATAATCCATCATTCGGTTATGGTGGATATTGCTTACCGAAAGATACAAAGCAATTGCTCGCGAACTATGATGAAGTACCGAATAACATCATTGGCGCAATCGTTGAAGCGAACCGGACACGGAAAGATTACATTGCGGATACGATTATTAAACAAAATCCAAAAGTCGTTGGTGTGTATCGCTTGACGATGAAAACAGACTCGGATAACTTCCGAGCGTCTTCGATTCAGGGCATCATGAAACGGATTAAAGCTCGCGGGATTGAAGTAACCGTATTTGAGCCGGTCTTGAAGGAAGATACATTCTATAATTCACGTGTCGTACGGGATCTTGAAGCATTTAAGCAAGAGTCAGATATCATCATTTCCAACCGGATGCACGCGGAATTGAGTGATGTTGAAGAGAAAGTCTATACACGCGATTTATACAGCCGCGACTAATCAAAAAAGCCTGTCCTTTAAAAAGGAACAGGTTTTTTTGATTATTTTAGTAAGGTTAGTACTGCTTCGCTCTGCTTCATCGATTGGCTGAGCATCGCTTGAGCACTTTGAAGCAGAACTTGATTTTGGGCTAAAGCTTGCGCTTCTTTCGGGATGTCAGCATCTCCGATTCGTGATTCAGACGTCGTCAGATTGAGTTGATAGTTCTCTGAAAAGCGCAAGGCATGTTCCAGCCGGTTTGTATAGGCACCATAAATCGTTCTGCGATGAGACATCAATTCGCGCGCCTGATCAATTTGATTGAGTGTATTCATCGCAGCAGAATAGTCTTCGACGCGTACGTCTGTTAATCCTATAGCCTCCGAACGGCAGTCGAATAAATCAATTCGTAGTAAATGTCCGGCATTCGGTCCGATTTGTAAATCAATCGGTTCAAGTGCTTTTTCAATGAGTTCAGCATCTTTGACGATGGCGTCTGTTAGACCTGGTGAGATATTGTCCGCGACGTCAGCGGCAGTCTGTGGTTTGTAGATTTGATTAACGAATGTATAGGCATCGTCTGACCGAAACTGATTTTGCGCCGAGGCATCCCCACCATAAAAATCAATTCCAAATAGATACGACTGAATGTTGTTGGAAGATAGTGTCTGAGAAACAGTCTCGCGTGTCGACCGGCTCGAGGCTTCATCATATGTATCTGTCAAAATAACAAAGATTTTTTTGCTGTTCGGTCGGTATCCTAGATCACTTGCTTTTTCTCCGGTTGGGGCGAAATCGACCAATTGATCATAAACATTGATTGAGCCACCAACACTTTGATGATGAGTTTCAATGTAAGAACTGACCTGTTTCGAGTCATTATTAAGTGGTGAGAACGTTCCCGGTTTACTCATATTGACACTGACCGTTCCGATATTGACGTTTCCGTATTGGGACAGGTTTTCTGCAAACGAAGTGATGCCGGCGTTAACAAGTGAAATTTCTTCCGCCATCGTCCCGGAGTCATCAATGAAGAACACAATATCAATGGCCGTCGATTGACTTTCTCCCGGTGTGAACTCGGTCGGCGGACTGAGAACTTTTTTTGTATTGAATTCGGTATTGTTTGCGATATCATCAATCGATGCCTTGATGGCATCGAGTTCAGTTTGAATCATTTGGCGATCGTCGGCAGTTAGAGTCCCGTTCGCTGCCTGAAGCGTCAACTCACGCATCCGGGCTAAGTTCGGATCAATGATGAGCCCCATGCCGGCTTCCGCCGTATCGAGTAAAGAGAGGCCGTCACGGATATTGCGATTCGATGTCTCAAGACCACGGATTTGTGCCTTCATCGCTTCCGAGATGGCTTTCCCTGCAGCATCATCTGCTGCTCGGTTCAATTTCAGACCGGAAGACAACCGTTCCATCGAGGTACGGATTTTAGCATCTGATTGCGTTAAATTATTATAGATTTTAAGTGAGTTGTTTACGTTCAAAGTAATGGTACGAACTTGTACCTTCACGTCCTTTCCCATATAGTCTTCTGTTATATATAAATAATAACATTAATGGTTAATTATGTTTATATAAATCAGGATTAGACATTTATTTTTCTGACTAAAAATCTTAATTCATATGTATATATCTACATAAATCAAGGCGAAATCATATTTTACGTTATAAAAAAAGGGAATTCAGGATGTCCTCCTCTATAATTAAATAGGTTTATATTTACATTTTTATAGAGAAGGTGAATCGTATCTTAACATTCCTGATCAGCATCGTGATATTTTTAATCATTCTTTATTTGACCTACGTGTCCATCCGTTCCTTGCGCCTTCGAAAAACCATCCGGCAATCATTGCAACGAGAGTTGCGAATAGTCGGTCCTGAGTTATCCCGTTGGAAGGACCATCCCGGTCAACAATTTGAAATTTTGAAGCCTGTCTACAATGCCGTGTCATTTGCAGTGAAAAGACGGTTTTCAGTGAATCCAAAACGTGTGGATGACTTGATTGACCGGGAACTAAACCGATTGATCAAAAGTGCCGGGTCCCGCTTCAGGTCATTTTTAGAGTTGATGTTACTCCGCATGGTTTCTCTCGGATTGGTCTTGACAAGCGCCTTCGCGACGTTCATGGTCTTTACGGCTTATCAGGAAACGACGTTCAAAGTCGATTTTTCGGCCGTCAATCAATGGCTCGAGGCCGATGAAGAGGACGTGAGTGCCATCACGATTCCGAAATCAGCTGTTAAAATCACTCCGAAAGTTATACATTACGCGATGCCGGAGCAAGTAACCTCCACTAAAGAAATGGGACAAGCCCTCGCTTACCATATCAGTCGTCATGAGCAACGATTTGTCATCCGATATGTCGGAGATGCCAATTCCTTTACCCGCGTAACCGGTCAGGCGTGGAAGTGGCTTCAGCACAATGAACCTTATTTGATGCGGTTGTATAGAGATGGGGATGGTCAATCTCTCAACTACGGTCCGTATATTGATTACGAAGTAACGGTAGACTATGCGCTGACGCAAAACCAGACCAATCGTGTCGAGAAAAAAGTGAAACAGATTGTCCAAAAGATGCCGAAGAACTGGTCTGACGATAAAAAAGTCCGGTATGTCAATGACTATATCGTTCGTCATACGGCATACAAATTAAAGAGTAAGGAAAGTCCGTATACACCCTATTCGATTTTGTTTAATCGGGAAGGTGTCTGTGAGGGATATGCGTTAACGGCTTATCTTCTTTTAAGAGCAGCCGACGTCGAAGTACGCTATATTGCCGGTCATGCCGGCGGAGGATTGCATGCATGGAATATGGTGAAACTAAAAGGCGAATGGTATCATCTCGACACCACCTGGAATGATCCCATCCCAAATCGACCGGATGAAGTGCAGGAGGACTATCTGCTTGTATCGGATGAGACATTGAGCAAGGATCATACGTGGAATGAATCAAAGTATCCACAGACGGCTAAAACGGACTATGATGCGTTCTAAATACATCTGATAAACAGGCAATCATTGTATTGGACATTATATGAGAAAATAACTTTTTATTAAAAAGGTCAAACTTAAGAAAGATATCATAATATAACAACAGAGTAATTTTAATTGTATATGGAGGAACTAAAACATGAAAAATATCAGCAAGACAATGAGACAGGCAGGTCTTTTGCTAAGCATCTGCCTCATCTTGTTATGTCTACAAACTAAAGCTGGAGCAACGGAGTCTACTTTCTCCATCCTTCCTTTTCAAAAAACCAGTTCAACAATTTCTGGAAAAATGCAACCGAATGAGAAAGCCTTTCTTCAATTCAAGCATCAATTGTTTACGGTAGAAAGCAATGCAAAAGGTGAATTCTCATTCCCACTGAAACAACTTATTGGAAATGAAAAGATTGTTCTATTTCAAAAAGACAAAGAAGGATACGAGCAAAAGACCATTGAACAGATTGCGACGGATGCTGATTCAGATGAAGCAAATCCTAATCGTATTCCGCCCCCTTCTTATCTCGGGATTCAAGACAATCAGTTTGTGTTCGAAAGTAAATCTGATTACAAAATCTATGTGATTTATGAAGGGCAAACCTATTCGGGAACCAGCTCGTTACGAGTTCCGAAAAACAAATCCAGTGAGTTGAAATTCTTTGGTCAAGACGATTCCTATGGAGCCGGTAAAAAAAGTAAGGTTGTTGTAAAAAAAGCGAACGAATCAGAGACATTAAAGATTAATTCGTTTGACGTCGAAGGCTCCCGGTTAAAAGGAACAGCTTGGCCATATGCTCATTTAAAAGTATTGGACCAAGAGGGGAACCTAAAACAACGTATTGAAATAGAGGGAGACGGGAAAATCGACGTGCAGATCCCGTTGTCTCCTTCTGAATTGGAGGAAGGAGCACTATTTACGGTACAAGACACGCAATTGACCGTTCCGTTGTTTGATCAAAAAGTTCAAATTCCTCCTTTTACACCGAGTAAAGAGAATCCGATTTATTTTACACACGATTTCAGAAGCAATATGATCACAGGAAAAACATATCGCGATGCGCAAGTACAGTTGGATCATCAAGACTGTTCATCGGATACAACGGGAACGTTCAGCTGTTCTCTGACGATCTCGGAAAATCCGACGCATGAATTGACTATCCTTCAAATCGGCCAGCAGAATGCTTCTGTATTTTTCGACACCGATTTCAATATCGAAGCCTTTCCCTTCTCATTAACGAAGCCACTATCTTCTAACAATGCCGAGGTGAACGGTACCACGCTTCCGAACAAAGAATTTAAAATTGAGGCAAGTAATGGGTTATCAGTAAACTTTACTTCAGATGCAACAGGTAGATTTAAGTTAAAGCTTCCAAATGCCTATAACTTGGGTTATCATCTCTTCTTAAAAAATAAAGAGGAAGTTTATAAAGGCATCAAATACATCGAAGTATTGGATGAACGTGAAATTCCGAAGCCTGTTCTAAAAGTCAAAAATGGCGAATTAATTGTTTTTAACCCCATGTATGGAAAAGATGCTAATTTAAAAGCAGAATTACTGATTGAGAAATCCAATGGAGAGTGGGACTTGAGAACCCTTGAATTTACTTCGTGGAATAGAGACATACAGTATATTAATGTCCCTGGATTGCAAGACGGTGATAACTATATTTTAACGATATCGAAAAAACGAAATGATTCTAACTCCCGCACGATAAAAGGTACGTTCAAGCGTATTATGAAAACGGAATACGATTCATCCAAAAGTAATTCGTTCACATTAACAGGAAAAACAGAACCGTTTGCTACGATTGCGTTCCGGATACCGCTTTTAAGAGACTATGAGGTTTCCTATACTGTCTTTAAAAACTATAACGCTACAGCAGATGCAAACGGAAACTTTAAAATCAGTTTGAACGAAAAACAGTCATATCGAATTGACTACTCAGGAGACTTTAAATCAGCCATAGTCAGTAAAGACGGATTAAGAAAAGAAACCTATTATCAAAAAGTGAAAGATTCGACATCACCAACGATTCAACTGTTAACGAAGTATATTGGAGATTCAGATTTTGCTTTTCACTTGCGTTCAGAAGATCGGTTAAAGAAAGTCGAAATCAAATACTTCTCAACCAATAAGTTCATTTCGGAAAAACTGGTGTCACCTATCAAATCCTTTACGTTTACCTACGACTCTAAGAAAAAAATGACGTACAAAGCGAACGGGATTACGAAAATTATGGTTCGAGCGACAAACATGAATCAACAAACTTCCCAGTGGTCAACGTTTAAAGTGACGAATACAGAATTCCCGAAATTACAATTGAAAAACGTATACGTTGGAGATAAAGAAATCAGGGGGAAAGTATCTAACAAAAAACCGTTTGAAATCATTGTGAATGATAAAAAATATGTGGCTAAGCTTTCGACCAACGGAACGTTCAAAGTGAAGTTAACGACTCCTGTCAAAAAAGGAACGAAAAGAATCAAAATCATTCTGAAAAACGAGGTCGAGGAGACACAAGTACTGTCTGAAAAAGTACTGATTCGCCAAAAATGATAGAAATGATAATAGTATGACTCACATTAAATAGGTCGTATTTCGACTAATATGTCTTGAGTTAGAATTGAAAACGAACGATTGAAAGATTGGACAACGGGAATTCTTCTATTACCACTATTGAAGGAGGACTTCCCATGACACACTACGATTATTTGGAACAGTATCTTCTTACGCATGTCTCATACAGCAAGCAGACCATCAAAGCCTATCGCAGTGATTTGCGGCAAATGAAGACGAGTCATGTCGAGTGGTCGGTCAAGTCCCTCCAAACGTATTTTGATTTATTAATTCAACAGTACAAACCGGCGACAGCGATGCGGCGGTATCATGCGTTGACGGCACTCGGACATGAACTCGTCCGAGCAAAGCGTCTTAAAATGAATCCGATGAAACTTGTCCGGCCGATTGTTCACCAGCACGTCCAGCAACGTGAGTACCATCCGCTTGAAGAAGTAATCCAAACGATTCGCCACATCCACCACCCGACCTATCGTATATTCTTCGAGTTAATCAGTCAAACGGGCCTCCGCTTCATGGAGGCCCGTTTGTTGTCGATCGAAGACATTCAATTAGAGCGCTTGACGATGCTCGTCCGGCACGGAAAAGGGCGTCGTCTACGGATCGTTCCGTTAGGTATGAACCTGGTCAATCGGTTACGCATTTTTCTGGCCGGTCGAACGACAGGTCTCGTTTTTCAGTCTGTCCGGGGACGAGCAATCAATGAACAGTCCGCCCGTGATGTTTTACGGAACCAGTCACTGGTGACGTGCGGACGAACGTTACATCCGCACGACTTGCGGGTTGCGTTTGCGACCCATCTCTATCAGACAGAAAGCTGTACGTTGGTTGAGATTCAGCGTCTGCTCGGTCACGGCAGTTCCCGGACGACAGAAAGCTATATTCTCAGCCGGGAAACGAGACTTCAAGACGTCATGAATAAGCTGTCGGCGTCAGCCGGTTGATTGAGGACCGGGCAACTTCGGACGATGGCAGAATGTACTGTTGGGTCGTCTTCGCATCACTGTGTCCAAGGAGGCGCATGACAGTCAGTAAATCGGCTCGATGTTCTCGGTACAGTGTCGTTGCGAACGTTACCCGTAAGTCATGTGGACGAAGCGTTCGTTTTAAAACGTGTTCACTGGTCAGTCGGAGTTGCTTCCGTATCTGGTTCGGATTGAGCAAACGTCCACTCTGATTTTGAAACAAGTGGACGTTACCGGTATCATCCTCCAGATGACGTTTTAAGACAACGACCAACTCCTCGTGGAGCGGGACGTACCGTGACTTTTGTCCTTTGCCATGACGGACGAACAGTTGCCGTTCCGACACATCAACATCCGTCCTGAGTAATTGTCGGGCTTCATTAAAGCGAAGTCCGGTATGTAATAGGAGAAAAAAGAATGCGTAAATCGTCTCGTCCTGAAGCGTCTCTATGACACGTCGTGCATCCGTGTAGCTGAAGGCAGTCCGATGTTTGGGCAAGGGGCGACTCGGTTTTTTGATGCGGGATAACGGATTCGAGGAAAGAGATTTTTCGGTGACTAACGTGTCAAACAACGTTGCGAGGGCGTGGATTCTTCTTGCAACGGTCGTCGGAGCATAGGTTTGTTTTAACAGCGTGATGTAGCGATGCAGGGACGGGATATCGATGGTGTGGGCATGGGCACAGAAATGGCGGACATCAGTCCGATAGGCTTTTTTTGTCAGTTGGCTGTAACTCGGGGACTGTTCGATGATTGCAAGCAACCGTTCCAAGTAGAACGTCATCATAACAGGATGTCCTGCACTTTACGTTTCAACTCCGACTTTAAGGAGCGGAGCCGGGCCGGAGAATAGCCGAGCGCCTCCTCATTTCCGTGAAACAGCGCCTGGACGAGGGTAAATTCTTTTCGCGACAGTTCCTGTTTCAACTGGTCGAATAAGTAGGAAAACGAGACTTGCTGCTGGCGGGGCAGTTCCGGTAACGTCTCGACGGCAACCTCACCGGCGAGTGTCCGGTTGCGGGTAGCCAGGTAATCGAGCATCGCGCCTTTGGCCCGGATGCGCGCGAAGGTGACGGTCATGACCTTGCCTTCTTCGATTGACTTCCAAAGTCGGAGCAAAGCAGCCTGGCGGCATTCATCCTGTTCATTCGGATGAATGGAGAGACGGGAGAGAAGAGAATTGACGAGGGGCATCCATTGCTTCAAGGCTTCATTCATTAACAGATGATCCAATCTGAGATATGCATATTCATGTATTCCGCGGTAATTTCAGTATAAGTAGAGTTATCCTGAAGTGAGTGACGGAAACAGGCGGTTTTTCAAGATGTTTTTCGCGTTCAGTCGAAAAAATGACGGCGGTTGGCAATTGGAAAGTTTAGAAAACCGTTGGCATGATTCAAAAAAGACGATTTGAAAAAAAAGGATAACTCTACTTATCCAATAGTGTGTTCGAAAAAACATTCTTGGGGATTTGATCTTTTGTTATCTGGATCTTACTAATTTTATTACTGCATGGAAGATATGGTTTTAATAAAATATAGAGATGAATTAAGGAGAGATATTTTATTATATGAAATTAAAAGCCTATCTATTTGCTTATATTCAAAAAAACAGGAAATAATTAGGCTGTTTGTTCGTTAAACTTACATAGAGAAAAAATCTTATATGCGGAGTGTGAAAAAATGAAAAAGATTGTTATCGGATTAAGTATGGTATTAATGGTGAGTAGTATAGACGCAGGAAATGTAAGCGCAATAGTGGACTTTCCGAATACTACCTCCTTTCAAAGCAATGGACAACATAAATTAATACCCGGTGAAAGTTTAGCCTGGACTAAAATTGATTCAAATAAAATTGCTCTTATCGACTTAGAGAACGGAGAAAAGCTTGAAACCATTTCACCAACACCTTATGATTCCAATATAGATTTTGCTATTTCAGACGACCAAAAAATGGTTGCTATTGTAGATGACTCTGAAATTAAAATTTATAATGAATTTGCTGAAATGGTCCAAAAAATTGATTCTATTGATTACAAGGAAGAGAATTTGTCAGATTTTTATGATCTTGAATTTTTACCGAAATCCCACACTTTGATTGGATTAGCAAATGGTGAGGGTGACGGTAAGTTATTTGGATACGACATAGATAACGAATCCGTTAAGTTCTCTAGAGGAACCAGCCATTTTGGGGAGATTTTAATTTCAGACGATAAAATTGCAGTCATTAATTCAAGAGATGCTTATTTTTATGGTCATGATGGAAGTTATAAAACTGTGATTCATCCTGAGAGCGGAGAAATAGAAGCATTTGATTTCAGTAGAGATGGTTTACTGGTACTTGGTGAGAGTGAGAGCCGCCAGTTAAAAGTATATGATGGAAAACAGGACTTTAAAAAACTACATATACCAAATTCATTTTTAACAAATAATACAGATGATGCTCAAGAATTTAGTGATATTGATATTGATGAATCTGGTCAATTTATTGCAGCAACAATGTATTACGGTTATCCGAACAAATTTTTATTGTTTGATCGATCGGGAAAAAGAGTGTTTACCACATTAGATGGAAGTTCTTCTGTGAGTAGATACTCAACCGTCAAATTAACGAAGGGTGCAGAAAAAATCTTATTAAAAATGGATAGTGGGGAAACAGGCGTTTTTGATGGCCGCAATGTTGTCAAACGTCCGGTTGCCATCAACATCCTAAAAGAACATCAAGAAGTGACGATGGGTACTTCAGAGACACTTTCAATAGAAATCACACAAGCCGATGGAAAGAAAATAAAAGTGAAAGATGGTGTCAAGTGGGCGACAAACTCGCCGACCAAAGCTTATCTGAAAGCAAACCAACTGGTTGGGAAAAGTGTCGGAACGTATACGTTGAAGGCAACTTATGAAGGATTTACGACAAGTGTGACAGGAAAAGTCGTGGCTCCGCCTAAACTGTCTTCGTTAAAAGATATTCCTTGGTTACAACGCCATCGCCAAGGCATTTTAACAAACAAAGCATTTGAGGGAATGGTCGCTTCGGAGTCGTCGTACAAAAAAATCAGCGGTGCAATAGGAAAAATGTACATCCCGAAAACGGATGAGATATGGAACGGGAAGTGGAGCGGAAACACACTGTATGCACGATTTGCTTCGTATGACGGAAATGGTACGGATCAAATCGATCTCGTTGTCCTGGTGCCTGCTTTGGAAAAACGAACGCTGACGAAGACGGAAATCAAAGCCGCGTTCGGAAAAGCGACAAAGACATACAACTACCAAAAGCCGTTTACGTATTATTTGGATAAATCGAAGAAAAACTTCGCAAAATATACCATCAGCAATGCATCGGTCTATCATGTGAACGGTCAGTACCTCTATATTGCATTTGATAAAAATGACTACGCGCGGCTTTTGGCACTCAGCTCATTAAATTAAAAGGGACATATGGGTTTCTTGATTAACAGTCTTTTATTCCAAGTGAATAAGGGACTGTTTTTTTATAGAAATTTATCGGAATAAACAAATATAAAGATTCATCATTCATTTGTTTTGAAATAAAAGGAAACCATAATTTTCTGTGTTAAATTAATTTTTGGGATTATTTATTTGTAAATGGAGGAATTTAGTTGAAATCATATTATTCAGGATGGATTCTCGCAACAGGTATTGCTGTGCTCGGATTCTCGCACTCGGTATCCGCCGCAGAAAAAGAAGCAATGCCAAAACGGGTCATCGTACAAGTCAAAGGAACAGATCCAGTTGGAATTGAAGGAGATGTTATTTCTTCTAAAACCAATCAACAGCAGACACTTTTGCAGGTAGATGTACCAGCAGGACAATCGACATCGTCTTTCATAAAAGAACTGAAGGCAGATCCGGATGTTGTCCGTGCGGAAGAAGACCAATTGCTTCAGCTGACGTATACACCTGGTGATCCATTTTATTACGGTCAGTATCACCATCAAACTATCCATACAAGTGAAGCATGGGATCGCTCAGTTGGTTACAATGTAACGGTTGCTGTTTTAGACAATGGAATTGACATGAATCATGAAGATCTCATGGGAAAAATCGTCGATCCCTATGATGTAACGTATGATTCACCGTATACCTTGTCGATGGGGGACCACGGGACACATGTCGCCGGTATTATAGGCAGTGCCATGGAAAATGGGTACGGAGGTGTTGGTGTCGCTCCCGCCGCTTCTATCATGCCGATCGACGTGTTTGCCGGATCATCGGCGTATACTTCGGAGGTGATTGAAGGCATTTACCGAGCCATCGATCATGGTGCGGATATCATTAACATGAGTCTTGGAAATTATTCCTATAATTCATTTTTCCAAGATGCGATCAATTACGCATATAACCGTGATATTCTCGTGGTTGCGGCAGCCGGAAACGATGCGACGAATTTAACGCATTATCCGTCTTCCTATAATCACGTCATCTCAGTCGGATCGACGACTCAAGATGATACGTTATCGTACTTTTCAAACTATGGTTCGTATGTAGACATCACTGCTCCAGGGAGTGATATTCTGTCGACGACGCCTTACAATTTTTATGAAACGTTCAGCGGTACATCGATGGCATCACCTGTCGTCGCAGGTGTGGCAGCACTCGTCAAATCAAGTGAGCCATATCTTTCTGTTGATGATATTACAAACCGTCTGACGAGTACGGCCGATGATTTAGGCAGTGCCGGACGTGACGATTATTATGGAAACGGTCGCGTCAATGCAAAATCCGCCATGCAAATACTTGACTTGCAGGCACCGATCATCGATGAATTTTCAGATGCCTCGAGTACTGTGACAGGAACTGTTCCATCCAGCAATGGATATGGAACCGTAGTAGTTTATGATACGTGGGGGAATGCAATTGGTTGGAGAGATTATTTGTCTGGCGGCGACTCCTTTGCAATCTATACACCGTATTATCAAGCCGGCACTAAGTTAAAAGCGGCGTTCTATGATTATAAAGGGAATGGTAGCCCGTATACTGAATTCATAGTGACGGACCGGACAGCACCAGATGAGCCAGCGGTTATCGAGATGTCCGATAAAGGAGAATATTTAATCGGATATACAGAGCCTTATAACTATGTCGAAGTCCAATCGTCGATGAACGGATTTGTGACATCAGGTAGTGCAAACTCGATTGGTCAGTTCGTCTTTTATGTCGGAAAACAAACAGCCGGAAGCGAATTGTATGTGACATCTAGAGATGCGGCGGGTAACACGAGTGCACCTGCTACAATCCACATTTCTGACATGACACCGCCAGTTATCACAAGCCTAAACGATGTAACGGATCAATCGATGGAGGTTTCTGGGAATACAGAGCCTTACGTCCAAATTACTGTTTTCGACAGTAAAGACCACTTGGTGGGTGAAGGAGAGTCTGGCGCAAACGGATACTTCAACATTCCGATCGAACGTTTGACGAGTAATCAGCTGGTATACTTCATTGCGACCGATCAAGCTGGAAATGTTGCCGAGAAAGTATCGACTACCGTCTTGGACCGAACTGCACCAGAAATCACGAGTGTAGATGCAGTAGGCGATGATTCGACAGCAATCAAAGGTCGTGCCGAAATCGGTTCGACGATCGAATTGAAAGATGCGGCGAACACCTTGCTGGCACAAGCCAAAACCAATGAGTCCGGAGATTTTGTCATTCCGATCAGTCAGCAGAAAAAAGGAACGATGATGTATCTCACGGCTGTCGATGACTCGAACAATACAAGCGAGCCTGTCGCAATTGAAGTTCTTGACCGGACGAAACCGTCCTTCTCGGACATTAAAGAAATCAGTGACCGCTCGACCCAAGTGACGGGTCGTACGGAAGCAGGAAGCTTCGTCAAGGTCATCAATGAGGCGAAACAAACCATTGCTCAAGGAGACACTGATTCATCCGGTAACTTTACATTAGTGATTGATAAACAAAAAGCCGGCACTACTTTGAACCTCTCTGCTACAGATGAAGCCGGAAATGCAAGTGAAGTCATGAAAATCAAAGTGCTTGACCGCACGGCTCCCGTGATTACAAAAGTCAATGAAGTATCGGATCAGTCGACGGTTGTTTCTGGTACGACAGAGGCAGGAGCGACTCTAATCATTAAAAAGAACAGCAGTGAACTGGTTCGAGGAAAAGCCGATGATAAGGGTGCCTTTAGCCTGGTCATCTCAAAACAAGTGGCAAAAGAGAAGCTCATCATCACGGCAGTGGATGCTGCAAACAACAGCAGTGAAGAAAAAGTCGTGACAGTCGTGGATAAAACAGCACCAACAGCACCACAAGTAAACGAAGTATCCGATCGTGCGACGACAATCACTGGAAAAGCAGAAGCGAAAACAACGGTCATTGTGATGAATGGAAGCATCGAAAAAGGACGGACAGTAGCCCGTGTAGACGGTACGTTCAGCATTACGAACGAAACGATGGCTGCTGGGACGGAATTACAAGTAACGGCTGTTGATGAAGCGAAAAATATCAGCCCGGTTACGAAAGTGACAGTCAAAGACCGGACGGCACCGGCTCAACCGAGCGTCAATGAAGTATCGGACCAGTCAACGACAGTCACGGGAACAACCGAGAAAAATGCCAAGGTCATTTTGCAAAAGAACAAGGAAGAACTGGTCCGGACGACAGCGGACGCGACGGGTCAATTTACGTTGACAGTACCGAAGCAAACAGCCGGAACAGAACTTTCAATCATTGCTCAGGATGAAGCAGGCAATGCCAGTACATCACTCAGCCTGTTCGTTACGGATAAAACGGCGCCGGGCCAACCGACCGTCGAACCAATGACGGATCTTCTCGATACCGTCAAAGGAAAAGCTGAAGCCGGCAGCACGGTGACGGTTAAAAACGGATCGGTACTACTGGGACAAATGACGACGAAAGAAGACGGCACGTATGCCATCAACATCGGCAAACAAAAAGCAGACACGGTATTGTCTGTGACAAGCACAGACAAAGCAGGAAATGTCAGTCAGGCGGTCGAGACGAAAGTCCTCGACCGAACGGCTCCGACCACTCCGGTTGCGGCGGAAGTCACGGATCAATCCACTTCTGTTAAAGGAACAGCGGAAGCAGGCTCCGTGATCACAGTGAAAGCCGGAACGACAGAACTGGCAAAAGAAACAGCAGGTAAAGACGGGACGTTTACAGTCGTCATTCCAAAACAAACGGCAGGTACACTGCTGTCCATCAGCAGTACGGATGTAGCTGGAAACGTCAGTAAAACGATTGAAGTGAAAGTCCTCGACCGGACGGCACCCCTTGCACCGACACTGTCTGAAGTGACGGATCAAACAACTGTTATTTCAGGTAAGGCGGAAGCAAACGCCGTCATTTCTGTAAAGGCAGGATTGAAGGAAGTCGGTAAAACAGTTGCCGGGAAAGACGGGACGTTCAACGTCACGATTCCAAAGCAGACAGCAGGAACGACATTGACGATGACGGCAACGGACGGGGCAGGAAACGTCAGTCCTGCTGTCACGGCGCTTGTCGCAGATAAAACAGCACCGGCACTTCAAGTCAATCAAATCACGAACCGTTCGGTCCTTATCACAGGGACGACGGAGGCGAAAGCCAAAGTTCAACTGATGTCTGCCGCTAAAACGATGGAGACGACAGCGGAGGCAACCGGTAAGTTCAGCTTTACGATTGTAGCACCAAAAACAAACGAAGAGTTCAGCTTTACGGTGTCCGATAGCCTGGGAAATAAAAGTGATGTTCTGAAAATAAAAGTGACCGATGCGACGTTGCCTGTTCTTCGGGGCGCGACGGATGTCACGATCGAAGTTGGTACACTCTTCGATACAAAACGTAATGTCACGGCAATGGATGAGTCGGACGGAGACCTTACGAAGTCCATCTTGGTTGCCGGGACAATCGACAGTAAGAAACCGGGGCTTTACAGTCTGACGTACAGCGTAAAAGACCGGGCGGGCAACGAAGCGAAGATGATTCGACGCGTCACGGTAAAAGATACGATCAAACCGGTTCTGTCAGGTGTGACGAACCAGTCAATCAATCTGAACAGTACGTTTGATCCGAAAAAAGGCGTCACGGCAAAAGATAACATCGACGGAGACGTGACGAAGAGTATTCAAGTGTCAGGCAGTGTTAATCTGAAGAAAGTCGGTACGTACACGTTGACGTACAAAGTCACAGACCGTTCAGGAAACACAACGACGCTGACTCGTAAAATCACAGTCAAAGATAACGTCAAACCGGTCATTACGGGAGCGAAATCAAAAACGATCAAGTACAAGTCGTCCTTCAATCCGATGACAGGCGTCACGGCAAAAGATAATGTCGACGGTTCGTTGACAAAAGCCATCAAAGTAACCGGCAGTGTCAACTCGAAACGTAAAGGGGTGTATGCCTTAGCGTATACCGTAAAAGACAAGGCAGGGAACAGTGCGGTTGTGAAGATTAAAATTACTGTAAAGTAAATAGAAGTGAAAATTAAGACACGAACTTCAGTGATGGAGTCCTTGTCTTTTTTTATAAGTGAAGCAGGGGAGACATAAAAAGTCTTGAAAATGAAAAACGCATTGACCTGAAAATCGTTCGAAGAAATGTTTTGATTAAATGGAAAAGATATACTATTTTGAGAAGGCCAACTAAAAAGGAGAAGTGAATCGATGAAGAAGCTTATTTTATTATGCAGTTTTGTTTTTATCTGGTATGGCGGTTTGAACGTCAGTGCCAACAGCAGTCAAGAAACACCGGAAGAGGCGGAAGTCATTACCTTGAACGGATCAAAATCAGTAAAAGTGGAGTCGGAGCTTGTAGAAAAAGATGAAGAGGATGAAGAGGCAGAAGATGATCTTACCGATTTTTATCAATTAAATGTCACAAAAACAGGAAAAGTGACAATCAAAATAGACTCAATGCCGTTTGACGACTCATCAAGCGTCGATATTGCTATTACAGATGGAGACCAGGCGGTTTATGCTGATTTCGATTCTTTAGATGATGAAGTCGGTGGTGACAGCATCCATGCGTATCTAAAAAAAGGCACGTATTTCATGCAGGTGAACTTTGGTGATATGTTCTCTGGAGATAAATATGAGTTGACGCTCGCATTGGACAGTGACGGTCTGTATGAAGGAGAAAATAATAACTCAAAAAATTCAGCTAATCCAATTGAATTAAATAACATTTATCAAGCAAGCTTAATGGCTGAGGATCTTGCTGATGAGTTTATTGAACACGATGACGAGGATTTTGATAGAGATTTTTACCGTTTTGAAGTCAAGGAGGACGGTCGAATTCAACTAGACAGTGCTACTACTCCGGGAGAGCCACTCGTATGGAGTCTGTGGAATACATCCGGACAAAAAATCTGGAGTAAGATTCAAACAAAAAAACAAGAAAATGAAGCGATGACGCCTCAATTTGTTGAATATTTAAAGAAGGGGACGTATATCTTATCTGTTCAGTACCAAAACGCATCGTTAATGTACAGCGCATTAGAATACGAACTACCTTACAAATTTAAAATATCTCATTTGCCTATTATGTATTCGGAAATCAGCGGATTGAACTATTCGTTTGGTAAGGTATATGAAGGTTCTTTGCTTAAAGAAGAAGATTCAACTGATTCGGATGCATTCAAACTAACGACTAAAGAGAAGCTTTACATCACAACAAATATTAAAGCTAAAAGTGCCATAAAAACGAAAATTAATGTAGAAGTGCTCAAGCAAAAAAGTATTTTTACGTTGACTCCTACAAATCAATGGATGGTGAGCACTCACAAGAATGTAGTTGGCGCCAATCAAGATTATACAATCCAACTTTCCAAAACCTTTGGTGAAGTTAACCCGATGATTTCGTATAACGTCAGCAGTATTGCACATCCGTATTGGGGAAAATTCTACTATGCTCCTAACATGCTCGGGAAAATGAAGACGAAACTTGCAAAAACGCAGCTTTACCGTGAAAAAGGCGGAAAAATCATCAAATCGGGTACACCTGTAAACAAAAACAATGAGTATAAAGTCATTCGAAAAGGCAAAACCTTCTTCACGTTATCCGATGGTCGACTGGTCAAAGTGAAAGATGTAACGTTTACCGCTGTACCAAACGAAGTGAAAAAGAAATACCGGTTGTTGAATCAGTTGAAATAAGACCACAAGACACAAACAGGCCAATCCGATCCACGTGGATCAGATTGACCTGTTTTCGTTTCAGTAGAGAACGTCTTAAGATGGTGAAGATCATTTTACCTGTTTTGCACGTTTGGCTTTTGTTGTCTTCGCCGGCTTTTTTGATGATTTTTTGACAGGCGTGGCAGCCGTTTTTTTAGACTGTGCCTGCTTGCGGATTTCTTCAAATGAATCAAACCATTCTGTGTGATCAGCGAGTGCTTCGTGAGTATGCCACAGATGACTGAGCGGGAGGGATTTCAAGGCTTTTCTGTAATAAGCGACAGCCCGTGTTTTATCTTCTTCTACCAGTAAAGTCGTCAAGTACTCGATAGCTCCGAATTCTTCCAGTCCGTACGTCATCAAGAACAGATTCACATCATACAGCAACTGTTCGTTTTCCTCTTCGCGGAGGGCGTCTTGCAGGACGCTGATCAAGTGCTTCCGTTTTTCAAAGAAGCTGTCGAGAAGGGCGATTTCTTTAAGCCAGCGCAACACGGCAGTTCGGTCGAATCCGACTGCTGTATTGTGCGATTGATTGGAAAGTAACAGGTGTCGTAAATCCTGTTCAAGAGCCGTCAGGAATTTCTCTTCGATATGCTCGGTCGTTTCCTTGATGACGACCGGATCCGGTGTCACGATGACCGATTCGTTACGCAGATTGTAGTCTCCGCGATACGATAACCAGTTGAACGATCCGAGTAACAACGTCGTTTGATCGATGACGATCTCCTTGTTGTGCTGATTACCGAACCAGCGGACGAACACGGCCGGCGTACCGTCCGGGTGGGTGATGGCTTGCAATTGATCAACCAATTCTTGATCCGGAGCCCGGTCTTCCCATTCCCGGCGTTTGGCGATTCCCCAGGCAATATATAACGTATTTCCGGCTTCCGCAAATTGGCGGAGAACGGAAAACATCTGTCCGTCGACGACGTTTTCGGAAATCCATGGCGATACCATTAACATCTTCCGCTTGGTTTCTTTGAACGAGTTGAGGAAACTGTTGCGGATGTCGATTCCGCGCAGCACGGACAGTTTCGTCTGCTTTTTATTTGACGTTGTCTGCTTTTCGAGCAGTGCGAAGTCTTGCTTTAATTGTTGATAGCGTTTCGTTAGATGAGGAGCCAGCTCGATTTCATAGGTATCCCGCCAACTGTCCTCTTCTTGTTCTGTAATCTCGGTTTGGAGGTCTTCATCCCATTTGCTGATTGCCCCGTTCCATACCTGACAGAAGACTTGATCCGTCAACACGTCATACAGATGACATTCCAAGACCTTTGCGTACTGTCGATCTTTTGAAGTCAGCGGCTCGATGGAAGAAATGATTTTTTCTTTTCCTCCCACTTCAAATACTTGTTTCGTCTCATTTAAGAATTCTCGTAACCCTGTGCTGTCCAGTACTAGATTCTCGAGAGATAATTCAGTTGATTGATAACGGTAACCGGAGAGCAACCAGTCATCCTTGATCCAACGGTTACCGGGGTCATCCGGTAAAACTTCTCCTTGCAGTGCATTATGATGAAAAGAAAGGTGTTCCGTTCGAGGCGAACTGAGTACGGTTCCGGCAGCCAGTTGCTTTTCCCCTAACGATGTTAAAGACAAGCTCCCGTCGCGCGCCTCTTCCAGTACATGAACGTTCAACATTTGACGTACGACGTCCTGAATAAAGACCTCATCGACATGCAAAAACTCAACAAGATTAAACGTAGTCATATTTTCCCATCGTTGGACGAGTTTCATAATCATTTTTTTTAGGACATCGAGACGGGTTTTGGTAGCAGAAGTGACTTTCGTTTCATAAGTAATGATGGGTAACTGCCATTCTGTTACCTGTAATAACCGCCAGTGCGGTTTTTTTTCAAGAAGATTCTGGATGGTTGTCTGTTGTAGTTCATCTTCCGTTTGTTCTGTTTCTAATGTCCATAACATTTCGTTTCACTTCTTTCTCCTGTCATTTATCCTAGAAATCGTCCGAGGTGATCACGCATTCCATTTTGCTGTTGAACCGTTCGCATCAGTTCCTTGAACATCGCCGCATG
>Ga0308165_1001239_pt1 | contig 37228 bp, 29 predicted proteins | sample PhyWR2_FD_201032 | JGI IMG/M metagenome (GOLD analysis project Ga0308165, IMG submission 201032) | Phyllosphere microbial communities from UC Gill Tract Community Farm, Albany, California, United States - DLSLW.R2 | ecosystem: Host-associated > Plants > Phyllosphere > Unclassified | place: USA...
AGCAATTCCCTGTACACATGTACAAAAGAAGTTCCTTTCAGGGTAAATGCATTAACACCAACCACTTACACCCTAACTTCAAACCTGAACAATACTACATGTGGATTAATAAATGGAAGTATAAATTTAAATTTCAGTTCGGTTGCACCAACTACCTTCAAATGGGTAAACGAATCCGGGGCGACCATTACTGGTGCTACCAAAGTTGATAAGGTAATTGAGCTTAAAAATTTACCGGGTGGTATTTACAGGATGTTTGCTTACGATGAAAACAATTGTGAAACCATATTGGGGCCATACCCTATAGATGTTACCCCTCTACTAACGATAGTTCCAAACACCGGCAAACCCGTAAATGATGGCTGTACCCTACTTAGAGGTTCTGTTACAGGAGTTCAGGTAATTGGCGGCGTTCCGGATTACGACTTTAAATGGATCAATGCAGCTGGCGAAGCGGTTCAGTTTACACAAGACCTGGTTAAGGCCGGTGCAGGAACCTACCGCCTGGAAGTATCGGATAAAACCTTTAAAAATAACGATAAAAGCTGTGGCTATGCCATTAGCGAACCTTTTACCATTGAAGACACACCTTTCAAAATATTAACCCCTATCATCAATGATCTTCGCGTTTGTTATGTTTCCGATATTGTTCTACCTGTTGTTGCACCCGAAGAAGGCACCTACCAGCTGTTTGAAAAAATCGATGACACCAAGCCCTTTTTAGAAAGCAACAATGGAATATTTAAATTTAGGATAGCCAAAACGGCCGATTATTTTGTGCGGAGAAAATTGGGCTCGTGTACCAGTGAGCTGGCCAGGGTGCACATAGAGGTAACGCACGATAACCTGGAAATTACCAATACCATGACGCCCAACGGCGATGGCATGAACGATTTTTGGCAAGTGAGGGGATTGCCCGATTTTAAAGGGAACAACATTAAAATTTATACGCGCGGCGGCCAGTTGGTATACGAATCCATCGGCAATTATGCCAAACCTTTCGACGGCCGTTTTAGAGGTAAGGACTTACCCGCTGGTGTTTATTATTATGTGATCGATTTAAGGGCAGAGTGTAAACCACTGGGCGGCAGTATAACACTTTTGCGCTAAAACTGCCTGCTCGGGCAGGCCACCTGGTAACGGTTGTTCAATAAAATACCCAGTACAATTTCATGTGTACAATTATTTACTGAGCGTAAGCCCGAGGTATTTACATCGTACGAATAACTCAGGTTTACCAACGATGCCACATTAAATCCGGCCAAAAGCGAAAAAGAATCGTTATTCCTGAAACTGGTGCCTACCCAGAATTTATCTTTATAGGCAAATTTAAGGTTGGCATCAAAAGCAGCAGGCGCATTGGTCCAATAGGTAATTAACGCCGATGGGATCATCGCGATATCCTCATCCAGAAATATCTTATAACCTGCCGTTCCATAAAAGGTAGCCGCCTGGTAAGCATCAGTTTTAATCTTATCGTTTACCACGGTGTTTTTGCTTCCAATAAGCTGTTTGGCAGAAACACCCGCAAAAAACCTCGGGCTATACAGCCAAACACCAGCGCCGATATCGGGTCTTATCTTATTGTTATAATCGGCAGAGAACAGTGGATCGCCCGATTCATCTGCGATAATGCCACGCACATCTACGCTAATCGATTTAAAACCGGCCGATAAACCAAGCGATAGATTTACTTCATTGGTAAGGCCAAGATGATAGGCATAGGTTACGCCAACATTGGTCTGCCTTACCAAACCCGCCTTATCCGTCATGGCTACCAAACCTATTCCATGGTGAGGCTCTGCCGCCGTATAGCTGTTTACAAAACTTCTGCTCAGCGGATTATCGCCATTACCGGCGAATGAATTTACATTGCTCCGTACAAAATCTTCGCCAATGGCAGTGCTTAAAGAAAGATATTGTGTACTAGGTGCCCCTTCTAAACCGCTCCACTGTTTACGCAAACCCAATTTAAGATCGGTATAGTTATCAATACCGGCCAATGCAGGGTTTAACAGGATATTATTAAAAATATATTGGGTACTCCGTGGAATTTCCTGCCCATAGCCAGAAAAAGACAGACAGGCGAGCAGAGAGAGCGCGTATAAAAATTTCATTTAAAACAATGATGATGCGTTAATTGATTGATAAAAAACTGATCAATACAGGTGCTAAGATAATAAGTTGTAGCCAATTATAAAGTATTTAATAATTATCTGTGCATTTCCTGTTCATGCCAGATCAAAAAGGTTTTTCTACATCAAATTAACCTTAAACAATTGCCGGCACATAAATATGGCTTCATAAACCGCTGCTTTACAATACTTTTTTCAGTAGCAATAAAAAAACTGTTTTTTTTTGACCCAAAAATGCCGAGTTCTTTTGATGTGAATTCAAAATATTGTAAGTTTAAAGTTTTTTAAGCGCTTAGCTTATAAAAATTTTATTCCCAAACAATGTTACGTGTCGATAGTTCTAAAGCCTGTAAAGTGGTGTACTCTTTGTGCAAGCATGAGTATCTGGGCTATTTAATTGAGCCGCACGTAGTTCAGCTTAATCCACAGGGCGATTTTTCTTTCACTTACCAACGGATTTTCACGCATACGGCCGAAGAATTTAATGCCTGTTTAAGTGATATTGACTATAAGCTGATCAAGATCTTAGATGATATTGAGCAAGATTCGCTCATTAAAAAATATTATAAAAAACTAATCAGGCCTACCGAGTTCTTTACCAAAATTTTCGACGATAAGTTTTATGAAAATGTTCGGCCCAAGATTGAGAAGAAACTCGCCGAAGCCCTGGAAATTTTAAAGGTTAAAAACGAGCTGTATGTGATGGACAAAGATGGCTGGCCCGTGGAGCGCAAAATCGAACTTGCCGCCGAACCCGCATCTATTCTTTTCCATTTCCGCCGAAATGAAACCGAAACGCGCTATTTCCCGACCATTAAATACCAGAACCTGCGCATCGAATTTATGTTTAAAGAAGCACAGATCATCAGCAACAAGCCTGCATGGCTATTGCTGAACGATGTGTTATACTTTTTTGATCAGGATATTGAGGGCAAAAAACTACAGCCCTTTTTAAATAAACGCTTTATTGCGATCCCCAAAACAACAGAAGCCACTTATTTCGAAAAATTTGTAGCCCCTTTGATCGAAAAACACCACGTTTACGCAGAGGGTTTCGAAATCAGGACCGAGCAATTTGAGGCCATCCCGGTAATTAAAGTTTTATATGTAGATGGCGGCCTTTCTCAGATTCAGTTATACTTTAAGTATGGAGAATATACGTTTCCTGTAGAAAATGCCCATAAAGTAACCGTGCGTTTAGAAAAAACGGACGATAATTATATTTTTCACCGCGTAAAACGCTCGGCAGAATGGGAGAAAAAGCAATTCAGCTTACTGTTATCATTAGGATTAAAAAAAACAAGCTCGCTGTTCAGTAACCTGGAAGTGGCGGCCGCAGATGATAACCCAAGTTACGGTGCCATTAACTGGGTAAACGAGCATATCGAAATCCTGCAGGCATCGGGCTTCGAAATTGAGCAGGCTACCGGGCAAAAGAAGTTTGTATTCGGCGTTAGTAAAATCGATCTTGAGGTTAAAGAAGGCAACGACTGGTTCGATATCAATGCCGTGGTTTGGTTTGGTAAATACCAGATTCCTTTTCTTTCGTTAAAACAGCATATTTTACATAAAAAGCGCGAATTTTTATTGCCTGATGGCGAAGTGGCCATTATTCCGGATAAATGGTTTACGCAGTACGGCAGCTTGTTCAGCCTGGCCGAAGCCGGAAAAACACTAAAATTAAAGAAACACCATATAGGTTTAATAAACGATCTGGCAGAAGACAGTTTAGCAAATGTTACGCTCGAACGAAAGCTTCAACGCTTATCGGATTTTGAAGATATTGCCGACACGCAAATGCCTGTTCACTTTAAGGGCAGTTTGCGCGATTACCAAAAGGCCGGATATAACTGGTTCAGCTTTTTGCGTGAGTACAATTTTGGGGGCTGCCTGGCCGATGATATGGGTTTGGGTAAAACCATCCAAACATTGGCCATGTTGCAAAAGGTTAAAGAAGATGATCAGCTGCTGGGCATCCAAACCACGTCGCTTATTATAATGCCCACCTCCTTAATTTACAACTGGCTAACTGAAGCAAAAAAATTCACCCCGAAGCTGAAAATACTGGCCCATACCGGTACAAACCGGAATAAGGATGTGGCCAATTTTGCCAATTACGATATAATCATTACCACCTATGGCGTTACCCGGGTGGATGTAGATGAACTGAAAAACTTCTATTTCAACTACATTATACTCGATGAAAGCCAGAACATTAAAAACCCGGCATCAAAATCTTTCAAGGCTGTTAGGAGCTTAAAATCTAAACACAAACTGATTTTGAGCGGTACGCCTGTAGAAAACTCGGTAAGCGATTTATGGTCGCAGTTAACCTTTTTAAACCCCGGCTTATTAGGTACACAGGCATTTTTCTTCGAAGAATATGTACAGGCAATAGAGAAGAAAAAAGACGAAGAAAAGGCACGTAAACTGCAGTCGATTATTAAACCTTTCGTACTCCGCAGAACCAAAGAACAGGTGGCTGCAGAATTACCGCCCAAAACGGAACAGGTAATTTATTGCGACATGAGCGAAGACCAGGCGGCCTATTACGAAAAAACCAAATCGGCGTACCGCAATGATTTATTGCAGAGCATGGACGATGGCACTTTTGCGCAAAAACAGGTTCAGCTCTTGCAGGGATTAACCGCATTGCGCCAATTGGCCAACCACCCGGTAATGATTGATGGCGAGTACATGTCAGATTCAGGAAAGTTTGAAAACGTAATCCATACACTGGATAATGTTTTAAAGGGCGGACATAAAGTGCTGGTATTTTCTCAATTTGTAAAACATCTCGATATCTTTAAAAAGCATTTCGAGGCCGAAAATATTCCTTTTGCTTATTTAGATGGTGCAACGCGCAACCGTGGTGAGATTGTTTCAGAATTTCAGCAGAATACCGAACTGAAAGTCTTTTTGATTTCTATTAAAGCTGGTGGCGTAGGCTTAAACTTAACACAGGCCGATTATGTTTTCATCCTCGACCCATGGTGGAACCCGGCCGTAGAACAGCAGGCCATCGACAGGACGCACCGTATTGGTCAGGACAAAAAGGTTTTCATTTATAAATTTATTGCGAAAGATACCGTAGAAGAGAAAATCCTTGCCTTACAGAACCGAAAAAAATCTCTTGCAAATTCGTTGATTACAACAGAAGAGAGTTTCTTTAAATCGTTAAGCAAAGACGATATCAGGGATATATTGAATTAAGTTCTTGTGTTTTAACCGTAAAAGGCTAGTAAGAGAATGCACAGAGTGGGAAGCAGAAAGCATAGTGCAGAGCACTTAGGTGTTTACACTATGCTAAACCACTGACCCAACATGTCCCTCTCTTCAAGGAGAGGGACAGCACAAAACTAGCCTTCGTACATCCTTTAACAGGGTGAGGTCAAAACTCTTTCACCCTTGATTTGTTATAGTAGAACATAAATTCTACCATCATGACAAATCAAGATTTTAATACCGCCGTAAATAACGTTAAAGAAGCATGGAAATACCCAGAGCTGTTCGAAAATGTTTCAAAATCCGAACGTTGGTTATCTGGCGCCGCAGGAACATACCTTCTTTTTAAAGGCATTACAAGCATTTTTTCACACCCCGTTATTGGCCTAACAGGTGCAGCAATTGGCGCAGGACTACTATACCGTGGCATTACCGGCTATTGCCCCATGCGCGATCTGGCCGAACAGCGCAAAGAAGATATTGCCCCCGACGAAGTTATTATAAGCGAAACCTATGTTGTTGACGATTTGGGGTAAAATTTTAAATACTAAACTTCCATTTCTTAATAAACTGGTTAACTTTAAAAAGTTAAACCACAATTATGAACAAGTACACACTATTATTTATTCCTGTTTTATTTGCAGGGCAAGCTATGGCACAAGATAAGAAACCAGATCCTGCCAAAGACCCAAAAACAACCGAGGTTTGGGAACCCGTTCCAAAAATCGTTACTCCGGGCAAATTGCCACAGGATGCACCTTCAGATGCGACTATTTTGTTTAACGGCAGAAATCTGGATGCTTGGCATTCTGTTAAAGATCCATCAAAACCTGCTGCATGGACTATCGACGACGGCTTTTTTACCGTAAAAAAAGGTACAGGAAATATCGAAACCAATAAAAAATTTACCGATTACCAATTGCATATGGAATGGAAAATTCCTGAAAACATATCTGGCGAAGGACAGGCGCGCGGCAACAGCGGCGTGTTTTTAGCTTCAACAGGTGGTGGCGATGATGGTTATGAAATCCAGATTATGGACGCCTATAACAACAAAACCTATGTAAACGGTCAAACCGGAAGTGTTTATAAACAGGCTATTCCATTGGCAAATGCAAACAAAAAACCGGGCGAATGGCAATATTACGATATCATCTGGAATGCCCCACGTTTTAACGAAGATGGTACCGTGCAAAAACCGGCAAGCGTTACCCTATTTTTAAATGGCGTGCTTTTGCAGAACGGTTATGTACTAAAAGGTGAAACCCGTTATATCGGTGCCCCTGAGTATAAAAAACATGGTCCGGCCTCTATTAAATTGCAAGATCACGGCGATCCAAGTCCGGCCATTAGCTTTAGGAACATTTGGGTTAGAGAACTATAATCTCAGCTAAAAGATGGTCCTCGTTTGTAACGAAGATCGATGAGAATTGCGATTTTATCGCTGTGAGCAACGACTCACATTAAAAATGTGATCCTCATGCACCCCCGTTATAAACGGGAACGGTTATAAAGAATTATAATTTCAACAAAACAACAATAAGAAACCTGCAGGCCAAAAACTTGCAGGTTTTGTTTTTACAGGATAATTTGATTTAATTGTAGTGGATTAATTAACGTATTTTTTTTTATGAACAAAGGCAGATTAGAAGCATTTAGCGATGGTGTAATTGCAATCATCATCACCATTATGGTTTTAGAGATTAAGGTTCCCGAGCATGGCGATACTTTGGCCAGCCTAAAACCGCTCATTCCGAAATTCATCAGCTATATTTTAAGCTTTATTTATGTTGGCATTTATTGGAACAATCACCATCATTTAATGCATGCTGTAAAAAAAGTAAATGGATCAATGCTTTGGGCAAACCTTAATTTTCTTTTTTGGCTTTCGTTATTCCCGGTAGCTGCCGGGTGGATGGGCGAGCATCATTTTGCTTTATGGCCTGTTATTGTTTATGGCGCAGTGCTCTTTCTCGCAGCCCTTTCTTACACCCTGCTGGTTATCGTGATCAAAAAAACCGAAGGACAGTTTTCGCTTGTGGTACTTGCCATCGGGAATGATGCAAAGGGTAAATATTCCCTACTCTTCTATATTGCCGGCGTAGCACTAAGTTTTATCAATCCCTGGTTTGGTGTGGCACTCTATTCGGCAGTAGCCTGCATTTGGTTCATCCCCGATAAAAGAATAGAAAATGCGATGCGCGAACAAAATTTAATCGATGGTAAAGGCGAAGATTAATGTTAATGGCTATGAAGCATTTCCATATATAATTCCCGGTTAATCATCTCTGCCCCTAAACTCATTAAATGCTCGTTCGGCAGTTGACAATCGATTAAACTGATATTCATTTTGCTCAGGAAAATCAATGCTGTTTTTGAGGCATTGCTCACATGGCTAAACATGCTTTCGCCACAAAAAACCCCGTTAACCTTTAAGCCATATAAACCACCTACCAGCACATCATTTAGCCAAACTTCTACACTGTGTGCATAGCCCTGTTGGTGAAGGGAAATATAAGCCTGTTGCATTTCATTGGTAATCCAGGTACCGTCCTGCCCTTTTCTTTCCGTGCTGGCGCAGTTCAAAATCACATCGGCAAAAGCCTGGTTCAAGGTTACTTTAAAAACCTCCTGATTGAGGACTTTTTGCATGCTCTTACTGATCTTTACTTTATCGGGATAAATTACGCAACGTTTGTGCGGCGAATACCAGAGGATCGGTTCGCCCTCGCTAAACCATGGAAATATACCGTTCGAGTAAGCAATTAACAATCTTTCAATACTTAAATCGCCGCCAACAGCCAACAAACCATCCTCTTCTGCCAAAGCCGGATCTGGAAAACTTGGACTATCATCTAGTAGTTGAAAAAACATCAACAAAAATAAAGAAAGAAAACAAAGATTAAACCCTTGCGTTTTAAATATGTCATACTGTAAAACAGGCTACTATGAGCGCAAAAGATAATTTCTTAAAAGTAAAACATCTTTATAACCGGGCAGGCTTCGGAATTTCATATACAGATCTTGAAAAATTAAGCCGGAGAAACATCGATAAGGTTGTAGACAACCTGATTAAAGATTCCCAAAAACACGACCCCATCAATTTAGTGAACGATTACGAATCAAAACGCCAGCTTTTGGCTCAGGCTGGCTTATATTCGAAAAAAGACCTGAACGATGAAGAGAAGAAAATGCGCCAGCAGATTATCCGCGAACAAAACGAGGTAAGCCGCGACCTAAACATCGCCTTCGTTAATAAAATGATCAATACCGATGCGCCATTGAGGGAAAAGATGACGCTCTTTTGGCATGGCCATTTTGCCTGCCGCAGCAACAACCCGTTCTTTGCGCAACAGTTGAATAATATTCAGAGAGAAAACGGACTGGGAAGCTTTAAAACGTTATTAGTTGAAGTTTCCAAGTCGCCTGCAATGCTACAGTACCTTAATAACCAGCAGAACAAAAAAGGGAAACCAAATGAAAATTTCGCCCGCGAACTGATGGAACTTTTTACGCTGGGAAGAGGAAATTATACCGAGCAGGATATTAAAGAATCGGCCAGGTCTTTTACCGGCTGGATGTATGATAAGGATGGCTCATTTATTTTTCGAAAAAACCTGCACGATGATGGTACAAAAACCTTTTTCGGAAAAATAGGAAATTTTGAAGGTGAAAATATTATCGATATTATTTTAGAGAAGCCAGAAACATCGCAGTTCATCGCCCGGAAAGTATATAAATTTTTTGTTAACGATAATCCGAACGAAGCACACGTTAAAGAACTTGCTACACATTTCTACAATTCGAAATACGACATCGCTTCTATGATGAAAAAGATGTTTACTTCCGATTGGTTCTACAACACTGAAAACGTAGGCACCAAAATTAAATCGCCAGCCGAATTCTTAGTAGGATTAAGTCGCGAGTTTTATGTTACCTACAATAAGCCACAGGTATTAATCCAGTTGCAGAGCAGTTTGGGCCAATATTTATTTAACCCACCAAATGTTGCGGGCTGGCCTGGCGGACAAAACTGGATCGATAGTTCTTCGTTAATGCTGCGCATGCGGATCCCTTCACTGGTTTTAAATGATGGGGAAATCGATTTCAGCGGCAAGGCCGATCCCGAAGATGAAGCTGTGATTGCGTTGAGCAGAACGGCAACCACCAATGCAAATGCCAATATGAAACCTAAATCGTACGTTAATGCAAATGCCGATTGGCCTAAATTTTTAGATACCCTACCAAAAGGATTAACCCCTCTGGAGCTTACTGAGTTTCTTTTACAGCCAAAATTAAACGCAAAAATTACAACGATGGTGAGCGATAATAAGGGATTGCGCAGTACAGCCGTGGAGATTACGAGCATGCCCGAATATCAGCTTTGCTAATTTGGCTCATGGTTAGATGGCTCATGGTTGATAGCCAAAAAGCCGAATACCGAAGTTTTAAATGGGTTGACAGTTCATAGCCGATTCGCTAAACTCTCAGACCATTAACCATAAAAACTATGAGCTATAAGGCCATGAACCATAGCACTATGAACCAAAGAACCATGAACCACTATTCAAAACATCATTAGCTAAAAACTAACAACATGAACAGAAGAAATTTTTTAAGAAATACAGGTTTTGTTGCCGCGGGTTCGTTATTCGTTCCGGCTTTTATGAAACCGCTAGAAGCCATGGCACTTGATGAACTGAGTTTATACAAAAACCTTGTTGTGGTACAGCTTTCTGGAGGAAATGATGGATTAAACACAGTTATTCCGTTCGGAAACGACATCTATTACCAAAAAAGAAAGAGCATTGCCATTAAACCCGAAGAGGTAATTAAGCTGAACGATATGCAGGGCTTAAACCCAAATATGGCTGCTTTACAGGAAATTCACGACCAGGGCTGGATGACCGTCATTAACGATGTGGGTTATCCCAATCCCGACCGTTCGCATTTCCGTTCTATGGATATCTGGCAAACCGGAAGCGATAGCAACCAGTTTCTTTCTACCGGATGGATTGGCCGCTACCTCGATAGCAACTGCCAAACCTGTAAATTCCCTTATACAGCCATTGAGGTAGACGATTCACTTTCTCTGGCGATGAAAGGACAGACTAAAAAAGGAATTGCATTAAAAGACCCGGCAGCATTGTTCCGCAATACAAACGATCCGTTTTTTAAATCCATGTTGCAGAATGATAAGGAACATTTGGATGAAGATAATTTAGGTTACCTATATAAAACCATGATCGAAACTTCATCTTCTGCCAATTATATCCAGAATACTTCAAAAATTTATCAATCTAAATCAACTTACCCCACCTCTGGTTTTGCCAATCAGCTAAAAACGGTTTCGAAGTTTATCTCTTCGGGATTAAAAACAAGGGTATATTATGTTTCTCTAAGTGGCTTCGATACGCATGTGAATCAGATTGGGCAGCAGGGAAATCTGCTTAAACAATATAGCGAAGGCATGGCCGCTTTCCTGAAAGATTTAAAATCGAATAATAAGCTGGATGATACCCTTGTAATTACTTTCTCTGAATTTGGCCGCAGGGTTGAACAGAATGCGAGTAACGGTACCGACCATGGCACGGCCAATAACATGTTCATTTTTGGTGGAAAACTGAAGAAACAGGGAATTTTTAACGCCGCACCAAACCTGAGCGATTTAGATACCGGCGATTTAAAATACCAGCTCGATTTCAGGCAGGTTTATGGTACCATTTTAGATAAATGGCTCGATGTAAACAATGCCGATATCCTGAATAAAAAATTTAATACGCTTGATTTTATATAGCGATTTCAAAGGAGTCAAGTTTCATGGCACGCTGGCCATTGAACTTGACTTCTCCTGATATTTATTTCCTTTTCAATACATATACAGGCCGATTAGAATCTGCGGTCACCTGCTCGGTATAAAGATTAAACAGTTCATAACCATAAGCTTTCATTTTGTTCACCGCATCAATGGCCGAATTAAATTCAAGTTTTCTGCCTTTGTCATCTCTGATATAGAGTTCGCTATAATCATCAACCTTTTGCCCATATTCCAGTGCGATAAATTGCCTATCTGCTAAAAAACTTTTTGCTGCACGGATCTGGATATAATCCGCATGGATATCGGTCAGCCTTACACCATTTACATTTTGGGCTTTGGCCCCGAACAGCCCAAAGCATGCGGTGAATGCCGCTGCAAGAATTAATTTTTTCATGTTGTGTTTCTTTTGTGTGTAATTCTAAATTACAAATAATCAGCTAAACATCATCATGCTGTAACAAAACACCTATTCTTACATCTTAACCTAAACAGCACAATGAACTTTTTAGGCAATATTATCTGGATTATTTTTGGCGGCATCTTCATTTTCTTCGAATATATTATTGGGGGTTTAATCCTTTGTTTAACCATTGTAGGCATTCCATTCGGCATTCAATGTTTTAAATTTGCCATTGTAGGCCTCGCGCCATTTGGTGTAAAAATAACCGATACATCATCCAATACCGGCTGCCTTTCTACCATAATGAACCTGATCTGGATTTTTTGCGGCGGTTTCTGGATTGCCTTAACCCATTTGTTTTTCGGCATCCTGCTCTGCATCACAATTGTCGGTATTCCGTTCGGCCGCCAGCATTTTAAATTGATGAACCTGGCCTTTACACCTTTCGGAAAATCAATTTCTTAATTTCCTATTCGATTCTGTCATTTCCGGGGAGGAGAAATCTATATTTTAACTAGTCAAGTTCCCAGTTTGGTGGCTCACCAAACCATATGGAAACAAATCTATATTTTTTTTTGAAAAGCAGGTTCCTGTGTCCGTCGGAACCGAAAGCCCCGCCATTCGCTATAGCCCTTATGATCCCGATGAAAAATCGGGACGGGGCTGCCGCTGTTGTCGGGTTTAGTAAACAGTGGTACAGTGCTTCTAGAATCTACTCTGCGCAGATCTTCATAATCAGCGGGAAATATTTCTTTTTGCCCATTCCCAATTTGGCGGCTCAACAAACCATCAGGAAACAATTCAATGTTTTTTTGAAAAGCACCCCGATTGAGTGGATGCCCACGATATTTCAACGGGGCAGAAAGAAAAGTGGGACTATCGAATCCGATTAGCACTACTATTGCGCTCCAAATTATTGGATCAAACCTATAAATTTAGAATGTGCAATGGCCTGAGCGCTGTTATTAAATAAACAGGCAATCACCCCTTTATTTTCCACCTTTTTAAGCAAGGCCCTGGTTTCGGCTTCTCTTTCCGGGCGAATATTCCGGATATAAACAGCCTCAATATTTTCGGGGTATTTTTCTACTATGCCTGCATAAATTTCAGGATCATGTTGCGAATTATCCCCAAAAAAGACAAACTTTTGGTTTGGGAAAGCATCCAGAATGCGCATAACCCTTAATAACTTGCCCTCATGCCCTGTTTTCCCGGTTTTGATCAGATCCTTCCACCTTTTTAAGGTATTTAATAAAAAAGCACCGTCGGGCAGCTTGTTAAACTTAAAAGTTTCAATCAGATAATCGTATAAATTCCATTCGCTACTGCTCACGTAAAAAAAAGGATTAGGCTGATCTACTTCCGTATGCGATAAGGCCAATTGCTGGTAATGACTGGCTGCATCAAGAAAAGTTTTACGTGTATGTGGGTTTTTGATAAACAGTTCCCTAAGCCGCCTGCCAATGGTTGCCGAATGCGAAACCATTACGGTATCATCCACATCCGAAATAAAAGCATATTGGGTAATGTGCGGCACATAAATTTTCCCAAGCCCAGCATTTAACACGGCTCCATTCTGATCAATTGCCTCTACTTTAACATCGTGCCAGCCTGCGGCAACATCCTGCCCGGCCTTCCATTCGAATTTAAAAAAACCATCGCCTTCGGTTTTATTATAAATAACCTGATCGAAAAATTGTAGACGCACCTCAACAAAAGCATAGGGTTTTAAAATAAATAGCTTTAAGAGGTGTACAATATTTACAAAGATGTTATTGCTGTAAATCTGTTTTGTTTTGGCCCTGCGTTTAAAAACATGGCCATAAACCACTAAATTATGCGCGTGCCCATAACCATGATATACTTTTACACTTACAGATTTATTCATCGTTATTAAAACAGAGTTTATTAAAAGTTGTTTGTGATGTAAATCATAAGGTAACAACATGAAATTGCTATTCATCATCAATCCAGGCTCTGGCAGTCACGATATTAATTTAAAAGAAGTAATTTCTAAACACTTCGACGCAAAAAATACTGAGGTTGACCTGTTCGAACTGCCTGAAAACTGTTCTTTAGATAAGATAAAAGCAAAAATTAGCGGTGCAAAAGCCGATCGTGTGGTGGCTGTTGGCGGTGATGGTACCTTAAAACTGGTAGCCGAATGCCTATTGAACACCGAAACCCCAATCGGGATAATCCCCGCAGGTTCGGCCAATGGAATGGCAAAAGAACTGGGAATCCCGACAGATATTGAACTTGCTTTATCCATTTTAGCGGAAGGCAAACTCCAGAAGATCCATGTGGTTAAGCTGAATGATGAAATCTGCATCCATTTATCCGACCTTGGTTTTAATGCTTATCTGGTAAAAAAATTTGACACACTGCCGCAGCGCGGTATGTGGGGCTATGCCAAGGCCACATGGCATGCGCTGTGGAACCACCGGAGAATGGAGGTGCAGCTAAAGCTTAAAGATGAAACCATCACTTCAAAAGCAGCCATGGTAGCCATTGCCAATGCAACCATGTACGGCACCGGGCTAAAAATAAACCCTGATGGAAAACTGGACGATGAGCTTTTTGAGGTGGTTTTGGTTAAAGATTATTCCTACCTCGAAATATTAAAAATATGGATCACAAAATTACCTTTCAATCCTAAAAAGATAGAAGTATTTCAAACCGCAGAGGTTAAAATTTCTTCCAGGCATAAAGCACATTTTCAGGTAGATGGAGAATATATCGGCAGGGTAAATACTGTAAATGCCAATATTCTGCCGGCGGCCATAACCGTGGTTTTACCTCAGCCATCAGAATGATGCCCGTTGGATCCTGATGGTAAAGTATAACCTGAAGAATTCGGCTATAAAACAAACCCGGAATAAAATATCGAACCAGCGATCGCCAAGGCTTAATACTTCTGGCAGGTAAGTGATAAATCCGATAGAAAATACCCATACCACCAGGCGGAACGGAAATTGAATGTAATAGGTTATAAATCCGAATTTCTTAAACAAGATTAAACCCGTTGCCGTAATAAACAACGATACAAATAATGGCAATAGCAAAACTACCTTGGCCTGAGAAAGTACCTGATCGGGAATTTCGTTTAAGTGTGTTAAAATCTGCCAAAACTGTTTAAACAGCAAAATGATACTAACGATATCCAATAAGGCAAAAAATCTGGTTGTATTTCTCATTTACTTACAATACTTTGCTAAATAATCGTCGGCCATTTTACTCCCCATGTATTTAACAAATAAAAAATCCTCGCAGGCACCTTGTTTATCGCCCTGTTTTATTTTTTTCAGCGCCATTTTTATTCTATCACCCAGGTAATCATCATCAATACCCAATTGGTTTTTAATGGCAATAATCTGAACTTCCTGTCCAGCTTTGGCCTGATCGATATGCTTGTAAAAATTGATAACCGAATTGGTTAAGGCTTCTTCGGCCTGGTAACTGCGGATGGCATCCTGCATGGCTTCGCTCGATTTCCCTTCGCAATTGTAACCAGAAAGCACAAAATTTACCGGTGCAACAATCGAAACCGTAGTATCATAACCCGCCGGCACCTGCCATTTGCCACTGCTCATCCGAACTAAACGCAAAGCTTCTTCATCCAGATCGGATAATATTCCTTTACTTATTTTCGAAAAGTATACCTTTCCCTGCGCATCGAGTTTAAAACTTACATTCACCGTGCCCTGGATACAATTATCCTTCGAAAACTGCGGATAAATGGTATTCTCCCTCAGGAAATTTGTAAAACCGCTTTTACCAGATTTAAACTGTACCTGCGCAAAAGCAAGCGAACAGCAAAAGATCAAACAAATGGCGAACAGGTATTTCATCCTACTAATTTACAGTTTATTCAGGTTTTACCGCAGAGAACGCAAAGTTTTCGCAGAGCTTGGTGGCGTCACCCTGAATTTATTTCAGGATCTTTATTGCAGTATAAAATTCGTACCCTCTGCTCTTTGCTCCCTGCTCTTGGCTATTAAGAAAAAGTATATCTCAAAATAAGCCCAGGATCGGGGCAATTGGCTAAATATTTCTCCTTCTCACTGAACCTGCAAACACCGGGGTAATCTCCTTTTAATCCACCCATATCTTCGATTACCTGAAAATGAAGGTGCGGCGGCCAAAACCCATTCTCTTCTTTAGTGCCCAATTCAGCAATTTTACTTCTAGCAGGGATAAATTTACCTTCTTCTAAGCCGTTTAATGATGCCAAGCTTAAATGACCGTACAAGGCATTAAATTTAAACCCATCTATTTCGTAAGAAAGAATAATGGTTGCCCCATAATCGCCAAAGTTGTTATTATTGGCAAAACTGTGCACAATAGCATCGTAAAAATTATAGATTGGTGTTCCCGCCGGGGCCCAAATGTCTATACCCAAATGTAACCTACGGGGTTCTTCACTAGTATTAAAATGAGCACTTCGCGAATATATGGTCCGGTGTTCGTTGTAGCCGCCAATGCCGTAACGGGCGTTATTTTCGGTAAGTTTGTGGTTTACCCAATCCGAAAATAGATCTGTATTATCCAAAATTCCGTCGGATAATTCGGTATTTGCCGCTGTAAAATCTAAAGGTAAAAGCTGGTCGCGCGCTGCATCAAAATCAACAACTTTTTGAATCATTAAAGCATTTGACTGGATAACCTGCTCGAAAGTTTTCATTTAAATTTATTTAAAAATATAAACGAAGTTATAGATATAGTGTGATAAAGCTCCCCCTATTACAAACAGGTGCCAAAGTTCGTGACTGTGCATCCACCTATACATCTGTTTATCTTTTGCATAATAATAGGTTCCGGCAATGTAAAAAACGCCCCCAAACAAGAGCCAAAAAATTGCACCGATAGGCAAAGTACCTAACATTTTCTGTAGCAGAGGCACAATTAGGCAGCCCATTAAAATATAAATTGACAAAGAAACTGCCGTGCTTTTTAAACGGTTAAAGATTTTAAGCAGGCAACCCACAATGGCAATAATCCATACAATGGCAAAGAGGCTCCAGCGCAACCAACCATCAAAAACCAATAGTGCAGTTGGGGTATATGAGCCTGCAATCATCAAATAGATGCAGCAGTGATCGAATTTCTGCCAAAAACGCACACCGTAATCGGTAGCAGGATAACCATGGTACATGGCACTTACCCCAAATAGGATAAAGGTGCCTATGCTGTAAATCCATGCTGCAATATATTCGATTGGGGTATTGCACTTTTGGAGCAATATGTAACCTGCCGGGATTGCAATCAATGCCGGTACAAAATGAGTAAAGAAATTAACGGGTTCCCTTAGCTTCCTCACAAAGATTATTCGCTGTCTTCGTCTTTTTGCCTTGGTTCTTTTGCTATCTTATCGAAAAGATGGTCCATACGCTCTACATACTCGTTGGTATCATCAACAAAGAAAGTAAGTTCTGGCACTACCCTTACCTGATGGCGGATCCTGCTGCCTAATTTATACCTGATCTCGCCTGAATGTGCGTTAACTGTATTGATAGAAAGCGTGGTATTATTGGTATTAAAAAAGCTCAGATAAACTTTTGCCACTGCCAGATCGGGCGAAACCCGAACCCGGGTAATGGTTACCAATGTGTTAGGCAAAAATGCAGCACCTTCACGCTGAAATATCTGTGCCAACTCCTCTTGTAATACTCCTGCAAATTTCTGCTGACGTTTACTTTCCATAATGTTTTTATCTATCGCCCTTGCTACGAAACCTTACAGGTTTTTAAAACCTGCAAGGTTTACTTATCGCCCTGCAACAACGTAATTTATCTAATATAACAAATTACTATCATACGGGTACCTCGCTACATGCGCGGCTTTAACTTTATCGTACAATAGTGTTTTAAACTCCTCAAGGTTTTCTTTTTGTGTGGCCGATATAAACAATACAGGCACTTTATCATGGCTCATCCAACTTTTCTTAAAGTCTTCTAATGTTAATTTGCCATCATCCTCTTCATCTTCAAGCTCTGGTGATACATAAGCATCAATTTTATTGAAAACCAAAATCATGTCCTTATCAATCGCGCCGATATCTTTTAAAGTTTCATTAACGGTATTGATCTGATCTTCGAAGTTAGGATGCGAAACATCAACCACATGGATCAATAAATCAGCCTCGCGAACTTCATCAAGGGTTGATTTAAAACATTCTACCAAGTGGTGAGGCAGCTTTCGGATAAACCCAACAGTATCTGAAAGCAAGAAAGGCAAATTTTCAATTACCACCTTACGAACAGTCGTATCCAGGGTTGCAAATAATTTATTCTCTGCAAATACCTCCGATTTCGAAAGCATATTCATAATGGTCGATTTACCTACGTTGGTATAACCAACCAAAGCCACCCGAATTAACTGACCGCGGTTTTTACGCTGTGTTTCGTTCTGGCGGTCGATATTTCTTAAACGCTCTTTTAACAGAGAGATTTTATTCAAAATAATACGCCTATCACTTTCAATCTGTGTTTCACCCGGCCCACGCATCCCGATACCACCTTTCTGGCGCTCCAAGTGGGTCCACATACCAGTTAAGCGTGGTAATACATATTGCAACTGTGCCAACTCTACCTGTGTTTTTGCCTGTGCAGTTTGGGCCCTGCCTGCAAAAATATCCAGGATCAGATTGCTCCGGTCCAAAACTTTAACCCCAAGCTCGCGGTCGATGTTGCGCAATTGTGATGGCGAAAGCTCATCATCAAAAACTACTACATCAATTTCTTCCGATTTCACATAAGCCTTAATTTCTTCGAGCTTTCCTGTACCCACAAAGGTTGCGCGCTCTGGCTTAAGCATTTTCTGCGTAAAAACCTTTTCTACCTTCCCTCCGGCAGTATCAACCAAAAAGGCCAGTTCATCTAAATATTCTTTTGTTTGGGCTTCTTTTTCGCCTGGAGTTACTACTCCAACTAAAATAACCCGCTCCTGCACAATTGCAGTATCATATGTTTTTTGTTTTCCCATGTAATTGATGCAAAGATACAAAATTTGCGAACGTGTAAATCTTTTGTTCAAACCGCGAAGCTTTTTACACCTGCGAGGTTTATAATCATCTATACCTGTGCCACAAATTCTTTTATTGCTGCTCCCGGATTATCCGTTTTCATAAAATTCTCGCCGATCAAAAACCCGTTAAAGCCGGCAGTTTTTAGTTCCCTGATGGTTTGTGGATTGCTGATCGCACTTTCTGAAATTTTTAAAAACTCATCAGGGATTTTGTTTACCAGATCGAACGAAGTCTGGATATCAACGGTAAAATCACCCAAATTTCTGTTGTTCACACCAATGGCATCCAGATTCGGGCAGATGCTACGCTCCAATTCTTCCAGGTTATGAACCTCTAGCAACACGTTTAAACCTAAATCTTTGGCAAACTTGCCGAAATCGTTAACCTGTTGAGGGGTTAAGATGGATGCGATCAATAAAATGATATCAGCACCCCAGGCTTTTGCCTCCAGGATCTGATACTCATCAATCATAAAGTCTTTCCTTAAGATCGGAATATCATTTGCGGCCCGCGCAGCCAGAATATCGTCGGTTTTACCCCCAAAGAAATCAACATCGGTTAATACAGATAATGCAGATGCACCAGCGGCATTGTAAGCCTGCGTTACTTCTGCAACGTCAGCAACACCATTAATTAAGCCTTTTGATGGCGAACGGCGCTTAAATTCGGCGATAATACCGGTACGGTCTTCGGCCAGCAGAAACTCCTTAAATGAATAAGGTGTTCTGTTAAAGTGCACCGAACTTTCTAAATCCTGTACAGAAACCAAGGCTTTTGCGGCTGCGATTTCTTCTTTTTTGCGTAATACGATTTTATTTAAAATGTTCATTTTTCACCAATACGTCATGCTGAATTTATTTCAGCATCTAATAAGTTAATTAATTCCGGTCAATTGAGATCCTGAAACAAGTTCAGGATGACGACCGGATGAATAAAGCTAGGGGGCTGTTAACCAGTTCTCCATCATCTGTTTGCCATACTCTGTAAGCACACTTTCAGGGTGGAACTGTACGCCGCGTACATCCAACGTTTCGTGCCTTAAGGCCATAATCTCACTTTTATGGTCGCGGGCTGTAATTTTTAAGCACGATGGGAAATTTTCTTTACTTACTACCCAGCTATGGTAACGGCCAACATTTATCGTTTGCGGGCATTCCCAGAACAAAGGCTCATCGCCATCAACAACGGTAACCGGTGTAGCAATGCCATGCATTGGCCTGCCCAAATTTAATAAGGTACCGCCAAAAGCTTCGGCAATGGCCTGTTGACCTAAACACACACCAAAAATACTCTTGGTTGGCGCATAGGTTCTAATTACATCCAATAATAATCCAGCCTCTTCAGGGATACCTGGCCCTGGAGAAAGCAAAATCTTATCATATTTATCTACATCGGCCAGTTCGAATTTATCGTTTCTCCAAACTTCGGCTTCGTAACCCACTTCATTAATTAAATGCACCAGATTGTATGTAAAGCTATCGTAGTTATCGATTACCAATACTGTTTTCTTATTTATATTTTCCATTGTATTTCTTACTCGTGGATTTACTCCAAACTAAAAACTGTCAACTCCCAATTAAATTCCTTCTGCCATCTGCACCGCCTTGCGCAAAGCGGCAATTTTATTGTTCACTTCCTGCATTTCGGTTTCGGGAACAGAATCGGCCACAATACCTGCACCAGCACGGTAATGCAGCTCGTTATTTTTGCTCATAAATGTTCTGATCATAATGGCGTGGTTAAAATCTTCGTTAAAGCCCATAAAACCAATTGCACCGGCATAGAAATTCCGGCCAAGCTTTTCGTTTTCATCGATCAATTGCATGGCCTTATATTTCGGTGCACCACTCAAAGTACCCGCTGGGTAGGTATCTGCAACCACCTTAAAGGCACTCACATTTTCTTGCAGGTGACCGCTCACTTTACTTACCAGGTGAATGAGGTGCGAATAGTATTGTACCTCTTTAAAAGATTTTACCTCAACACGGTTACAATGCCTGCTTAAATCGTTCCTGGCCAAATCGACCAGCATTACGTGCTCTGCACTTTCTTTCGGGTCTTGCTCCAGTTTACGGGCCTGCTCCGCATCTTCAATGTCGTTTCCACTGCGTTTAAAGGTTCCGGCAATGGGGAAAATATTGGCCGAGTTATTTTTAATGGTAATCTGCGCTTCGGGTGATGAACCAAACAGTTTAAAATTTCCGTAATCGAAATAAAACAGGTACGGAGATGGGTTTATAGAGCGCAGGCAACGGTAAACGTTAAACTCATCTCCCGAAAAAGCCTGTTTAAATGCGCGCGATGGTACAATCTGAAAAACATCACCTCGGTATATGTGCTTTTGAAGCTTTTCTACCAGGTCCATAAAACCCTGGTCGGTTAGGTTTGAACTTTCTGTACCGCGGAGCTGAAACTTATATTCGGGATAGTTCTTGTTCTGGATAAGGTATTCCATTTTTTCCAGTCCACCTTCTTCTTCGCCTTCGAAAGTATTTTTGAAGAGTGTAATTTCATTTTTAAAATGGTCTATCGCGATGATATAACGGTACAGGTGATACTGCATTTCAGGAATTTCCTCCCCTTCAGGCGTTTCGGAAGTAAACTTAATATCTTCAAAATGCTGCACGGCATTCCAGGTAAAGTAACCGAACAAACCACTCGATATAAACTTGATCTCGGGCAGTTCCGTTTCGCTGAATTTATCTTTAAAAGCTGCAATTTCTTCAATCAGGTTTTTGCTTTCGGTAATTTCTACAGCACCATCGGGAAAATAGGTTTCTAAGCGCGATCCCTTCAAAATAATCCCGGCAACGGGATCGGCACAAACAAAACTCATTGAGTTTTCCCTACTGTGGTAATCGGAACTTTCTAATAAGATGCTGTTGGGGTACACATCACGTAAGCGTAAATAAATGCTCACTGGTGTTGTGGTATCGGCAAGCATTTTTTTGTAAGTTGTATTTATTTTATACATGATAAAGGTAAATGGTATAAGGTGTAAGGCTTATGGTTTGCATTCTTGTAATTTTTAAACAATAAAAAGCCCGGCGTGTGGTTCTACGCCGGGCTTTAATGGTTCTTTAATAAGGTTTAGGTTGATAAACTATATTTTTTTCATACGCAGCCAGCGCAATCCGTTTTCGAATTACTTTGCCAAAGCCATGTATGTATATTGTTGATCATGAGCCACAAAAATATAAAGAATTTTGAAAAATGGAAATATTTATGAAAATATATTTAGTCCGAAGTCTAGAGCCGGAAGACTGCTTACGCTCGTTTCCAAACGGGCGTGTAATAGTTATGCATTTTTAACCCATTAAACGATAAAAGCGTTTGGCTACCGATGCACCCGTTAAAAACGAGCAAGCTATAATTAATAAAAAAGGTCTTAGCGAGACGCTAAGACCAGTATGAGTATGATTCTTCTACAATGGTAACGCAGCGAAGATATTCCGTGCTTTCAGTGTTTCCGTGGCAGCAGAGTTTACGAAAAAGGTCTTAGCGAGACGCTAAGAGGACTGCTTACGCTCGTTTCCAAACGAGCGTGTAATAGTTATGCGTTTTTAACGCATTAAACGATAAAATCGTTTGGCTATCGATGCACTCGTTAAAAACGAGCGCAAGCTATAATTAATAAAAAAGGTCTTAGCGAGACGCTAAGACCAGTATGAGTAGGAAGGCCGAAGCCGATTATAACACAAGATTACCTTTGAACTACTTACGCTTTACGCCATGCGCCCAGCCCTATGCTTACGAAACTCCAAAAAACGATCTTCCCGGAACATCTTTAACCATCAACAAAATGGCAACAATGATCAGAATTAAAGCCAGTCCGAAGAAAACAGCTATGGTGCGGTGTTTAGCAACGGCTTCTGTTACCTTTTTAGATTTGGCATTACCCACCGTAATTAAAATAATGGCGATAATCATCATCGAGGTGTGCTCAGCTTTAAAATAACGGCCAATGGCATCGCTCATCGGTAGTTTTGTTAGAGGGCTCAGAAAATACAATACCAAACCTATCAACAGCTGGATATGTGCGCTGATCAGCGTAAATACATTAAGCTTTCGGTTGCCTTCAGTGTATGTTTTATTGCCTAACCAACCCGATAAAGCATTGATAACTGCAATAACCAATAAAATTAATACGATGTAGCGCCATCCGGAGTGCGCAGATTTTAAGATGTTGTACATTTTTTATCCAATATGTTTGTCCAAAAATAGACATTAATTGTAAAAAATAGGATATTCAGTAGATTGAACGCTAATTTATATTAGTTTTAAACAAATTAAACCTAAACTTATTATGAAGAAAATTTTACTCGCCCTTGGGCTGGTATTTTCTGCTACATTTCTTTTTGCACAGCAAACCACCTTCCCGGTAAACGGTTCTTTCGATACCCGGCCCGGAATGTTTGCCTTTACCAATGCGACAATTGTAGTAAATGCCAACCAAACCCTAACCAATGCTACACTTTTAATTAAGGGACAAACCATACAGGGTGTTGGTGCCGGATTGGCCGTACCTAAAGGTTATGTAGTGATCGATCTTAAAGGAAAATTTGTTTATCCATCGCTGATTGATGCTTTTACCAGCTACGGCCTCACCGAAGCACCTGCGCAACAGCGCGGTTTTGGTGGCCAACGCCAATCTATTTTTGTTTCTACCAAAAAAGGGGCTTACGGTTGGAATGAATCCATCAGACCTGAAACCTATGTAAAAAATATCTTTTCAACAGATGCAAAAAAAGCCGATGAACTGCGGAAAGTAGGTTTCGGAAGCGTGAATGTAATTAACCGCGATGGTATTGCGCGTGGTGTTTCGGCTGCTGTTACCTTAAATGAGGGGGCAGATAACAGCGTGATCTTAAAAGACCAAACCGCAGCCAACTATTCATTCAACAAAGGAACTTCATCAAACGACTACCCTACTTCTTTAATGGGTTCGATTGCATTACTGCGCCAAACCTATTACGATGCACAGTGGTATGGCAAACAAAAAGATGAATACAATATTTCTTTGGATGAATTTGGCAAGCAGCAAACCATGCCACAGATTTTTGAGGTAGATGGCTGGCAGAACATCCTCCGTGCCGATAAAATCGGAAAAGAATTCGGCAAGAAATATATCATTAAATCTACGGGCGACGAATATCAGCGCATCAGCGAGGTTAAAGCTACCGGAGCAAGCTTAATTATTCCGCTCACCTTCCCTAAAGCATATGATGTAGAAGATCCGGCCGAAGCCAGAAACCTAAGTTTATCGCAGATGAAAGGCTGGGAACTGGCACCAACCAATCCGGCAAGTTTGGAAAAAGCAGGGATTAAATTTGCTTTAACGGCTTTCGGACTGGAGAACAGCCGCGATTTCTGGGCGAATATCCGCACGGCAATCGAAAATGGGCTGAGCGAAAAGCAGGCTTTACAATCGGTTACCGAAATACCGGCTTCGCTTTTGGGCATTGGCGATAAAGTGGGCTCATTAGAAAAAGGCAAAGTGGCCAACTTTTTAATCTCCTCTGATAACTTATTCAAAAACGGAAACATCATTTTCGAAAACTGGGTACAGGGCAAACGTTTCATCGTAAATAAAATGGATGTAAGCGATGTACGCGGTACTTACAACTTAAATGTTGATGGCGTGGGTGCTTTAACCCTCAAAATTACGGGTACAGGTGGCGGCTCTATTGCAGCAATCGAAAGGCTTGGTGCAGATAGCGTTAAAACTACCGCAACCTTTACCAGAAATGGCGATTGGGTAAGCATCAATTTCAACTTAAAGAAAAACCCGAAAGGCGATATCCGTTTAAGCGGCTACATTACTTCGGCAAATCCGGTAACCCTAAAAGGCGAATCGGCCCTGGCAGATGGCACCACCGGAAAGTTTACCGCTACCTATAAAGAAGCGGCAAAAGAAATGCCTAAAAAAGAAGAACCTAAAGCTACTTTAGCACTGGGCCAGGTAATTTACCCTTTCTCTGCCTTTGGCAGCACCGAACTCCCTAAACAGGAAACGGTATTGATTAAAAACGGTACGGTTTGGACAAACGAGAAAGATGGGATCCTTCAAAATGCCGACGTACTGCTAGAAAATGGAAAGATTAAGGCCGTTGGTAAAAACCTTTCGGCAAGTGGTGCCAGGGTAATCGATGCTACCGGTAAACACGTTACCGCAGGCATTATCGATGAGCACTCGCATATTGCAGGCGCTGGCGGTATTAACGAAGGTGCACAATCCGTTTCTGCCGAAGTGCGGGTGGCCGACATTATCAATTCTGAAGACGTTAACATTTACCGCCAGTTGGCAGGCGGTGTTACCACTTCCCACATTTTACATGGTTCGGCAAACCCGATCGGCGGACAATCGCAGTTAATTAAACTCCGCTGGGGAAAATCGCCCGAAGAGTTAAAGTTTGTTGGCGCAGACGGTTTCATCAAATTTGCATTGGGCGAAAATGTAAAACAGAGCAACTTCGGTACAGGAGCACGTTTCCCGGTTACGCGCATGGGGGTTGAGCAAACTTTTGTTGATGAATTTACCCGCGCAAAAGAATACCAGAAAGCATTAGCGGTAAAAGGCAACAGTGTACGCAAGGATTTGGAACTTGATGCCGTTGTAGAGATTTTGAACAACAAACGTTTCATTACCTGCCACTCTTATGTACAGAGCGAAATCAATATGCTCATCCACGTGGCCGATAGCCTGGGTTTCAAGATCAATACCTTTACGCATATTTTAGAAGGTTATAAAGTGGCCGATAAAATGAAAGCACATGGCATTGCAGGCTCAACCTTTTCCGATTGGTGGGCGTATAAAAATGAAGTTGCCGAGGCCATTCCTTACAACGGAAAAATTATGCACAACGTAGGTATTACCACTGCATTCAATTCGGATGATGCTGAAATGGCACGGCACTTAAACCAGGAAGCTGGAAAATCGGTACTGTACGGTAACGTTCCGGAAGAAGATGCCTTCAAATTTGTAACATTAAACCCTGCAAAAATGCTGCACATCGACGATAAAGTGGGCAGTTTAAAAGCAGGGAAAGATGCCGATGTGGTAATCTGGACGGCCAACCCGCTTTCTATCTACGCAAAAGCAGAAAAAACCTTTGTGGATGGGATTGCCTATTGGGACATCGACAAAGATGCCCAGGTAATTAAAGCGCAACAGGCAGAAAAGGCACGCCTCATCCAAAAGATGATGGATAGCAAAAGTAAAGGTGGCCGTACGCAACGTCCATTGGGTGATGCACCACGTTTATACAATTGCGAAACTTTAGAAAACTATTCAGCAGAATTAACCGAAAAAGAACATGCACACTAACATGAAAACATATTTAATGAGTCTGGCTTTTTCGGCAACAAGCCTGATGTGTTTTGCGCAGGCAAACATTTCGCCAGCTAAAAAACAGCGTAAAACCATCGCCATTACAGGTGCCACGGTACATGTTGGCAACGGAACGGTGATTGAAAACGGCACCATCTTATTTGGCAACGGAAAAATTATTTCGGTTACAGCAAACGGACAGGTGCCACAGGATGATGTGATGCGCATTGTAGCAACCGGGAAACACATTTACCCTGGCTTTATTGCAGCAACCACCAATTTGGGCTTAACCGAAATCGAAGCAGTAAAGGCAACATTGGATTTTCAGGAAATCGGCGATTTCAACTCGCATATCCGTTCTATTGTGGCCTACAATACCGATTCGAAAGTACCGGCAACCTTACGCAGCAATGGTGTGCTAATGGCACAGCCAACTCCACAGGGCGGCACGGTTTCGGGCAGCTCATCAGTTGTTCAGCTCGATGCCTGGAACTGGGAAGATGCAGCAATTAAAACCGATGATGCCATGCACATGACCTGGCCTGTTACACCGCGTTTCAGGGGTGGCTTTGGTGGTTTCGGCCGTCCGCAGCAATCGCCTGATGTATTGGCAGAAAGAACGCAGGCTGCCATTGCGCAGTTAACTTCTTTCTTTGCCGAGGCTAAAGCCTATTCCGAAATGGGCAAGCCCGAAGTAATCAACACCCGTTTCGAGGCAATGAAGAAAGTATTTGCAGGTAGCGAGAAACTGTTTATCGCGGCGGATAGTCAGAAGGATATTGTTGCGGCGGTTAACTTTGCCAGGAAATTCGGTATCACCCCTGTGATAACCGGTGCTGATGAGGCCTACCTGATTATCGATTTCCTGAAAGAAAACAACATCACCTTAGTGGTTAAACAACCTCATGCTTTACCAAACAACAATGATGATGATGTAAATATGCCTTATAAAAACGCAGCGGTATTGGCCAACGCGGGCTTAAACGTAGTATTGAGTATTGATGGTTACTGGCAACAGCGCAACCTGCCTTTTATGGCCGGCACGGTTACAGCCTGGGGACTGGATAAAGAAAAAGCCTTATCAACCATTACTTTAAACGCCGCAAAAGCCATGGGCGTTGATAAAACCACCGGAAGTATCGAAAGCGGCAAAGATGCTACTTTCTTTATCTCTGCTGGCGATGCCCTCGATATGCGCACCAATAAGGTAGAGCAGGCTTTTATTCAGGGCAGGGACATTAACCTGGATAACCTGCACAAGCAGCTGGACAAGAAGTTTAGCGACAAGTATACAGCGGAGAAGAAATAGGCTTTGTAAGTTAATTGCAAACTGGCAACTGCAAACTGTTAACTGATAACTGAAAAACGGGCAACTGAAAAACGGCCGATATTAATTTATCGGCCGTTTTTTGCTTTTGCTGGGAACGATTTTTTTAGGAATTGTAGCCACGCATTGTCATTCTGAGTGCAACGAAGAATCTCTTTTTATCATCACCGCTAGCAACATTTGTTTGTCCAGTGCTACAACGCTGCAGATTCTTCACTGCGTTCAGAATGACAGAGGCAAGCCATGTGATCGTCATTGCGAACCGATCCTTCATCGGTGAAGCAATCTATCCAATTTCGGGAGACTATTAACCGAGAGGCAGTTTTATCACACATGTGCCGCGTGTGTGTTCGAGATTAACAACAGGTTTCCGGACCAAATAAATTGCTTCACTCCACCACACCATGGCAGCCTTCGGTTCGCAATGACGAACGGTTTTTTAGGAATTTAAGCTATGCATTGTCATTCTGAGTGCAACGAAGAATCTCTTTTTATCATCACCGTTAGCAACATTTGTTTGTTCAGTGCTACAACGCTGCAGATTCTTCACTGCGTTCAGAATGACAGAGGCAAGCCATGTGATCGTCATTGCGAACCGATCCTTCATCGGTGAAGCAATCTATCCAATTTCGGGAGACTATTAACCGAGAGGCAGTTTTATCGCACATGTGCCGCGTGTGTGTCCGTTCTCAAATTACGTTTGCAAATAACTAAGCATTTCTTTAAGTTTGAATGGGCTCCCTAACCCAATTTACCGAGCGGCAATTAAATATCTATTCCGCTCAACCCAATCATCCCATATTAATTAATTGGTTTTTTAAACCTTAAAATTTAAATATTATGGCAATATATATGATTCGGGATACTTCAATGCTAAATCTAAACCCTACACAGGCAGATCTAGCTAAACAAGCACCACCTTAATAATTTAAGCAAATTACAATGACGCTCTCCTCCTTATAGGAACACCAGGTTATGAGGGTCATGAAAGCCTCCTCCCCAGGGGAGCACCAAATCATGAGGTCATGAAAGCTTCTTCCCTAGAGGAGCGCCAAATCATGAGGGTCATGAAAGCTTCCTCCTTAGGGGAGCACCAAATCATGAGAAATCAGTAAAACACAACAATCCTTAAATTTAAATCTATGATCAACAATATATCTCTGCAGCCACTTAGAAATGGTGAATACATCCAGTTTTTAACCGACACTCTAAACATCGTATTAAAAAGCAATCCCGAAGCCCTTAATATAAGCGCGCAGTATGATGCTTTGCGCACGGCGATCGATAGCATGGCAACAATATTCAAAATTAATCAGGGCAGCGTAGTAACCAAAGAAATAGAAGCTATGGATGAACGAAGAGATAACGCTATAAACGGGCTGAGTTTATTGGTACAGGGATTTTCATATAGTATCGATCCGGAAATTAAGAAACAGGGAAAAATACTATCAGCACATTTGTCCCTATTTGGCCCACGTATTGCAAAAGACAATTACCAGAGCGAAACCACCATCCTACGCAATATTGTTAACGACTGGAAAAACAAACCCGAACTGCAAGAAGCCATGGCCTGTTTAAACCTTAATAATTGGCTAGCCGAACTCGAAACAGCCAACAATGAGTTTAACCTGGCTTATGTTAAACGCAATGAAGAGCTGGCCAAAACACCTGCCGATAAACTAAAGGAGCTGCGCAACACCGCCAACGATTTGTACTATAAATTGCGTAACCGCATTAACTCCAACTTCGATATTAATGATGGTGCAGAGCCATGGGCTACTACCATAAATAGGATTAACCAAACCATTGGCAATTACACTTTTTTGCTTACACGAAGGCAAGCTGGTAAAACCGGCAAAGAACCACAGGTATCGATAAATTAATATTATATCATTTTACAAGCCCGATTAGCAACCGGGTTTGCAATTAACGCAAAAACGATCGCCATTTCTGCCCGGGTGGAAAGAGGGATGAATTGTTTAAATCGGTTAACTGTGCATAACGCCGTCTTTGATGCAGGTGTATTTAGTATATGCCTTTTATACACAAGTAGAAACATTTGGTTAGAAAATTCAAATCATTTTCTGCGGTAATCTCCTTAAATCTGCGGGATATACTTTTGCAATACAATGGCTGCCGCAGATAACGCTCATCTACGCGAATTAATGATAATTTGCCTGTCCGATAATATATCACCCGGTACTCCGGCTGCCAAATTCAAGCTCCCAACTCCGGACCTCAGTTTCCTGACTTCCGACTCATTACAACATTAGCTTAACATAATCGAACTGCATTAACTCCCTTTAAAAGCATTATCTTAACAATAAGCCAAAAAACTAACCATTTCTAAACCTTTTGTTAATACAAAATCAGAATTCAGTTAACAGCACAGTAACATCTTTGTGATCATAAAAAACCAGAAAACTAATCATGATGAAACAGGCTTGAGCAGCCCCTAAAAACAACACGTTCAAGCACGCTTCATTACAGCTAAAAAATCAAAAAGATGATGAAAAATTTACTCATTGCAGTGTTGCTGCTGTTTTGCTTGGTCCAGAACCGGGCATTTGCACAAACCACACAGGCATCAATCTCCGGCATTGTAACGGACGAACAAAAGAAGCCCATTCCTGGTGTTTCTATCCAGATCAGAAACAATTCTACCGGTTTTACCACCAGAACATCTACCAATGCGCAGGGCGAGTATACTTTTAAAGAGCTTCCATTGGGCGGCCCTTATACGGTTAAAGCCAATTATATCGGTTATGCAGAGCAGAACAGAACAGGTTATATGTTGAACCAGGGCGATGCTGTTCGCGTGGCCATTAACATGCAGGAAACTGCCCAGGTGCTGGATGGTGTAGAAGTTAACGGATCGTCGTTAAGAAACAAGGTACAGCAATTTGGTGCTTCTACCGAGATCTCGTCGAAAACGATGAACTTATTGCCGGTAAACGGCCGTAATTTCTCGAGCTTAACAGATTTATCACCTTTATCAGGCCCAGGTGGTATCTCTGGTCAGTTGGGATCTTCTACCAACTTTACCATTGATGGTATGACGGCAAAAAACCCTACCTCTTCTGGTAGCACAACCAGCCGCAGCGGTGCGCCGTACTCCATCTCAATCGAAAGTGTTAGGGAGTTTAAAGTGGTTACCAACCAATACGATGTAAGTTTAGGCCGTGCAGGTGGCGGTACCATCAGTGCGGTAACAAAATCGGGCACCAACGAAATTACAGGTAGTGCATTTGCTTATAACAGGGCTGATTTTTTAGCAAGCAGATACGACATTAGAGGGAACAAAAGGGTAAACGATTTCTCTACCTACCAGTATGGCTTTAGCTTAGGCGGTCCGATTATCAAGGATAAATTACATTATTTTGCAGCATGGGATCACCAGAGAGATTCGCGCCCGTTAATTATTGCCGATATTAATTCTGATGCAGATGTTGCCCGTTTTAATATCACCAATGCTACACTAAATAACTTTTTAGCGGTTGCCAGAAACAAATACGGTGTGGCCAATACGCCTCAATTTGGTTCTTTCGATAAGAAAAGAGGAACGGACGCAGGTTTCTTACGTTTAGACTGGCAGATAGACGAAAAGAACTTGTTAACGGTACGCGATAACTATACCAACGATAGAAACCCGCTCGGTTTGGGGGATAATACCGCGATAAACTTTTACGAAAGTTATGGTACCGATAAAAATGTCGACAACAGTTTATTGGCTACATTACGTTCTACCATTAGCAGTAAGGTTACCAACGAGTTAAAGGTGCAACATTTATACACCTATCAGGCCAGTACACAAAACGATGAACTGGGTTTTGCTATACCTAGAGCTGTTGTTTCTAACTTAGAATCTACACTGCCAACCGGAAGTATATTAACCACAGCAGTTCAAATTGGTGGGCACCGTTTTGGGCAGGAAGGTTTTACCAATAACGTTTTCCAATTGGTAGATAACCTATACTATAATACAGATAAAATTAAATACACATTTGGTGTAGATATTATGTATACCCATGCCCTATCATTATACGGTAGCGAGGTAAACGGACGCTTTACATTTAACAGATCGGGTACCGCTGCAGCTGGAAACCAGCAAACGGCTTTACAAAATTTTGATAACCTGATACCGATAAGCTATTATAGGGAAGTGCCTTTAGTGGCCGATCCAAGTGTTGTAGGCAAGCTATGGAATACAGCTATTTATGGCCAGATGCAAACCAAACTGGGCAAAGGTTTAGATTTTACGGGCGGTTTACGCTTAGATTATAGCAAATACCCAACATCGCCGCTTAATCAACAATTGTTTGATGCCATTGGTGTAAGAACAGACCATGAATTAAAGCAATTTTTAATTCAGCCCCGTATCCAGTTCAATTGGGATGTGAATGAAAACCATACCGATTACTTACGTTTGGGCGCAGGTATTTTTGGATCTGATGTAAACAATTATGTTACCATTAACAACTTAACATTTGATGGTAAACACCTGGCTACAGTTGATGTTACCGGTACAGGAGTACCCACTCCCGATTTTATCGGTTACAGAAACGGAACCGCTACAGCACCAACACTACCGGGATTACAAATTCCGACCATAAACACCTATGCTGATGATGCCAAAGTACCAGTGGTTTACAAAGCGAACTTATCATATAACAAATTAATCAATGATAAAATACGTATCGGCATTACCGGTTATGCAACTTTAGCCCGCAATAACTACATGTATGTGGATAGAAATATGGTTGCCAATCCTTTCTTTACCTTATCAAATGAAGGAAACAGGGGAGTATATGTACCCGCCAACTCAATCAATACGGGTAACGGAAATACAGACTGGAAACTGGGCCGTTTAACCAATCAATTTGGCCGTGTATTAGAATTAAACAGCAAAGGTAAAGTAAACCAGTTTGCTGTTGTGGTAGATGCTACCTGGAAATACTTTAAAGATGGAGAAATTACAGCAAGTTATACCTGGAACGATGCAAAAGACAATACCTCGTTTAACGGTAACGTAGCCAACTCGGCAACACTATCTTTACCGGTAGTTGATGATCCAAGAAATTTAAGTAAAATGACTTATTCTAATGGTCAGTTCCGGAATAAGGTAGTTATCTACGGTACATTACCATCATTTTATGGCATTAAAGCAGGTATCCGTTATTCGGGCATTGGTGGTACCAGGTACAGTTTATTATCTGGTGGCAATACCAACGGCGATTTTGTGGCAACAAACGATCTGGCCTACATCTTTAGTACATCAAATGCAAATGTACCGGCAGCGCTTAGAACTTCTTTACAAGCGTTATTGGCAAATGGCGATGCAAGCCAAAGTTTAAAAGATTACATTACAAAATACGAAGGTACTTTTGCCGAACGTAACGGCGGTATCAACGGCTTTTATGGTACTGTTGATTTAAGATTGGCATATCAGATTAAATTTGGCAGAGGTAAAAAACAAAGCATTGAAATTTCCGGCGACCTGTTTAACGTAGCCAACTTATTTAAGAAAACATGGGGTACATCAGAAACGCTGGGTACGCAGGCATTATATGCGGTTACGGGTTATGATGCTGCAAGTGCTAACTACAACTACCGCTTAAACAACACAGGGGTTGTTATACCAACAGGTAACCCTTGGCAGGCACAGATCGGCTTACGCTACGGATTTTAATCAGCAGTTTAGCTAAGTATCTTAGCTTAAAGTCATAAAAAAAGGGAATGGATTTTTATCCGTTCCCTTTTTTTATGTTTGTACTATAAACAACAAAACTTAATGGGATTACTACTTAACTACCTGAAAAGCCACAAATGGATCGTGGCCCTGGCGTTACTGCTTGCAGGTTTAAATATCGGCTTCTCTTTAATGGATCCGTGGATTACCGGAAAAATTTTAGACCGCTTTATCAATAAAAAAAGTTCGTTAACTTATGCACAGTACCTTTGGGGCTCGCTGGGTTTAATCGGCCTGGCCATTGGCGCGGCAATGGTTTCGCGTATTGCCAAAAACTTTCAGGATTATTTTACCAGTGTAATTGTTCAAAAGGTTGGCGCAAAAATGTATGCCGATGGTTTGCAGCACTCGCTTAAATTGCCTTACCAGGTTTTCGAAGATCAGCGCAGCGGCGAAACATTAGGTATTTTACAAAAGGTACGTTTAGATTCGGAGAAATTTATCACCGCTTTTATCAGTATCCTTTTTGTGAGCTTAATCGGAATGGTATTCGTTATCGTTTATTCATTTACGGTGAGCTATAAAGTTACCCTGGTTTATTTTTCGGCTATCCCCATCATCAGCTTTGTAAGCTGGTTCTTGAGCCGCAAGATCAAAATCATCCAGCGTTCTATCGTGGGCGAAACCACTGCTTTGGCAGGCTCTACCACCGAATCGTTAAGGAATATCGAACTGGTTAAAAGTTTGGGGCTTGCCGATCAGGAAATCGAAAGGTTGAATAAAACCACCTACAAAATCCTCGGGCTCGAACTTAAAAAAGTAAAATATGTACGCAGCATGAGCTTTGTACAGGGCACAACAGTTAACCTGGTGCGCAGTACCATGGTATTGGTTTTATTGTTGCTTATTTTCGATAACACCATCTCTGCCGGACAATATTTAACATTTCTGTTTTATTCGTTTTTCCTTTTCGGTCCCTTACAGGAACTGGGCAATGTAATTTTGGCCTGGCGTGAAGCCGAAGTTTCGCTGGGCAACTTCAAAAAGATTTTAAGTACCCCGATTGATAAGAAACCGGAGAACCCAACGGCAATTCAAAAAATCAAAGACTTAACCTTCAATGCAGTTGGCTTTAAACATCAAACCGCCAACCGCAATGCGCTGGAGAACATTTCGTTTAAAACCCACAACGGGCAAACCATTGCTTTTGTTGGTCCATCGGGTTCGGGAAAAACCACTTTGGTTAAGCTACTGGTTGGTTTGTACCAGCCTAAAGAGGGTGAGATTTTATACAATGGCATTCCGAGCCATAACATCGATCTGGATGCCTTACGCGAAAAAATAGGCTTTGTAACGCAGGATACACAGTTGTTCTCGGGTACGATAAGAGAAAACCTGCTGTTCGTTAATCCGAATGCAACCGACGAAGAATGTTTTAAAGTGTTAAACCAGGCCGCCTGTCAAACTTTATTGGCCCGTGCTGATAAAGGTTTGGATTCGTTGATCGGTGAGGGCGGTGTGAAGGTTTCGGGCGGCGAGAAACAACGTTTATCAATTGCAAGGGCATTGTTGCGCAGGCCGGATATCTTGGTTTTTGATGAAGCAACCTCTTCTTTAGATTCGATTACCGAAGAAGAAATTACCAAAACCATCCGTTCGGTTTCCGATTTAACCGACCACATTACCATTTTAATTGCCCACCGCTTATCAACCATAAAACATGCCGATAAAATTTATGTTTTAGAGAAAGGCCATATTATTGAGCAAGGAAAACATGAAGAACTTATTGCACAAAATGGGTTATACCAGGCCATGTGGCGCCAACAAATTGGCGAAAGAGTTGTTGAAGTTTAAGGAACAAAAATATTTTTAAATGTTATTAGCAGAGATAAACAGCAATCAGGTTGCTTTATTTGTAATTATCCCAGCCATCTTATGGTTGGGATTAATATTGGTTGCCCTTTACCACATCTCCAGAAACAACACCATGGGCTTTAGCGTAAAAGTACTCTGGTTTATCATTATCCTTCTGGCTCCCTTCTTAGGTTCGATTATATACCTGATGTGGGGCAAGAATAAAAAGTTTTAAAACTTCTAATCATTAATATTCTGTAAACTCAACATGCTTAAAGACCTTATTTTTGCCCCATGCAATTCCCCTCTTTCAGAGGGGTGTCCGCAGGACGGGGTGTTTTATAAGCCTTGTCGCGAGCCTTCTAGATACCAGAAATAGAAAATTTAACGCTTTTCACTCCTTAATGCTAAAATGCTTTGGAAAGCAATACCTGTGGTGCTTCTGTTGGGTTCGGCCCCGCTGTTCCTCCTGCCGATAGTTATCTATAAAAACAATTGTACGCTATCGGCATCCGTGCCATCGGGTTTAGGTGGCTATGCCAATCGCTTTTTTAAACGCTTTGCCCTTCAACAGCAATAGGAGCAGTATCTCAGGTAAATTAAACCTGGCTGTACGGAAATACTTTTTGTTGCAGCTCCGATTAATCACGACCACAATAGGTAGACAAAAAGATTGCAGGAAAGACAGGGCTACCAATAAGCCTTGCAGTAAATTGCTTTCCCATTTAGTCTCCTGTTTCAATACGATCGTTATGCGATATTAATTCTTAACATCAAATCAGTATTTTTTCTATAAAACAGACCCTGAAATGAATTCAGGGTGCCGACTCTGGTTAAACAACCTTCGTTGTCTGTTCGTTGATATCCTGCAGGCTTAATTTGGTTAAAGATCGTGTTTTTAACCAGGTAATGCCCGCTATGGCAATGGTCATACTTCCACCGAAAACCACTGCCGGCACTAAAGTTAACAACCTGGCAGACAGCCCCGATTCGAATTCGCCTATTTCGTTTGACGAACCGATAAACATACTGTTTACAGCAGATACACGCCCGCGCATTTCATCTGGTGTAAGCAATTGCATAATGGTTTGACGGATGATTACGCTCACACTGTCAAACGAGCCTTCAAGGAATAAGAAAAATAGGGTAAGGTAAAAGTTTTTAGATAAACCATAACAGATAATGCTTAAACCAAAGCCCGTTACTGCAATGAGTAAATTACGCCACGGCCGGCCCATGGGCGAAAACCTCGTCATTACCAACATGGTAAGCACAGCTCCAAGCGATGCCGCTCCCCGCATCATACCTAAGCCGTACGAGCCCAAATGAAAAACATCTTTGGCAAACATGGGCAACAAAGCTACCGCACCGCCAAAGAATACCGAGAAAAGATCGAGGCTCATGGCCCAAACCATCATCTTGGTTTTAAAAACAAATTGTATCCCCTCTTTCAAGCTGTGAAATATATTTTCTTTAGGCACATACGTTGACGGGTGTTTCTTAAAATTAAAAATGCAGATTAACGAGATCGAAACCAGTACTACAATAAAACCGTACGCTGCCGTGATGCCCCATAAATAATTTACAAAACCACCTGCAACCGGACCGATAATGGTGGCCAGCTGCCAGCTGCTGCTATTCCAGGTAGCTGAATTGGGGTACAGTTCTTTCGGTACAATCTTGGCCATTAAAGAAAACGTGGCCGGGCCAAAAAAGCCGCGCGCAATACCAATGCAAAATACCAGTCCGTACATAATAAGCACAATAAGATCTTCTTTAAGGTGAAGGTATTTACTGGTAATGATGAGCATCAGCACGGAGGCCAGCCAAACTCCCGAAAAAATTTTGATCAGCAAGCCACGTTTTTCACTCTTATCGGCAATATAACCACCATACAGGGCAATCCCGATGGCTGGGATGGCTTCGCATAAACCCACCAAACCTAGTTTTAACGGGTCGTGTGTAAGGTCGTAAATGTGATAGCCAATTACCACGGCCTGCATTTGATAAGCGAGGGTGAAGAAAAAACGCATGCCCAAAAAAGAGCGGAACTCTTTATACCGCAGGGCGGCGAAGGCATCTTGTTTTACAATAACGGAGTTGGGGTCTGAATCTGCCACTAGAAAATATTTATCTGCAAAATTAAGCTTTGCAAATTAAATACGGGAACGGGCAAGTGTTTAAGCTGATTTCTTTTTCTATTTGAAAGTAAAAAATTTCATTGGGCAGCCGAAATATGACTGCATAAAAAACCCGGTGAACCAAATGATCCACCGGGCAATCTAGCAAAGCTGTTTTAGTAAGTAAACCCGGGCATCTCAGCCCGAGATTCTTTCAGAACCGGACGTGCACGTCTCCGCGCATCCGGCTCCCATTATCGTATATAAGCCATTTTAGGCTTCGCACCCAATACCCAGTGAGCG
>Ga0308165_1001241_pt1 | contig 37204 bp, 34 predicted proteins | sample PhyWR2_FD_201032 | JGI IMG/M metagenome (GOLD analysis project Ga0308165, IMG submission 201032) | Phyllosphere microbial communities from UC Gill Tract Community Farm, Albany, California, United States - DLSLW.R2 | ecosystem: Host-associated > Plants > Phyllosphere > Unclassified | place: USA...
ACCAGATAGGCCAGCGGGTGTTTCCCGTGCACCGCCTGGACAAGGGCACCTGCGGCGTGCTGGTGATGGCGCTGCACGCCGATGCCGCGCGCGCGCTGGGCCAGGCGTTTGAAAACCAGCAGACGCACAAGCGCTATCTGGCGCTGGTGCGCGGCTGGTTGCCCGGCGAAATCGACGTCGACCATGCGCTCAAGCCCGATGACGCGCCGGCGGATGCCCCGGTGCAATCGGCGCAGACCAGGCTGCGCTGCCTGGCGCGGCTGAACTGGCCCGAAGCCTATGACCCGCGCCACGCGGGCACGCGGCTGTCGCTGGTCGAAGCCCTGCCGCTCACGGGCCGGCGCCACCAAATACGCCGCCACCTCAAGCATGTGGCGCATCCCATCATTGGCGACGCCACGCATGGCAAGGGCCCGCTCAACCGCTGGTGGGCCGAGCGCCTGGGCCAGCAGCGGCTCTGGCTGCATGCGCAGTCGCTGAGCCTGCCGCACCCGGTCAGCGGGGAGATGCTGCATTTGCGCGCGGACTGGGCAGCGCTTGCGCCGCAGGTCGCGGATGTGCGCGACTGGCAGGCCCTGATGGCCTTGCCGGGCTGGGTTACTCAGCCGCCTGCGGATGCAGCTCGACCGGCTCAGGCTGGGCCACAAATGCCCCGCTGAGCAGCTCGCCCAGACGCGCAATCGGCATCTTGAAGCCGCAGGCCTGGGCATGGCCGCCGCCGCCCATGGATTCGGCCATGGGAATGCAGTTGAATTCCGAGCGCGAGCGCAGGCCGACCTTGACGCCGCTGGTGCTGGCATTCCACATCAGCGCAAAGGTGCCGCTTTGCTTGGCCAGCAGGTCGCCGACCTGGCTGTGGAACATTCCGGGCGCATTGACCATCAGGCCGGCGACGCCGTTGAAGACCACGGGCTGCGCGCCTTCGGCGATGTCGGCGCAGAGCTTCTGGAACTTTTCATCCATCGCATCGCCGCGCGCCATGAAAGCGATTTCCTGCGCGGGGGTGAACGCCGCGATCTCCGCCCAGCGCTCGAAGGTGCGCGGCTCCATGTCGAGCGCGGCCAGGAACGCCGGGCTCTCGGGGTATTGCCAGGTCCAGATGTCGCGGTCTTCGATGCAGCGGATCAGCGCGGGCACGGGCTTTTCGGAATGGAAGAACTCCCAGGCCAGGCGCGCGCCCGACTTGTGCATGTCGAAGTGCACCACGCCGCAGCGGCACGAATAGCCGTGCAGCTTCTCGGCCGCGCTCTTGTGGTGGTCCAGCAGCACCAGCTTGGCGACGCGCGACTCGATTTCGGCCAGCAGTTCGGGGCCGAAAGCGAAATCGAGCACGTAGACCGCACGTCCCGCGAGGTCACCCAGTTCGTCGGCGCTGTTGATCTCGCCATGGTCGAGACCACGGAATTCGGCCTGGCCTTCATAGAACAGCCAGGCGGCTAGCGCCGCGCCGTAGCCATCGGGACAACGGCGGCCGTGGTAGAGGATCAGGGGACGGGGGTCGTTCTTGGCCGGGCCGACCAGCAGCTGCAAGGGCAAAATGGTTTTCATATTGGCGCCGATTGTCGCGCGTCTGGGATTTGCATGCTGGGCAATGACCGGCGCCAGCGCCGTCAATCCTCGTCCTCGTCTTCGGGATAGTCGTCATCGTCCTGGTCGGTCACCAGTTCCTCGATCACCAGTTCGCGGTAGTGGAAGGCCGCGGTCGCGCCATAGGCATTGAGCACCTCGGCCACTTCATGCGCATCATCGTTGCCCAGCGCCACCAGCAGGCCATGCTGGCCCTGGTGCGCCAGCGCGCCTATGCGCTGCACGATTTCGCCTTCCAGGCCCGCCGACTGCAGTTCGTTTTCCTCCAGGCCCAGCGTGGGCACGATGTCGGTCAATATGGCCTCGGGCGTCGCATGGCGCACCGCGCCCGCATAGCCCAGCGCATGCAGTGCCTCGGACGCGGCATGCGCGACATCATCGGTGGGCACCATGGCAAACACATGGCCGGTGGGGTAGAAAACACCCCCCATGGAGGTCATGCTGGAATCCAGAGAGAACGGGGTCATGGTCATCTCCTCGGCATCAGGAACCACCACTAAACCACAAGGTCTGCGTCTTGGCTATAGGCAAATGCAGCGACATGCGCATGCGCCGCGCGTAGGCCTGAGCGCACATGCGATGCCGGTCTGCGCTGCCCCTGCGCCTCAGCGCCATGACGCACAGTCGTCGCTGGGGCAGCGACCGCTGCGCAAAACGATCCCGAGGACAACTTGATGGACAACTGGTGGAACATTGTCGGACGCACCGTCGCCTCCGAATTCGCGGACGTCAGCGATATCGAGCAGCTCACACGCGTGGTGCTGCGGCTGACGCTTGCGGCATTGCTGGGCGGCCTGCTCGGCTGGCAGCGCGAAATCCATGGCAAGGCGGCCGGCATACGCACCCATATGCTGGTGTCCATGGGCGCGGCGCTGATCGTCATGGTCGCGCAGCAGGCAGGCGGCAATGCCGCCGACCTGAGCCGCGTGTTGCAGGGGTTGATCGCCGGCGTGGGCTTTCTGGGCGCGGGCACGATTCTCAAGACCGACCGCAACGGCGACGACGTGGACCAGGTCAAGGGCCTGACCACGGCCGCGGGCATCTGGCTGACGGCCGCCATTGGCGCCGGCGCCGGCATAGGCGAGGAAGTCACGGCCGTACTCAGCACCGTGCTGGCGTTTGGCGTGCTGAGCCTGGTGCCGCTGCTCGCTCCCGCGGTGCGCGCCGCAGCCAATGAGAACGCCGAAAAGCTCAGGCAGCGGAATGAAAACGAACCCTAAGACCGCGACACCGCTGTGCCATTGCCGCAGCAAACGACTTGGCACGCGGCGCGGCCGGATAATGGTCCATTGATTCTGATTTGCCGCAGTCACCGGCGATCCCTGCCCGGTGCAGCTGCGGTCTTCTGTATGCACACGACTCCCGACATCACTCCCCATCTTGGCCAGCTGCTGCGCTTTCGCCATGACTTGCACGCCCATCCCGAGCTCAAGTACGAAGAGCACCGCACGGGCGACAAGGTCGCGGCCTATCTGAAGGCCCTGGGCCTGAACGTGCACCGCGGCCTGGGACAGACCGGCGTGGTCGCCACCATCTATGGCAAGGGCCGCAGCGCCGAGAACCCGGGCCGCAGCATAGGCATACGCGCCGACATGGACGCGCTGCCGGTGCAGGAACTCAACGGCTTCGGCCATATCAGCACCCACCCTGGCCGCATGCATGCCTGCGGCCACGACGGCCACACCACCATGCTGTTGGGCGCGGCCACGCTGCTGGCCCAGCAACCCGACTTCGACGGCTCGGTGCACCTGATTTTCCAGCCGGGGGAAGAAGGCGGCGCGGGCGCGCGCGCCATGATGGAAGACGGCCTGTTCACGCTGTTCCCCTGCGAAGCGGTGTTCGCGCTGCACAACTGGCCCTTGCTGCCCGCAGGCAAGATGGCGGTGCGCGTGGGCCCCATCATGGCCTCGGCATTGCGCTTCGAGATCCGCATCAGCGGCAAGGGCGGCCATGCGGCCATGCCCCACACCACCATTGACCCGATTCCCGTCGCCTGCGCGCTCGTGGGCCAGCTGCAGACCCTGGTGTCGCGCAGCACCGACCCGCTCGACAGCGCGGTGGTGACCGTGGGCCAGATCGCTTCGGGCACGGTGGAAAACATCATTCCCGACGACGCGGTGATCTACGGCACGGTGCGCACGCTCAAGACCAGCACCGAGAAGACGATGATCGAGGGCCTGCACCGCATCAGCGAGCATGTGGCCGCGGCGCACCTGTGCACGGCCGAAGTCATCATCAAGCCCGGCTACCCCAACACCACCAACCACGCGCACGAGGCCCGCTTCATGGCCAGCGTGATGCGCGAAATCGTCGGTGAAGAGAACGCCGACGGCGACATCCTGCCCGCGCTCACGGCGGAAGACTTCGGCTTCATGCTCGAAGTCGTTCCCGGCGCCTATGGATGGATAGGCAACGGCCCCAACGGCCAGGCCGGCGTGGGCCTGCACAACCCGGCCTACGACTTCAACGACGACAACCTGGACCGCGGCCCGCGCTTCTGGGATCTGCTGGCGCGCCGCTGGTTTGAAACCCCGGCAGTGAAGTAAAGGCGCGCCAGGCGCCAGCTCAGGCCGAGGGCGCGGCCGGTTTGCGGTTACGGATACCGGTCTTCTTGGGCTTGGCGCGCGCGTCCTTCTTGGCCTGGCGCAGCGCGTCGAGTTCCATGCCCTTGTTGAACCATTCCTCGTATTCGGCCGGCGTCTCCAGCGTGATGCGCCCGAGGTTGTGGATGCGGAAATCGGTGATCACGATCTCGGCGGCTTTTTGCACGTTCACGCGCCCGCCGGTCATCACCGCGCCGCGCTTGCGGCCTATCGCTTCCAGCAGTTCGTCGTCGGGCAGCGCGGCAATCTCGCCATCGGTCTGCGTGAGCTTGTAGCGTTCGCGCAGATTGGCCGCGTAGTTGCGCTGCGCATAGCGCAGGAATTCGAGCGCGACCAGTTCCTCGTCATAGGCATTGCGGCCTACGGCGCCGCTCACGGCCAGGTTGTAGCCGCTTTGCTCCACCGCGATGCGCGGCCACAGCATGCCGGGCGTGTCCCACAGATAGAAATCGTCGGCGAGCACGATGCGCTGCTCGAGCTTGGTCACGCCGGCTTCATCGCCGGTCTTGGCCTGGCCCTTGTTGCTCATAGAGTTGATCAGCGTGGACTTGCCCACATTGGGCACGCCGCAGATCAGCACGCGCATCGGCTTGGCCATGCCGCCGCGTCCGGGCGACAGCAGCTGGCAGGCTTCGATCAGCCGGCGCGTGGGCGTGGGCTCGGAGGCATCGAGCGCGACGGCGCGGGTTTCGGCCTGGGCGTTGTACCAGTCGAGCCACATCACGGTGCGCGCCGGGTCGGCCACATCCTGCTTGTTGAGCACCTTCAGCCGCGGCTTGTGCCCCGTGAGCTCCTGCAGCAGCGGGTTGGCGCTGGAGCCCGGCAGGCGCGCGTCCAGCACTTCAATGACCACGTCAATGTCCTTGATGCGCTCGGCGATCGCCTTGCGTGTGAGATTCATGTGACCGGGAAACCATTGAATGGCCATGGGGCAATACTTTCTGACGATTCGTCGCTAACAAGGGGCGCAAGGATAATCGGGTTCTGCTTTTTTCACGCACCGGTCGCTACATGTCCATACCAAACTCCATTCCCGCCCAGCACAAGGCCAACAACGACCTGCTGATCAAGGGCGTGACCTGCGCCATCATCGGCCTGGTCGTGCTGATCGCGCCCTTCTTCATGCGCGCCAGCGACCTGAGCAATCTATTCCGCCAAGGCTACATCGTCGGCTGGTTCGCGCTGGCGCTGGGCGCGGCCTTTGTCATCCAGGGTCTGGTGCGCCGGCGCAAGACGCTGCAGGCCGAAGCCATGCTGGAGACCAGGACCACCTACACCGCCGAGCGCAAGAAGAACAAGCGCTGATGGAGACCATGGCCCCGGCGCTGCAGGCTGCCTGCGCGGCTTTCGCACGCTACCAGACATTGGCCGAGGCGGCCGGCGTGGCGCTGCGGCCCGCGCCCGCACAACCCACGAGCTGCTGCGGCCGCGGCTGCAACGGCTGCGTCTGGGAAGGCTTCTACGACGCGGCCACGTTCTGGGTCGAAGACGCGCAGGCCGCGTTGAACCAAGCCTAGCCCAGACCTTGCGGCGCCATATAGCGCTGGCGCCATTCTTCGAACGGCAGCGTATCGGCGGCTTCGCGCTCGCGCTGCGCCGCAATCGATTCGACCGCCTGGGCCTCGGCCTTGGCCTGCTGTTCTGCGGTCCAGGGCAGGTTCAGAAGCGTCTCGCGTGCCAGCTCCGACTGTGCGAGCGTGAAATCAAGGAAGCTGCTGTCGTACTGCTCGACCATGGTGCGCAGCACCTGGGCCGAAGGCGTGGTCTCGGGCGCGGCAACACGGGCCTGGGCCTGGGCCAGCGCCTGGCTGTAGTCGGTCGTGCCGTGGGTCTGGTCCAGTGAGGCGGCCAGCGGCGCGCATGCGGTCAGCACTTCGTCGGCCCAGTCGCGCAGCAGCACGTCGCGGCCGCCGCGCTGCAGATGCAGGCCGGGCTCGCGCCCGCGCTCGGCGGCCAGATGCTGGTTGTGCTTGAGTTCGGCGATTTCGGCGGGCGTGTCGGGCGGGCTGTCGCTGAGCAAACAATGCAGCAGGAACACGTCAAGCATGCGCATGGTGCTTTGGGCTATGCCCACGGGCTCGAACGGGTCGAGGTCCATCAGCCGCACTTCGACATATTCGACGCCGCGCTCGCGCAGCGCGTGCAGCGGACGCTCGCCGCTGCGCACCGTGCGCTTGGGGCGAATCGTGCCGTAGAACTCGTTCTCGATCTGCAGCAGGCTGGTGCCCAACTGGTTGTAGTCGCCGCCCGGATTGCGTATGCCCAGCTGCTCATAGGCCGGATAGGGCTGGGTCAGCGCTTCGTGCAGCGACCTGGCATAGCCGTCGAGGCCGTTGTAGCTCACATTGATTGCCGCCTGCGCATCGCTCTGGTAACCCAGGCGGCCCATGCGCAGCGAAGTCGCATTCGGCAGGTGCAAGGTGCGACCGCTAGCATCGAGCCGCTTCAGGCTGTGCTCGCGGCCTTCGACAAAGCACGAACAAAGTGCGGGCGACGAGCCAAACAGGTACAGCAGCACGAAAGCGTGACGGCGAAAATTGCGGATCAGCGCGAAATACTGGTCGCTGTCGACGCCCGGCATAGACCAGTTGTAGTGGATGCCCGAAATCATCTGCATGCGCCGGCCGTAGCGATGGCCCAGTCCCATGCGGTAGACGCTTTTCGAGCGTCCGGCATTCGACGAACCGTAGCGCGCCAATGGAATGGTTTCATCGGTGGGCAGGCCGCAGGGCATGCTCGACACCCAGAGCATCTCGTTGCCGGCCTGCTTGAGGCTGTGGTAGACATGCTGGTGGACTTCGATCAGCTCATTGAGGCATTCGTCCACACCGCGGTGGGCGCCCGTGATCAGCTCGATCTGCGACTCGCTGTAGTCGGTGGTGATATTCGGATGCGTCAGTGCCGATCCCAGCGCTATCGGGTGCGGTGTCAGCGCCAGCCCCCCCGTAGGCAGTGCGCGCAATCCTTCCTTCTCGATGCCGCGGCGGATCTGCGCGAGGCGGTCGGAGGTGGGGACTGGCAAGAGCTCCTGCGATTTGTTCATTATTGGGTACCGATACAACTGGTGGGAGCCGGAACTTAGCATGCCCGGCCCGGACGCCGAGATAATAGAGAAATGCCTGCAGTCGCGTCGCGCGGTTACAGATATTCACGTGCGCGCTTCCTGTCTCCCCGGCGCAGACGCGCACGCCAACCCAGATTGTGCTGGGATTGCTCGTTGCCCGCTTGCGTCCATGCGCCGAAAAATGAGGCACGCTGTCACTCGGCGTACAAAGTTGTTACCGGGTTTGCTGGACAAGCATGTGCACAACTTTCGTTTTTCGCCGTTAAACAGCCATAAGTCATTGATTTAAAAGGGACCCACTCTGCCTGCTCAAAAAACAGGCAGCATGACCAATGCATGGCCGCTGGCCTGCAGAACCAGGCCAAACGGCATTCGAGCAAGGGTTAACCCTTGGCGCCGTTGCAGTTATGCCCGGCAAAACTGGACAATCATGTGGATAAGTTTTGGCAATCGCTGTAATAGCCGCGCAAGTTGTTGATTTTTCTGGAATTTATCCACAATGCCTAAAAATAAGGCACTGCACAGCGCCATCCGTGTGCGAAATCGCCCTCTATCCTTGCCTCTTTTCTCCCCGCCCCAACGCGCATGAGCAACCCTTTCACTCCAGATTTCTTCATCGCCAAACTCACGCCCAGCGGCGCGCAATGCGACGCCTGGGCCGACCAGCCACTGCTGCAGTCGCTCGAGCAAGGCTCCATCGACTGGCCCAGCTCCTGCCGCAACGGCACCTGCCGTACCTGCATAGGCCAGCTGGTGTCGGGAAGCGTGCGCTACGAGATCGAATGGCCGGGACTTAGCGAGGACGAAAAGGCCGAAGGCTGCGTGCTGCCCTGCGTCGCCTATCCGCTGGGCGATCTCGTGCTGCAAGACCCTACGCGCTGATTTAGCCGGGAATGCGCGGCACGCGCGCCGTGCGGCTGGACTAAAATGCCCGTTTGAGGGTTTGGCTGCCATCCGGCTGCCGACCCCGGAGCGGCCCAGGCCGCATCGATCGTTCTTTGGGGGCACTGCCTGCGGTGCCAGCGACAGTTCCCCCCTGGAATGCACGCTGCCTGCGCCGATTGAACACCGGCATCCCAAGAAAGTTCGCATGACCGCCCCCCTGCATCCCGTAGCCATCTCCCCGGTGGAAGACATCATTGCCGACATGCGCGCGGGTCGCATGGTGGTGCTGATCGATGAAGAAGACCGCGAAAATGAAGGCGATCTGGTCCTGGCCGCCGACCACGTCACGCCCGAAGCCATCAATTTCATGGCGCGCTACGGCCGCGGACTGATCTGCCTGACGCTGACTCCCGAACGCTGCGAACTGCTCAAGCTCCAGCCCATGGCCACGCGCAACGGCACCAAGCACTCGACCGCTTTCACGGTCTCCATCGAAGCCGCCGAAGGCGTGACCACGGGCATTTCGGCCGCCGACCGCGCGCGCACCGTGCAGGCGGCCGTCGCGGCCAATGCCCAGGCCGACGATCTGGTCCAGCCCGGCCACATCTTCCCGCTGCAGGCCGTGCCTGGCGGCGTGCTGATGCGCGCCGGCCACACCGAAGCCGGCTGTGATCTGGCCGGCATGGCCGGCTGCAGCCCCTCGGCCGTGATCTGCGAGATCATGAAGGACGACGGCACGATGGCGCGCCTGCCCGACCTGCAGCTTTTCGCCGCCGAACACGGCCTCAAGATCGGCACGATTGCCGACCTGATCCATTACCGCAGCCGCACCGAGTCGCTGCTCGAAGCCGTCGACAGCCGACCGCTGCAGACGCCGTTTGGCGAGTTCACGGTGCGCGTGTTCCGCGACCAGCCCAGCCGCTCGGTGCACCTCGCGCTGGTCAAGGGCAGCTGGAATGCCGACGACGAAGTGCCGGTGCGCGTGCACGAGCCGCTGTCGATTCTCGACCTGCTCGAAGTGGACCGCGAAATGCACTCGTGGAGCCTCGACAGCAGCCTGCGCTATATCAATGCCCAGGGCCGCGGCGTGGCCGTGCTGCTCAACTGCGGCGAAAGCGCCGAGCAGCTGCTGGCGCAATTCGACGGCAGCGCGCGGCCGGCCCAGGCGCCCGAACGCGGCCGCATGGACCTGCGCACCTACGGCGTGGGCGCACAGATCTTGCGCGAATGCGGCGTGCTCAGGATGCGCCTCATGGGCCAGCCGCGTCGCATGCCCAGCATGGCTGGCTACGGCCTCGAAATCACCGGTTACATCCCCAAGGAATAAAAAATGTTTGGCGCAGAACAGGGCACAGGCCCGCAACTCAACGGCGCAGGCTTGCGCATAGGCATAGTCCAGGCCCGCTTCAACGAAAGCATCACCAACGCGCTGGCCGCGGCCTGCCGCGCCGAATTGCTGGCGCTGGGCGTGGACGAAAAGAATATCGACCATGTGCAGGTCCCCGGAGCACTCGAAGTGCCCGTGGCCCTGCAGGCCATGGCCGAACGTGAGCAGTACGACGCCCTGGTGGCGCTGGGCTGCATCATCCGGGGGGAGACATACCACTTCGAGCTGGTGGCCAACGAATCGGGCGCCGGCGTGACCCGCCTGTCGCTGGACCACCAACTGCCGATCGCCAATGCGATCATCACCACCGAAAACATGGAGCAGGCCATTGCACGCCAGACCGACAAGGGCCGCGACGCGGCCCGCGTGGCGGTCGAAATGGCCCAACTGCTCGCTACCTTGAACTGACATGAGCGAAGAACAATCCCCATCGGCCTCGGGCCGCCCCCCGCGCCAGGCGCGCACCGGCGCCACCAGCACGGGCGCGCGCAAGGCCGCGTCCAAGTCCAACCGCAGCCGCGCGCGCGAATTCGCGCTGCAGGCGCTGTACCAGCACATCGTGGGTCGCAACGACGCAAGCGCGATCGACATGTTCACGCGTGACCTCGCGGGCTTCCACAAGGCCGACAGCGCGCATTACGACGCGCTGCTGCACGGCTGCATCACCACCGAAGCCGACCTCGACGCGCTGATCCTGCCCAAGCTGGACCGCCAGCTCAGCGAGATCTCGCCCATCGAGCACGCGGTGATGTGGATTGGCGCCTATGAGTTCCAGCACTGCCCCGACGTGCCCTGGCGCGTGGTGCTCAACGAGTGCATCGAGCTGGCCAAGGAATTTGGCGGCACCGACGGCCACAAGTACGTCAACGCCGTGCTCAACGGCCTCGCTCCCAGCCTGCGCAGCGCCGAAGTCGCTGCCGACAAGGGCCAGAAGGCCGCCGACTGAAGCGCGCCGGGCCGCCGCCGGGGGCCTTGCGCCCCGGGCCGCACCCGGGCCCGGCTCCATTGGATATTTAACGCCCGCGCCCTGCGGGCAGGATGGCACCCGCCGATGCAAGTATCGAAACGCGCCCAGCGCATCGAGCCGTTTTACGTGATGGAAGTGGCCAAGGCGGCGCAAGCCCTGGCACGCGAAGTCGCAGGCACCAACGAGCCGATGATCTTCCTGAACATCGGCGAGCCCGACTTCACCGCCCCGCCGCTGGTGCAGCAGGCCGCAGCCCATGCCGTCGCTCAGGGCAATACCCAATACACGCCGGCGCTGGGCCTGGACGCATTGCGCGAACGCATCAGCCAGTGGTATGCGCAGCGCTTTGGCGTCGATGTTCCCGCGCGGCGCATTGTCGTCACCGCGGGCGCCTCGGCCGCGCTGCAGCTGGCCTGCCTGGCACTGATCGATTCGGGCGATGAAATCCTCATGCCCGACCCGAGCTATCCCTGCAACCGCCACTTCGTGAGCGCGGCAGACGGCAAGGCGGTGCTGATTCCGACCACGGCCGCCGAGCGCTTCCAGCTCAGCGCCGATAAGGTTGCCCAGGCCTGGGGCGAGAAGACGCGCGGTGTGCTGCTGGCCTCGCCCTCGAACCCCACGGGCACCTCGATCGCGCCCGACGAACTGCGCCGCATCCACGACGTGGTGCGCGCGCGCGGCGGCCTGACGATCATCGACGAGATCTACCTGGGCCTGTCGTATGACCCGGCCTACTCCCAGACCGCGCTGGCGCTGGGCGAAGACCTGGTCAGCATCAACAGCTTCAGCAAGTACTTCAACATGACGGGCTGGCGCCTGGGCTGGATGGTCGTGCCCGAGGCGCTGGTGCCGGCCGTGGAGCGCGTGGCGCAGAACCTGTTCATCTGCGCCAGCACCATTTCCCAGCACGCGGCGCTGGCCTGCTTCGAGCCCGAGAGCATTGCCGAGTTCGAGCGCCGCCGCGCCGAGTTCAAGGCCAGGCGTGACTACTTCATTCCCGAACTCGAGAAGCTGGGACTGCGCGTTCCCGTCATGCCCGACGGCGCGTTCTACGCCTGGGCCGACTGCAGCGAAGCCGCGCGCAAGCTCGGCGTCGAAGGCAGCTGGGACTTCGCCTATGCGCTGATGCAGCGCGCCCATCTCGCCATCACTCCAGGGCGCGACTTCGGCACGGCCGAGACCGCCCACTACGTGCGCTTTTCCACCGCCAACTCCCTGCCCCAGTTGCAGGAGGCCGTGCGCCGCCTGCGCGCGCTGCTGGGCTGAGCACGCATGGATTTCGCCTTTCCCATCCGCATCTACTGGGAGGACACCGATGCCGGCGGCATCGTGTTCTACGCCAACTACCTCAAGTTCTTCGAACGCGCGCGCACGGAGTGGCTGCGTTCGCTGGGCCTGGAGCAACAAAAATTACGGGAACAAACCGGCGGTATGTTTGTCGTAACCCAGGCACAGGTCGATTACCACCGCCCGGCACGCCTCGACGACCAACTTTTGGTTACCGCTCGCTTACAAGCGAGCGGCCGTGCGTCGTTGACAATACGCCAGCAAGCTTTGCTGCAATCTGCCGCGGACGGTCCGCAATTGCTCAGTGAAGCCTCGATACGCATCGGCTGGGTCGATGGCGCAAGCATGCGTCCGCAACGAATTCCGATCAGCCTTCTGGAACAACTTTCATGAATTCCCAAAACATGTCCATATTCAGCCTGGTCCTGCAGGCCAGCTGGGTCGTGCAGCTTGTCATGCTGGCCCTGGTGGTCGCATCGGTCGCGAGCTGGGCCGCGATTTTCCGCAAGTCCAGCATGCTCAAGCGGGTGCGGGCTTTCAACGACGCGTTCGAACAGGAATTCTGGTCGGGAACCAGCCTCAATGACCTTTACGCCTCGGCCGCGCAGAACGCCAAGCGCGGCGGGCCGATGGAACGCATTTTTGCCAGCGGCATGCGCGAATACCAGAAGCTGCGCGAACGCCGCATCGGCGATGTCGCCACGCTGATGGACGGCACGCGCCGCGCCATGCGCGCCAGTCTGCAGCGTGAAATGGACGAAATCGAAGCCGGCCTGCCGTTTCTCGGCTCGGTCGGTTCGGTCTCGCCCTATGTCGGCCTGTTCGGCACGGTGTGGGGCGTGATGCACGCGTTCACCGGCTTTGCGAGCATGGAGCAGGTCACGCTGGCCACGGTCGCTCCCGGCATCGCCGAAGCGCTGGTGGCCACGGCCATGGGCCTGTTCGCGGCGATTCCCGCCGTGACCGCCTACAACCGCTTCGCCCACCAGACCGACCGCGTCGCCAACCAGCTGGACACCTTCATCGAAGAGTTCTCCAATATCCTGCAACGCAACGTGGGCTCGACCGCGAGCAGCACGGCTTCCGGCCATTGAGCCGCCAATAGGAGCCTCACATGCCCGCAGTGTCTTCACGCGGCGGCCGCCAGCGCCGCACGGTCAACGAAATCAACATGGTGCCCTTCATCGACGTGATGCTGGTGCTGCTGATCATTTTCATGGTGACCGCCCCCATGCTCACGCCCGGCGCGATCAACGTGCCCAGCGCGGGCAAGGCCTCGCGCCTGCCGACCGAGAACCTCGCGCGCATCCTGATTGAAAAGGACGGCTCGATACGCCTGAAGACCGGCAGCAGCGAGCAGGTGGTGCGCCTCAACGAGCTGGGCGCCGCGGCCAAGGCCTGGCAGGCCCAGCAGCCCGAGGACAGCGCCGTCGTGATCTCCGCCGACAAGACGCTCAGCTATGACACCGTCATGCAGACCATGGGCCAATTGCAGCGCGCGGGCGTGAAGCGCGTCGCCCTCGACGTCAAATCCAGCCAGTAAACCCGGCCGTCCCCAGATCCTTGCCCTCCATGTCCCGACCGCCAGAACACGACCCTTTCGCCCCGCCTCCTCCCCCGCCGCGCCTGCGCGCGTGGCTTCTGGCGATCGTGGCGCACGGCCTGCTCGTGGCGGCAATGCTGTGGGCGGTGCGCATGCCGCCCGCAATGCAGGAGGCCGCGATCGAGGCCGAGCTCTGGTCCGCGCTGCCCCAGGAAGCCGCGCCGCCGGCGCCCACGCCCACGCCCGAGCCCACGCCGGCTCCCGCGCCCGAAGTCAAGCCCGAACCGCCGCCGCCGCCTCCACCGCCGCCGCCTCCGGTTGTCGTGCCCCCACCACCGCCGCCACCGCCCGTGGTGCAAAAGGACGACGACCACGAAGCCGAGATTGCGCTGGAGCGCAAGAAAAAGCGCGAAGAGGCACAAAAGCTCGAACGCGAAAAGGCCGAGAAAGCGCAAAAGGCCGACCGCGAGCGCGAGGAAAAGGCGCGCGAGCGCCGCGAGAAACTCGCCGAGGAGCGCAAGGAACGGCTGGAGAAGGAAAAGGCTGAAAAAGCCGAGCAGGCCAAGATAGAGAAGGCCGAAAAAGCCAAGGCCGAGAAAGCCGAGAAGGCCAAGGCCGAGCGCGAGGAAAAGGCGCGCGCGGAAAAAGCCGAGAAGGCAGAAAAGGCAGAAAAGGCAGAAAAGGCCGAGAAGGAAGAAAAAGCCAAGGCGGAAAAAGCCAAGGCCGAGAAGGCCGCTGCTGAAAAGGCCGCGGCCGAAAAGCGCAAGAAGGAAGACGCCGCGAAGGAAGCCAAGGAAGCCGAAGCACGCCGTGCTGCCAATGTGGCGCGCATGCAGGCCGCCGCGGGTGCCGGCTCTGAAAGCTCGCGTGGCAGCGCCGAGCGCGGCAGCAGCCCCAACCAGGGCCAGGGCAATGGTTCGTCTTCGGGCGGGCCTTCGGCCGGCTACGGCGCCAAGGTCGCGGCCAAGGTCAAGCCCAATATCGTCTACCCCGACGACGTGGCCGGCAATCCGCGCGCCGAAGTCGCGGTGCGTACTTCGCCCGATGGCACCATCGTCAGCGTGCGCGTGACCCAGTCCAGCGGCAATCCCGCCTGGGACCAGGCCGTGGTGCGCGCGCTGCACAAGACCGACACGCTGCCGCGGGATATCGATGGCAAGGTGCCCAGTTCGTTGACGATTGGGTTCAGGCCAAGGGACTAAGCGGGGGGAGGCCTCCAAGGTGGGCCGTTCATTCTTCGACAAGCTCAGGACGAACGGGGAACAGGCCACGCCCAAACTCTACGTTCGCTCTGACTTGAGTCCATTCGAAACGCCCCCCGCCGTTCGCCCTGCGCGGGGCGGTTGAAGGGCGTTTGAGTGCGGGCACTGCGCGCGCCTTTGCGCGATACCCGGCAGTTTCAGGCCATGAGCGCCACCCGTTTTCTCCCAATCGGAGACAATTGCGCCATGCCTCTCAAAGCCCCCGAACTTCTGCTGCCTGCCGGCTCGCTCGAAAAGATGCGCGCCGCCTATGACTTTGGCGCCGACGCCATCTACGCGGGCCAGCCCCGCTACTCCCTGCGCGCGCGCAACAACGAGTTCCGCCTCGAACAGATCGGCCAGGGCATTGCCGAAGCCCATGCGCGCGGCAAGAAATTCTTTGTCACCAGCAATCTGCTGCCGCACAACGACAAGGTGCGCACCTATCTGCGCGACATGGAGCCCGTGATTGCGTTCAAGCCCGACGCACTGATCATGGCCGACCCCGGCCTGATGATGATGGTGCGCGAGAAGTGGCCCGAAGTGCCTATCCACATCTCGGTGCAGGCCAATACCGTCAACTATGCGGCCGTCAAGTTCTGGCAGCGCATGGGCATTGCGCGCATCATCCTGTCGCGCGAGCTGAGCCTGGACGAGATCGAGAAGATCCGCCAGGAATGCCCAGACATGGAACTCGAGGTGTTCGTGCACGGCGCGCTGTGCATTGCCTACTCGGGCCGCTGCCTGCTGTCGGGCTACTTCAACCGCCGCGATCCCAACCAGGGCACCTGCACCAACGCCTGCCGCTGGAACTATTCGACCCAGGAAACCGCGGTCGATCCGAACACCGGCGAAGCCATGCCGCTGAAGATGGAAGGCGACTTCGACTTCGCCAAGGCCCAGCAGGAAGCCGAGACCGGCTTCTCGGCCTGCAACAGCGAGCCGCGCCACCCCAAGGCCGACCATGTCTACATGCTCGAGGAGCAGGGCCGGCCTGGCGAGCTGATGCCCATCATGGAAGATGAGCACGGCACCTACATCATGAACAGCAAGGACCTGCGCGCCATCGAGCACATCGACCGGCTCACCAAGATCGGCGTCGATTCGCTGAAGATCGAAGGCCGCACCAAGTCGCTGTACTACGTCTCGCGCACCGCCCAGACCTACCGCCGCGCCATCGACGACGCGGTCGCGGGCCGGCCGTTCAACCCGAACCTGATCACCGAACTCGAAGGCCTGGCCAACCGCGGCTATACCAGCGGCTTCCTTGAACGCCGCCCGGCGCAGGACTACCAGAACTACGAGACCGGCCATTCGCTGCTGCAGCGCAGCCACTTCGTCGGCGAAGTGCGCAGCTTTGCCGACGGCCTGGCCGAGATCGAGACCAAGAACCGCTTTTCCGTGGGCGATACGCTGGAAATCATCCACCCCAGCGGCAACCGCCAGGTGCTGCTCGAGAAGATGTTCAACATGGACGGCGAACCCGTGACCGTGGCCCAGGGCAACCCGATTCGCGTGCGCATTCCGCTCGAAGGCCCGGTCGACGGCGCCTTGATTGCCCGCATACTCTAAAGCACCCCCTGAGCGGCTGGCGCCGCTTCCCCTGCACAAGGGACGCAGGCGCCCCCCTCGGTGCGCAGTGGACAGCCCTTCCTCGCTGCCCCCTTGCTGCACGGCGCCGTTTTTGTAGGCTGCGTGTCGTAGCGAGTATCCGCTATTGCCCCTTTAAGGAATGATCTGCCCTGCCAGGTCACCGCGTGGACTTTTCCCATGAACATTGTTGTCAACGAAGAACTCAAGGCCTACATCGATCCGCTGAGCGCCGATGAACACGAAGCGCTGGAGCGCAGCATTCTTGCCGAAGGCTGCCGCGACGCGCTGGTGCTGTGGGGCGATCTGCTGGTTGACGGCCACAACCGCCACGGCATCTGCGTCAAGCACGGCCTGCCGTTCGAGACCGTGCAGGCCACGCATTTCCAGAACATGGACGATGTGCACCTGTGGATGATCGACCAGCACCTGGGCCGGCGCAGCGTGTCCGACTTCCAGCGCGGCGTGCTCGCGCTGCGCAAACGCGAGATCGTTGCCGCGCGCCGCGCCAAGGCGGCCGAAGGCGCGTCCGCGCCCACTGACGAGGCAGCGGCCGACACCGCGCCCGACAACCAGGCCCTGGCCACGCGCGAAGCGCTGGCGCGCGTCGCGCGCCTGAGCAGCACCCAGGTCAAGCAGATCGAGACCATCCAGCAGAAGGCCGCGCCCGAATTGGTTGCCGCCGTGAAGGCGGGCGACATCTCGATCAACGCCGCCGCGGCCGTCGCCCAGTTGCCCGCCGAAGAACAGGTGGCCGCCGCCGCCGCGGGCAAGGATGAACTCAAGCAGGCCGCCAAGCGCGTGCGCGACTCCAAGAAAAAGCCGCGCGAAGAAAGCGCGGGCGACGACGCTGCGGGCGAAGATCGCATAGACGTCGCCGCCTTGCAGCAGCGCGTGCAGGCGCTGGAGCAGGAAAATGGCATGCTGCGCCAGCAGATCAAAGCCTTGCAGGAAATGCTGCAGGAAAAGGCCTGATCTTTTTTCTTTCCTTTTTCACGGGATGCCATGACCGCCTTGTTCTCCCCCCTGCCTCTGGGCCATGTCGAACTGTCCAACCGCATCGTGATTGCGCCGATGTGCACCTACAGCGCCAGCGAAGGCTGCGCCAGCGACTGGCATCTGATGCATTACGGCCAGCTGGCCCAGTCGGGCGCGGGCCTGCTGATCGTCGAATCGACGGCTGTCGAGGCCATGGGCCGCATCAGCCCCTGGGACCTGGGACTGTGGAGCGATGCCAGCGAAGCCGCGATGCGCCCGGTGGTCGAGCATGTGCGCCGCTTCAGCGGCATCAAGCTGGGCGTGCAGCTCAACCATGCGGGCCGCAAGGCATCGAGCCTGCAACCCTGGGCCGGCGGCGGCCCCCTGCCCCAGGACCAGCGCTGGCCCACGGTGGGCCCGAGCGCGCTGGCGGCATCGCCCGAAGTGCCGGCGCCCGCGGCCGCGACGCTGGCCGACATCGCGCGCATCAAGAAAGCCTTTGTCGACGCCGCGCTGCGTGCCCAGCGCCTGGGCTATGACCTCATCGAGCTGCACGCGGCCCATGGCTATCTGCTGCACCAGTTTCTGTCGCCGCTGTCCAATCAGCGCACGGACACCTATGGCGGCAGCCTGGAAAACCGCCTGCGTCTGCTGCTGGAAGTGTTTGGCGCGGTGCGCGCGGCGCTGCCCCAAAGCCTGCCCGTGGGCGTGCGCATCTCGGCCATGGACTGGATAGACGGCGGCTGGGACGTGGAGCAAAGCGCGGTCCTGGCCAGGCAGCTGCAGGCCCTGGGCTCGGCTTTCCTGCATGTGTCCAGTGGCGGGCTGAGCCCCGCGCAGAAGATTCCCGTGGGCCCGGGCTACCAGCTGCCGCTGGCGCGCGCGCTGCGCGCCCAGCTCACAACCCCGGTGATAGGCGTGGGCCTGATCACCGATGCGCTGCAGGCCCAGGCCGCGCTGGATGCAGGCGATGCCGATGCCATCGCGATTGCGCGCGCCGCGCTGTACAACCCGCGCTGGCCCTGGCATGCTGCCCAGGTGCTGGGCGCGCGGATCACGGCAGCGCCGCAGTACCTGCGTTGCGAGCCGCATGGCGCGCGCGGGCTGTTCGCGCCAGTGACCGCCTAGCGTGGCCAGCGCAGGCCTGCGCCTGAAACGCTACGAAGCCCTGGCTGGCGATATCGAAAGCTCGATTCGCAGCGGCGTGCTCCAGCCCGGCGAGCGCTTGCCTTCGGTGCGCAGCCTGTGCCACAGCCGGGGCATCAGCGCCTCGACCGTGTTTCAGGCCTACTACCTGCTTGAAGCGCGCGGCATCGTGAGCGCGCGCGAGCGCTCGGGCTACTTCGTCGCCGCGGGCGTGCGCCGCATGCCGCCCGAGCCCGAGCAGGCTTCGCAGCCACCCGATGCCTCGGTCTCGGTCGATGTCAGCGCACGTGTCTTCGACATTCTTGCCTCCAGCGACGCGCGCAGCGTGGTGCCGCTGGGCTCGGCCTTTCCCAGCCCGCTGCTGTTTCCGCTGCCGCGCCTGGCCCAGGCCATGGCCCGCGCCGCAAGGACGCTGGATCCGTGGAGCACGGTGGACGACCTGACGCCGGGCAATGCCGCGCTGCGCCGCCAGATTGCGCTGCGCTATCTGGCCCAGGGCATGGCGGTTCCCACCGATGACATCGTCATCACCAATGGTGCGCTCGAAGCGCTGAACCTGTGCCTGGCAGCCGTGACCCGGCCCGGCAACGCCGTGCTGGTCGAGTCACCGGCTTTCTATGCGGCGCTGCAGGCACTCGAACGCCTGGGACTGCAGGCCATCGAAGTTCCCACCCATCCGCGCGAAGGCATGGACCTGGCTGCGCTGGAAGCGGCCATCGTGCGCCACCGGCCCAAGGCCTGCTGGCTGATGAGCAACTTCCAGAACCCGTTGGGCAGCCTGATGTCCGAGGCCAAGAAGCGCGATCTCGTCGCCCTGATCACGCGCCACCAGCTGCCGCTGATCGAAGACGATGTCTACGCCGAGCTGTATCTGGGCGCGCAGCGCCCGCTGCCGGCAAAGGCCTTCGATTCCGAGGGCCTGGTGCTGCACTGCGGCTCATTTTCCAAATGCCTGGCGCCGGGCTGGCGCATAGGCTGGGCCGTCGCCGGGCGCTTCTCGCAGGCCGTGGCGCGGCAGAAACTCACGACCACGCTGGGCGCCAACGCACCGGCCCAGGCCGCCCTGGCCGAATACCTCGAACGCGGCGGCTTCGACAAGCACCTGCGCGGGCTGCGCCAGTTTCTTGCTTCAGCCCAGGCGCCGTTTGTCGAGGCCGTGGGCCATTACTTTCCGCCGGGCACGCGCGCCACGCGGCCCGAAGGCGGCTATTTTCTCTGGGTCGAGCTGCCGCCCCACTGCGACGCGCTGGCCATACACGCCCAGGCCATAGCGCGCGGCATCAGCGTTGCGCCCGGGCCCCTGTTTTCCGCGTCACAGGGCTTTCGCCATTGTCTGCGGCTGAACTACGGCCACGGCTGGGACGCGCGCATCGAAGGCGCGCTGGCGGTGCTCGGCCAGCTGGCCCATGCAAGCCGCGTCTAGAGCTTGCGCATCGCGCGCTGGCAGATGCGCCGCGTGGCGGCGCTTGGCCCGTCCTGCAACCACTGCGCGCACCGCGCGCGCACCCAGTCCGGCCTGTCCTTGGCCGCGTCGTTGAGCCAGTTGGCCACCGAATCCTGCACATAGACCGAAGGGTCGGCATGCAGCGCCGTCAGCAGCACCAGCGCACGCTCGGGCTGCTGCTTGAGCGCGGCAATATGCGCACACCACACGCCGCGCGGGCGCAGCGCCTCACAGGCAAAGCGGCGCAGGCGCTCGGACGGCGCGCCGGTCCAGGGCGCAAGCTGGACCAGGGCCGCGTCAAGCTCTGCCGCCAGGTGTGGGCGCACGGCCATCCAGGCCCATTCACGCACACCGAAATGCGCATCGTCGGCCAGTGGGCGTATGGCGTCCAGCCGCGCGGCGAGATCCAGCCTAGGGTCGGCGCCCACCATGAAGCAGGCCCAGCCGCGCACGGTGTCCGACAAATGCCCAACACAGGCGGCTGTGCCGGCGCTGCCCAGCGCGTCCAACAGCAGGCCGCCCATGCCGACCATGCGCTGCACAATGCCGCGTTCGCAGACTGCGTCGGCGGCCGCAAGCACGGGCGCCGGCAGCGCCGGGAAGACCGCGCGCAGCAGCTGCGCCTGGTCCACCGCCAGGCCTTCGACCAGTGTCGCGCTTTGCATTGCGCCCAGCGACAGCGCGGCGCGCACTGCGTCGGGAATGTCGGCGCTGCGCCGCGCGCCCTTGCGCCCTGCCGGTACCGTCATGCAGCTTGCCCGTCGCGCCGCGCCGCCAGCCCACTGGCCACCTTGTCGAGCAGGCCCGCAAGCTGGCCGCGCTCGGCGGCGGAAAGACCGCCAAACAGACCTGCAATCCATTGCCCATGCTGGGCCACGACCTGCTGCGCGAGTTCCGCGCCCTTGGGCGTGAGGCGCACGCGCAGCGCGCGCCGGTCGGCAGCATCGGCGTGGCGCTCAATCAGGGCCTCGCGCTCCAGGCCGTCAAGCAGACCCGTGACGGTGGCGCGCGTCACGCCCGCCTGCTCGGCCAACTGGTGCGGCGCCAGCCCGTTGCCGATGCCCGCCGCATCCAGCAGGAACAGCAGCACAAAGCGCCCTTCGGACAAGCCATGGACGGCCAGCAGACGCGCGCAGTCGCGATCGATGGCCGCAGCCAGCGACAAGGTTTGAAAGCACAGCCGGATGCGGTCCTGCCCGGGCAAAGCGCGGCGCGCGGCTTCGCTCAGCAAGGCCTGGTACTTTTGTTCAATGGTGTTCATGCAGCCATACTATATGGCACCAAACCAAATGGCAAATCACAGGCAAAAAAAATACTCCAGAGCCAATGCCGTGGAGTATTTTGTCCCGGAGCCGCTGCCTTCAAGGCAGTTTCCGTGCGCATGCGTGGCCCCAGGGCCGACCGCCGCGCAAGCTCATCTGATATTACTGGTTGGCGAGACCGACATGGGCTTCGCGGTAGTCAGCGATGAAAGTGATCAGAGTGTTGATGGCTTGACGCATGGTGTGCTTTCTATGAGATGCACTCAAACAACCGGTGGCTAGCATCCCCAACACCACCGGAGCGGGATACCTAAGTAGTAACCCGTAGCCCCTAGTATAAACCCTGTACGCGTTTTTACGCACCAAGTGCCACAAAACAACATGCTAGGCATGTGGGATTGTCACAACAGCATAAAAAACGGGAGCCAAGGCTCCCGTTGTCATGTGCGGCAATGGCGGACGGTGTTCAGCCTTCGGCGGTGAATCCCACGCGTTGGACGATGGGGCCCCACTTCGCGACCTCCGACTTGACCAGCGCCGCTAGCTCCGCCGGCGAGGACGACATGGCTTCGAGGCCGAAGACCGCGAGGCTGTCGGCCACTTCCTTGGAAGCCAGCGCGGTGCGCATATGGCCGTTGAGACGCTGCACCAGCTCGGGCGCGGCCTTGGCCGGCAGGAAGAAGGCAAACCATTCGCTGTGCGCCATGTCGGCATAGCCTTGCTCGACCAGCGTCGGCACCTGGGGCGCAAACCGGCTGCGGCGCTGGCCGCTGACGCCCAGGATGCGGATCTTTCCGCTGGGCAGATGCTGCAGCATGTCGCCCACGGGGCCGCACACGGCAGAGACATTGCCGCCAAGCATGTCGAGCAGCGCGGGCTGGGTGCCGCGGTAGCCTGCATGCTTGAGTTCCACCCCGCCATGCTGGCCGAGCAGCGCGCCGATGAAGTGCGGCGTCGATCCCGGCGCGGGCGAGCCGAAGTTCGCACCCAGCGGATTGGCCTTGGCCCAGGCCAGGAACTCGCGCACGTTGGTCACCTGCGCCGGCACGGCCGGGCCGACCGCAAAGCCAAAGTCAAACACGCAGCCCAGCGTCACCGGCGAGAGATCGGTTACCGGGTTGTAAGCCAGCTTCTTGTAGATATGCGGATAGATGGACAGCATCGACGTGGGCGTCTGCAGCATGGTCATGCCGTCGGCCGGCCGGCCCTTGACGTAGTTGATGGCGATCTGGCCGCCCGCGCCCGTGCGGTTCTCCACCACCGCGATCTTCGCGTAGCCCGGCGCCAGCTGCGTGCCTACGCGCCGGCAGATGGCGTCCGAGGTGCCGCCCGCGGCAAAGCCCGTGATGATGTTGAGGCTCTCGAGCGCTGCCTGGGCATGGGCCTGCATTCCCAGACTGGCCAACAGGGCACCCGCGCCGCCCGCGCCCGCAGCGCCCAGCCATTCACGTCGATTCAGAGTCATTGATTGCTTTCTTGATAATGAGGGAAGACGCGCAAGGCAGTCCTCTTGTTCAGCCTTCGTCACGCAGCCAGGTGACCGCGCCGGAGTGCGTGACCGCGCCCTGGTGGGCCGGACGCACCGTCAGCGCGTATTTTTCCAGCAAGCCGCCCCAACGCACTCCCGTATTTACGCGAGCATGGGCGTTTTCCTGCAGCCGCTGCGCGAGTTCGGCCGGCGACAGCGCGACGCTGATGGAGCGCGCCTGCGGGCGCGCATCGATGCTCACCAGATCGCCGTCGCGAAGCGCGGCAATCGGCCCGTTGTCGGCGGCTTCGGGGCCGGCGTAGCCTATGCACAGGCCGCGCGTCGCGCCCGAGAAGCGCCCGTCGGTCAGCAGCGCCACCTTGTCGCCCATGCCCTGGCCGTAGAGCAAGGCGGTGATGCCCAGCATCTCGCGCATGCCGGGGCTGCCCTTGGGGCCTTCGTTGCGGATGACGATCACATCGCCCGCGGCATAGCGCATGGCCTGCACCGCGGCCTGGGCCGCTTCCTCCGATTCAAATACCCGCGCCGGACCGCTGTGCACCAGCGTCTTGAGGCCGGCGGTCTTGAGCAGCGCGCCGTCGGGGCACAGATTACCCTTGAGCACGGCCAGGCCGCCGTCGCGCGAGATCGGGTTGTCGATGGCGCGCACCACCTGGCCGTCGGGCGCCAGCGCCGAGGCCAGTTCCTCGGCCAGCGTGCGGCCGGTGAATGTCAGCGCCTCGCCGTGCAACAGGCCCTGGTCGAGCAGGCTGCGCAGGATCACGCCCGCGCCGCCGATGTAATACACGTCGCGCGCGAGATAGCGCCCACCGGGCCGCAGGTCGGCAATCAACGGCGTGCGGGCGAAGACTTCGGCCACATCGTCAAGGTGAAAGCGTATGCCGGCCTCGTGCGCGATCGCCGGCAGATGCAGCGCGGCATTGGTCGAGCCGCCCGTGGCGCTGACCACCGCGCAGGCGTTTTCCAGCGCCTGGCGCGTGACGATGTCGCGCGGCAGCGGGCCCTTGCCCTCGGCGCTGGCCCAGACGGCGCGCATCAGCGTCCTGGCCGCGCGGCGCATCAGCGGCGCGCGCTCGCTGAACACCGCGGGCACCATGCTCGAGCCTATGGGCGCCAGGCCCAGCGCTTCGCTGACCATGCCCATGGTGTTGGCCGTGAACTGCCCGGCGCAGGCGCCGGCCGTGGGCAGGCAGCTGCGGCTGATCTGCGTGAGATCCTGCTGCGTGGCGGTGCCGGCCAGCACCTGGCCTATGGTTTCATAGGTGTCGACGACGTTCAGATCGCGGCCGTCGGGCCCGGGCGCCTGGCCCGGCAGCGCCGAGCCGCCATGCACGAACACGCTGGGTACGTTGCAGCGCAGCATGCCCATCATCAGCCCCGGCAGGTTCTTGTCGCAGGCGCCGATGGCGAAGATGCCATCCCACTGGTGGCCGCGCACCGAGGCTTCGACGCTGTCGGCAATCAGTTCGCGCGAGATCAGCGAGAAGCGCATGCCCGAATGCGCCATCGTCAGGCCGTCGCTCACGGACACCACCGGGCATTCGTGCGGCGTGCCGCCGCCGGCGTAGATGCCGGTCTTCGCATGCTGGGCCTGGTCGCGCAGGTTGAGATTGCAGGGGCTCATCTCGCCGCCGGTATGGAACACGCCGATGTGCGGGCGCTCGATGTCTTCGTCGTCCTGGCCCAGGGCATGCAGGAAGCTGCGCGTCGTCGCGCGCACCGTGCCCTGGCGGATGATGGCCGAGCGAAAGCCGGCAGCGGCGGGCGCGGCGTCTTGCGGCGCGCTGTCTTGGGGGTTTTTCATGGCGGTATGCGGACGGAACGTGGGTGCGCACACCATAACCAAACACCGCTGCGGTGCGCAGCCGCGGCCGCGACCGCCGTCACCCAGGCGACAGCTGCTGTGTCAGCGCGGCACCAGAAACGTGGTCTTGGCCTGCACTGCCACCGAGCCATCGGGCGAATGCACGTCAAGCTGCACCGGGTGCGATCCGGCAGGAGCCACGCCATACGGCGCCTGCAGGCGCACGACGATCCAGCGGTCGGCCGCAGCATCGATGCTGACTTCGGTGTCCGAGGCCACGCGCAAGCCTTCCAGGCCCGAGGCCGAAAGCTGCAGGCGCTGGGGTGCTTCGGTGGCATTGCCCAGCTGCACGCGGTAGATGTTCTCGATCTGGCCGCCGGCGACAATGCGCGACAGCGTGCCGCGATCGCGCACCACGTCGACCTTGAGCGGAACGCGCACATAAAGGCTCACCACCATGGCCACGGTCAGGCCCAGCAGCACCGCGCCGTAGATCAGCACGCGCGGGCGCAGCACACGGCGCACGATTTGCGCCCCGCCCCAGCCCTTGGCCATGCCGTTCTCGGTGGACATGCGAATCAGTCCGCGCGGATAGTGCATCTTGTCCATCACCGTGTTGCAGGCATCTATGCACAGACCGCAGCCTATGCACTGGTACTGCAGGCCGTCGCGAATGTCGATGCCCACGGGGCAGACCTGCACGCACAGCTTGCAGTCTATGCAGTCGCCCAGGCCCTGGGACTTGTAGTCGATGTCCTTGGGACGCGGGCCGCGGCTTTCGCCGCGCGCCGTGTCATAGGTGACCAGCAGCGTGTCCTTGTCGAACATGGCGCTCTGGAAGCGCGCATAGGGGCACATGTGGGTGCAGACCTGCTCGCGCAGAAAGCCCGCATTGCCATAGGTGGCCAGCGCGTAGAACAGCACCCAGAAGATCTGCCACGCGCCCTGCAAGGCCATCACTTCCACGGCAAGCGTGCGAATCGGCACGAAGTAGCCGACAAAGGTGAAGCCGGTCCACAGCGCAATCAGCAGCCACAGCACATGCTTGGACGTGCGCTTGAGCAGTTTCTCGGCGGTCCAGCCACTGTTGTCCAGACGCAGCCGGGCGCTGCGATCGCCCTCGGTCTTGCGTTCGATCCACATGAAGATTTCGGTGTAGACCGATTGCGGGCAGCTGAAGCCGCACCACAGCCGCCCCGCCACCGCGGTGAACAGGAACAGCGCCAGCGCCGAAATGATCAGCAGCGCCGTCAGATAGATGAAATCCTGCGGGTACAGCAGCCAGCCGAAGATGTAGAAGCGCCGCTGCTCGAGATCGAACAGCAGCGCCTGGCGCTCGTTGATCTGCAGCCAGGGAATGCCGTAGAAGAACAGCTGGGTGATCCAGACCATGGCCCAGCGCCAGCGCGCAAAGACGCCGCTGATCGAGCGCGGCTGTATCTTCTTGCGTGCCTCGAACAGCGGCACCTCGTGCGCCTCGATGGGCACGGGTGCGATGGGGATGACCTTGCGCGGTGCTTTGCCGCGCTGTGACGTGGGGTGATCTGACATAAGGCCTCAATGACAACGGTGGCGCCGGCGCCTCGCGCCCAGCCCCACCTTGTCCGCTACTATGCGCCGCAAGCGCTTTGGATAACAGCAGCAGATGAGCGCATTTGGACCGTATCAGATGGTTTATTGATCTAAATCACGTACCCGTTCCAGCGCCAGCGCCGGCCTCGCGCAGCACCCCGGGCGGGGTGCGCGGGAAACCGCAAGCCAGGCATCATCCCGGGTTTTGCATTCCGCAGCAAAAGGCCTTGGCATGCGCGCGCCCCGCCCAGGACCGCGCCGCCTGGCCTATGCGCCCAGCAACTGGCGCAGGACAAACGGCAGGATGCCGCCATGCCGGTAGTAGTCAGCTTCGATAGGTGTGTCGATGCGCAGCGTCAATGTGCGGCGCAGCTGGCTGCCGTCGGCGCGCGTGATGCACAGTTCGGCATCGCTTTGCGGCGTGAGCAGCGGGTCGGGAATGATTTCAATGAACTCGTCGCCCACCAGTCCCAGGCTGCTCCAGCTGTCGTCGCCGCGCAGCTGCAGCGGCAGCACGCCCATGCCCACCAGGTTGTTGCGGTGGATGCGCTCGAAACTGCGGGCAATCACCGCCTTGATGCCCAGCAGCTGCGTGCCCTTGGCCGCCCAGTCGCGACTCGAACCCGTGCCGTACTCCTCGCCGGCAAAGATCACGCTGGCCCGGCCTTCGGCCTGGTATTGCATCGCCGCATCGTAGATCGGCATCTTGCGCGCTGCGCAGGCCGCGTCGCGGTACAGCGTGAGCCCGCCCTCTTCCCGGCTGCCGTCGGCCAGCGGCGGCAGCATCAGGTTCTTGATGCGCACGTTGGCAAAGGTGCCGCGCATCATCACCTCGTGGTTGCCACGGCGCGAGCCGTAGCTGTTGAAGTCGGCCTGCTGCACGCCGTTTGCGCACAGCCATTCGCCAGCCGGAGACTTGGGATGGATGGAGCCGGCCGGCGAGATATGGTCGGTGGTGATCGAGTCGCCAAACAGCGCGATGATGCGCGCGCCATGCACCGCGTACGGGTTGCTCGGCTGTGTGCCCGTGCTCACGGGCTGGGCGATGTCCAGCGTGAAGTCGCTGAAGAACGGCGGCTCGGCGATATAGGTGCTGTCGGGCCAGGTATAGGTCGCGCCGCTGACGCCGCGTATCTTTTCCCAGAGCTTGCCCGGTTCGCTGCTGACCTTCTCGTAGTTCTCCTGGAAGGCAGCGCCATTCATCGCATGGTGCATCAGCGCCTGTACCTCCTCGGTGCTCGGCCAGATGTCGCCCAGGTAAATGTCCCGGCCAGCCCGGCCCTTGCCCACGGGCTGGGTCATCAGATCGGTGAGCACCGTGCCAGCCAGCGCATAGGCCACGACCAGCGGCGGACTTGCCAGGAAGTTGGCCTTGAGATTGGGGTGAATGCGCGCCTCGAAATTGCGGTTGCCCGACAGCACCGCGGCGCAGACCAGATCGCTCTGGCGAATGGCCGCGTTGATTTCGGCCGTGAGATCGCCGGCGTTGCCAATGCAGGTCGTGCAGCCATAGCCGGCCAGCGCAAAGCCCAGCTTTTCAAGGTAAGGCAGCAGCCCGGCTTCGGTCAGGTAGCGCGTGACCAGGCGCGAGCCCGGCGCCAGCGAGGTCTTGATGTGCGGCTGGACCTTCAGCCCCGCCTCGACGGCCTTTTTCGCCAGCAGCCCCGCGGCCAGCATCACGCTGGGGTTGGAGGTATTGGTGCAGCTGGTGATGGCGGCAATCAGCACATCGCCATTGCCGATGGTGAATGCCCCCGCATCGCTGGTGTGGGCGGCCACCGGCGTGGGCACTTCAGCCGACGCATGGGCCGTGGCCGGCTCGGGCTTGTTGGCCTCCATCTCGGCCAGCTGGCGCTCGGCGCCCGCAGGCGTGGGCCGCGACGCGGGCAGGCCGACATGTTCGGGGCTGTCCTGCACCAGATGGCGGGTGTGCAGCACTTCGGCTTGCTGGTTGAAACCGTTGTGCGCGGCAGGAGCGCTGAAAAGATGCGTGAACTGCGAGGCCACCTGGCCCAGCTCGATGCGGTCCTGCGGACGCTTGGGACCGGCAAGACTCGGGGTCACGCTGCCCAGGTCCAGCGACACGACGCGCGAGTAGTCGATCTCGCCGCGGCCGGGCACGCCAAACAGCTGCTGGGCGCGGAAGTAGGCCTCGAAGGCCTCGATCTCGGCCGCGCTGCGGCCCGTGCCGCGGAAATAGTCAAGCGTCTTGTCGTCGACCGGGAAAAAGCCCATGGTCGCGCCGTATTCCGGCGCCATGTTGCCAATGGTCGCGCGGTCGGGCACGGCCAGGCTTTGCGTGCCTTCGCCAAAGAACTCGACAAACTGGCCGACAACCTTTTCGCGGCGCAGCTGCTCGGTGATGGTCAGCACCAGATCGGTGGCGGTGACGCCTTCGCGCAGCCGGCCCGTGAGCTCGAAGCCGACGACATCGGGCATCAGGATATAGACCGGCTGGCCCAGCATCGCGGCCTCGGCCTCGATGCCGCCCACGCCCCAGCCCACCACGCCAATGCCGTTGATCATGGTCGTGTGGCTGTCGGTGCCCACCAAGGTGTCGGGGTAGTGCACGCCGTCGTCACGCCGGTGCACGCCGCGTGCCAGGTATTCGAGGTTGACCTGGTGAACGATGCCAAAGCCCGGCGGCACGACGCCAAAGGTGTCGAAGGCCTGCATGCCCCACTTCATGAACTGGTAGCGCTCCTGGTTGCGCTGGAATTCCAGCTTCATGTTCAGGTCCAGCGCCTTCTTCGTGCCAAAGTAGTCGACCATGATCGAATGGTCGACCACCAGGTCGACGGGCACCAGCGGCTCGATGGCCTCGGGATTCTTGCCCAGGCGCGCGGCCGTGCTGCGCATCGCGGCCAGATCGGCCAGCAGCGGCACGCCGGTGAAATCCTGCAGCACCACGCGGGCGACCACGAAAGGAATCTCCTCGGTGCGGGCGCCGCGCGGCTGCCATTGCGCGAGCTGGCGCACATGCTCGGGCGTGACTTTCTTGCCGTCGCAGTGGCGCAGCACGGCTTCCAGCACGATGCGCAGCGACACCGGCAGGCGCTGCACGCTCGGGTATTGCTTGGCCAGTGCGGGCAGGGAATAGAACTTGCCGGTCACGCCGGAAGACGTCTTGAAGTTCTTGAGCGTGGTGGCGAACGCATGTTTCATCGGGGCTCTCCTGATTGCTGTGCAAGCATTGTGCCCCGTGTGTGTGACGAATGCTGTGGGTCAAGGTCGCATACGCGAAAACGCAGTCCCTGGCCCCGGTAACATCGAAAATTCCATACAGCACGAGCGCCCTCATGCATCTGCACAACAAATACCTGCCCCGGCACCACTTCAGCGAACGGCATGCGCTTGACATTGCCGCGCCCCAGGCCCAGGTCATCGCCGCGGCGCGCAGCTACCGGCCCGACGGCGACGCGCTTTTCAAATACGCGATTGCCGCGCGCGAGCTGCCGATGCGCCTGCTGCACCGGCTGCAGGCCGCAGCGGCGTGCCCCCGCCCTCTTTCGGCATGGACAACTTCACGCCGCTGGAGCAGCGCGGCAACGAGGAGCTGGTGCTGGGCCTGGCCGGAAAATTCTGGCAGACCGACTACGGCCAGGCACGCATTGCCGACGGTGCGGCATTTCTGGCCTTCAACGCGCCGGGCGCGGCCAAGCTGGTGCTGAGCTTTGTCGCCCAGCCGCTGGACGCCACGCACACCCGGCTGGTCACCGAGACGCGCGTGTTCTGCCTGGATGCCGAAGCACGGCGCAGATTCACGCCGTATTGGTATCTGATCAGGCCGGTCAGCGGGCTGCTGCGGCGGCGCATGCTGGGCGCCATTGGCCACAGCGCCGGCAGCCAGGCAACTGCCACAGCCCAGCCATGAAAAAACCCGCCGAAGCGGGTTTTTTCATGGCCCTGCCGCCAAACGGCGGCAATGGCATCAGGCAGTCACGCCCTTGGCGACGTCCGCGTATTCTTCGATCTGGTCGAAGTTCATGTAGCGGTAGACGCTGGCCTTGTCGGCGTCGATCACGCCCATGGCCAGCAGGTACTCTTCCTTGGAAGGCAGGTAGCCCAGCTTGGAAGCAATGGCGGCGAGTTCGGCCGAACCCAGGTAGACGTTGGTGTTCTTGCCCAGGCGGTTGGGGAAGTTGCGGGTCGAGGTGGAGATCACCGTCGCGCCTTCGCGCACCTGGGCCTGGTTGCCCATGCACAGCGAGCAGCCGGGCATTTCGGTGCGCGCACCGGAAGCACCGAACGCCGCGTAGTGGCCTTCCTTGATCAGCTCGCTCTCGTCCATCTTGGTCGGGGGAGCAACCCACATCTTGACGGGAATGTCGCGCTGGCCGCCGAGCAGCTTGGCAGCTGCGCGGAAGTGGCCGATGTTGGTCATGCACGAACCGAGGAAGGACTCGTCGATCTTGGTGCCGGCCACTTCGGACAGGAACTTGGCGTCATCGGGATCGTTGGGGCAGCAGACGATCGGTTCCTTGATGTCGGCCAGGTCGATCTCGATCACGGCAGCGTATTCGGCGTCCTTGTCGGCTTCGAGCAGGCTGGGGTTGGCCAGCCAGGCTTCCACTTTTTCGATGCGGCGCTGCAGCGTGCGCTTGTCGGCGTAGCCTTCGGCAATCATGTTCTTCATCAACACCACGTTGCTGGTCAGGTATTCCTGCACCGGCGCGGTGTTGAGCTTGATCGTGCAGCCTGCGGCCGAACGTTCGGCCGAAGCGTCCGACAGTTCGAACGCCTGTTCGACCTTGAGGTCTGGCAAGCCTTCGATTTCCAGGATGCGGCCCGAGAAGATGTTGATCTTGCCGGCCTTGGCCACGGTCAGCAGACCGGCCTTGATGGCGTACAGCGGAATCGCATGCACCAGGTCACGCAGCGTGACGCCGGGCTGCATTTCGCCCTTGAAGCGCACCAGCACCGATTCGGGCATGTCCAGAGGCATCACGCCCGTGGCCGCGCCGAACGCGACCAGGCCGGAGCCCGCGGGGAAGGAAATGCCGATCGGGAAACGCGTGTGCGAGTCACCACCGGTGCCGACGGTGTCGGGCAGCAGCAGGCGGTTGAGCCAGCTGTGGATCACGCCGTCGCCGGGACGCAGGGACACGCCGCCGCGGTTGCTGATGAAGGCCGGCAGTTCGCGGTGGGTCTTGACGTCGACCGACTTGGGGTAGGCGGCGGTGTGGCAGAACGACTGCATGACCATGTCGGCCGAGAAGCCCAGGCAGGCCAGGTCTTTGAGCTCGTCACGCGTCATCGGGCCGGTGGTGTCTTGCGAGCCCACCGTGGTCATGCGCGGTTCGCAGTAGGTACCGGGACGCACGCCCTGGCCTTCCGGCAGGCCGACAGCGCGGCCGACCATCTTCTGCGCAACGGTGAAACCGGCTTGCGTGGCAACCGGTGCCTGGGGCAGACGGAACACCGTCGATGCGGGCAGGCCCAGCGACTCGCGTGCCTTGGCCGTCAGCGAGCGGCCGATGATCAGGTTGATACGGCCGCCGGCGCGCACTTCGTCCAGCAGCACATCGCTCTTGAGCTGGAATTCGACGACGGTCTCGCCGTCGCGCTCGATCTTTCCCTGGTAGGGGAAGATGTCGATCACGTCGCCCATTTCAAGCTTGGAGACATCGACTTCAATCGGCAGCGAGCCCGAGTCTTCCTGGGTGTTGAAGAAGATGGGCGCAATCTTGCCGCCCAGCGTCACACCGCCGAAGCGCTTGTTGGGAACGAACGGAATGTCCTGGCCCGTGGCCCAGATCACCGAGTTGGTCGCCGACTTGCGCGACGAGCCCGTGCCCACCACGTCGCCCACGTAGGCCACGGTGTGGCCCTTGGACTTGAGGCTTTCGATGAACTGCATCGGGCCGCGCTTGCCGTCTTCCTCGGGAACGAACGCTGCGTCGGCACGCGTGTTCTTGAGCATGGCGAGGTAGTGCAGCGGAATGTCGGGGCGGCTCCAGGCGTCGGGCGCGGGCGACAGATCGTCGGTATTGGTTTCGCCGGGCACCTTGAACACCGTGACGGTGATCTTCTGCGCGACTTCAGGACGGCTGGTGAACCATTCGGCTTCAGCCCAGCTCTGCATCACTTCCTGCGCCTTGACGTTGCCGGCCTTGGCCTTGGTTTCGACATCGTTGAAGAAGTCGAACATCAGCAGCGTCTTCTTGAGCGCCTTCGCGGCCACGTCGGCGACATCGGCGTCGTCAAGCAGCTCGATCAGGGGATGGACGTTGTAGCCACCGACCATGGTGCCCAGCAGTTCGGTGGCCTTGGCCTTGGAGATGAGTGCCAACTCGATGTCGCCATGCGCGACCGCCGCGAGGAACGACGCCTTGACCTTGGCTGCATCGTCCACGCCCGGGGGCACGCGGTTGGTCAGCAGATCCAGCAGGATGACGTCTTCACCCACGGGGGGGTTCTTGATCAGCTCGATCAGTTCCGCGACCTGCTTGGCATCCAGCGGCAGGGGTGGAATGCCAAGCGCGGCGCGCTCGGCCACATGATCGCGATAGGCTTTCAACATGATTCTCTCTCCAATGGTTTTCTAAAGTGGGGCGGCGTGCTGCCTCTCCCAGAGCCGGCGTGGAGTGGCTAAGACCACCCAGCAAATCGAAGATTTGCGGTTGAGACTAGGCGCGTTGCCGCAGACAGTGCGAATAGCACGGCAAGGCGACGCAACGACGTCTCAAGGGTGGTGTCAGCCACTACTTGCTGCCGGTCGCCTGGTCGAACACGCTCGGGGGTGGGTTTTTCTTGATGGCTTCAGCCACCTGGAACTGCTCGGGGCTCATGCATTCGTCGGCCAGGCGCTGGCCCAGCTTCTGGTTCATGAGCATGGACTTGTTGGCGATCTGCAGCCAGACCGCGCCCGCGGCCTTGTCTTCCAGACGCACGGTGCCGGTCGACGTGGCCACGGGCACCATTTCGTACTTGAAGCCCTTGCCGTCGACCTGGAAGTGTCCGGCATGCTGCTGGTGCTTGTTCACGTTGACGTGCGCGCCCAGTTCACAGGCAATGCGCCCGGTGTGTACGCGCTCGGCAATCGCCAGCTCGTCGGGAGTCAGCGCCAGGGCGACCGTCGCCACGCCCGCAGCACCTGCGGCGGCAGCAGCGACAGCCGGGGCCTTGGAGCGGGACTTGGCCGCGCTGGCCTTCTTGGCGGCAGGCTTGGCAGCTGCCTTGGCGGTTGCCTTGGCCGCAGGCTTGGCAGCCGTCTTGGAAGTAGGGGCCGTACCTGCGGCCAGAGCCAGTACAGGAGCCAGGAGCAGGAAGGAGGCGATGAAGGATTTCATGTGAGCTCCAGCGATCATAAAAAAAGGTCAGGAAAAAGAGGACACAGCAAACCATGGTTGCACGCCGGCAGGCAGGCTGCGCCCCGTCTGGTGCGCGCGCTCGAGCAACTGCCAGTAATAGCGGTAGCTTGCGCGATCATGGAGCACGCCATCGGCACTGATAGGAGCCCAGTGCACTTCGGCGGCAGACAATAGTATCTGCGCGGCCTGGTCGATTTCCGGCCGGGCCGGCGCAAAGGCCGTCAGGATGGACCGGATCTGGCCCGGGTGGATGCTCCACATCCGTGTATAGCCGAGCTCGCGCGCAGCGCGCGACGCCGCTGCCTGCATGCGATCAGGGTCTTTGAATTCGGTCACCACGCAGTGCGACGGCACCTTGCCGTGGGCGTGGCAGGCGGCGGCGATCTCGAGCTTGGCGCGCACCACCAGCGGATGCTCGAACTGGCCTTGCACGCCCATGGCCGAACCGGGAATCGCGCCGCCATGGGCCGAGACGAAGTCCATCAGGCCAAACGAGATGCTCTGCACGCGCGGATGGGCGGCAATCTCGAAGGCGCGGTAGACCGCGGCCGGAGACTCGATCAGCACATGCAGCGGAAGATGCCCGCCAGATGCGCGTTCCAGCGCCTTCTCGGCAAGCAGCACGTCGTCCACGCTCTCGACCTTGGGCACCATGACGTAGGACAGTCGATGGCTGGCCTCGCCGACGATGGTTGCCATGTCTTCGGCAAATGCGGGGTGATCGACCGCGTGCACGCGCGCCGCGACGCGGGCCTCGGGCGCAGACTCGCGCGCCAGCTGTGCGACCAGGCGCGCATGCGCGGCTTCATCGCCCACGGGCGCGCCGTCTTCGCAGTCCAGCGTCACGTCAAACACGCAGGTGCCGAACTCCTGCGTCATCTCGGCCTGCAGTTGCAGGCTCTTGCGCATGCGCAATTCCACGCCGCTGTAATGGTCACAGACCGGCAGGCGCTGGGCGCTGGCCTGGGCACCGAGCAGCACGCTGGCCGGATGGGCAGGCGTCTTCACGGGAGAATCGACGGGCAAGGAGCTCATGGGGCGCGCTTCGCAACAATGAACAGGCGGGGAAACGCCAGCAGGCGCAGGCCGTCTGCACGCGGGCTGTAGGCCAGCGCCACGCGGCGCTCGTATTCTTCAAGAAAGGCGCCTTGCAGCGCCTCGGGCAGCGGGTCGACAAACGACTTGAGACCGGTGCTGCGCAGCCATTGCACGATGGCATGGGCGTCGGCCATCGGATGCTGGTAAATGGTGTGCCAGACATCGACCTGCCGCGCCAGGGGTGCGAGCAGGTCGTAATAGTCATGGATGCCAAGAATGGCACGACCGGCGGCCACCTTCGCATCGATGTGGGCCGCGAACTGCGGCAAGGCAGCAACCTCGCGCATCAGGCGATGCGAAGGCTCGTTGAAATTGTCCGGCATCTGTACGGCAAGCACGCCGCCCGGAGCCAGGGCCGCGAAAAGCCGTGCAATCAGCTGCGCATGCCCGCCCACCCATTGGAGCGCGGCATTCGCGTAAATCAAATCGGGCGCCTGCGAAGGCGCCCAATCGGCGATGTCTGCCTGGTCAAATGCCAGGTCGGGTAGCCGCTCGCGGGCTTGCGTCAGCATCGCGGCGGAATTGTCCACGCCCAGGATATGGGCCTGCGGGAAACGCTGAACCAGCAGCTCGGTGGAATTGCCGGGCCCGCAGCCCAGGTCCACCACGCGGGTGGGACCGGTATGCTCCACCCTGGCCAGCAGATCGCTGGCCGGGCGGGTGCGCTCCTGCGCAAAGCGCAGGTAGAGTGCGGGGTTCCAGTCGGCCATAGCGCTGCGCGGCTTTTTTTACAGCAGATGCTTGACGCCGTCTTGCTCGCCTTGGAGCTCGGCCAGCGTCTTGTTGATGCCTTCTTGCGAGAAGGCATCGATTTCCAGGCCTTCGACGATCTTGTATTCGCCGTTTTCGGTGGTCACGGGGAAACCGAAGACCACGCCGGCAGGAATGCCATATTCGCCATTCGAAGGCACACCCATCGTGACCCATTCGCCGTTCGAGCCCAGGGCCCAGTCGCGCATGTGGTCGATGGCGGCATTGGCGGCGGAAGCCGCCGACGACAGGCCGCGTGCGGCAATGATGGCCGCGCCGCGCTTGCCGACCGTGGGCAGGAACACATTGGCGTTCCATTCCTGGTCGTTGATCATTTCCTTGACCGACTTGCCGTTCACCGTGGCGAAACGGTAGTCAGCATACATCGTGGGCGAGTGGTTGCCCCAGACGGTCAGCTTGCGGATGTCACCAACCTTGAAGCCGGCCTTGGCCGCGAGCTGCGAAGCTGCACGGTTGTGGTCCAGGCGCAGCATGGCGGTGAAGTTCTTTGCCGGCAGATCGGGAGCCGACTTCATGGCGATGTAGGCGTTGGTATTGGCGGGGTTGCCGACCACCAGCACCTTGACATTGCGCGAAGCAACGGCATTCAGGGCCTTGCCCTGGGCAGTGAAGATCTGGGCGTTGGCCGCCAGCAGGTCGGCACGCTCCATGCCGGGGCCGCGGGGACGTGCGCCAACCAGCAAGGCGTAGTCGGTGTCCTTGAAGGCCTGCAGGGGGTCGGAATGGGCTTCGATGCCGGCCAGCAACGGGAATGCGCAGTCTTCCAGCTCCATGATCACGCCCTTGAGCGCGTTCTGGGCCTTTTCGTCGGGAATTTCCAGGAGTTGCAGAATGACGGGCTGATCCTTGCCCAGCATTTCGCCCGAAGCGATGCGAAACAGCAGCGCGTAACCGATTTGACCAGCAGCGCCAGTGACGGCGACGCGAACAGGTGCTTTGCTCATAGTGATAACTCCAGAAACAGAAAAAATGGTGGGCGCATCTTGCACCAGCCTCTGTTGTCCAGCCAAGCCTGTGCCCCCGCAAACAGCCTGCAAGTGTACTCGTGATTTTGCCCGCCAGTCAATTTGTCTTATGTCTTATATAAGATATGATAGGCCCGCTGTGCAATGTGCGCCACGACGCGTCGCCGGGCGCCCACCATTCCACAAAACAACATGTCTTCCTCTTCGACCACCACCTCTGACACGCCCGTGGCGCCAGCCGCGCCAGGCCCGGCTTTCAGCCCCCTCTACCAGCAGATCAAGGGGCTGATACTGCAGAGTCTGGAGGCCGGGGAATGGCGCCCGGGCGAGCTCATTCCCAGCGAAATGGAGCTTGCCGCGCGCTTTCGCGTGAGCCAGGGCACGGTGCGCAAGGCCATTGACGAGCTGGCCGCCGAAAACCTCGTGATGCGCCGCCAGGGCAAGGGCACGTTTGTTGCCACCCACGCGGCCCAGCAGGTCCAATACCGTTTTCTCAAGCTGCAGCCCGACACCGGCGACCAGCGCGAGGAAGGCCGCGCCCAGCGCCAGATCATCGAGTGCAAGCGCGTGCGCGCGTCGGCAGAGATTGCCCGCCTGCTGGCGCTGCGCAGCGGCGACGCCGTGATGCAGGTGCGTCGCGTGCTGGCCTTTGTCGGCACGCCGACCATTCTCGAGGACATCTGGCTGCCGGGCCAGGCCTTCAAGGGGCTCACTGCCGAGCAGATCAGCGCCTACCAGGGTCCGACCTACGCGATGTTCGAGCTTGAATACGGCGTGCGCATGGTGCGCGCCGATGAGAAAATCCGCGCTGTTTTGCCCGACGCCGAGCAGGCAGAACTGCTCCATGTACGTACTTCTACACCATTGCTCAGCGTCGAGCGTGTAGCCTACACTTACAACGATGTTCCGATGGAGTTACGGCGCGGGCTCTACCGCACCGATACCCACCACTACCGTAATGCCTTGAATTAGACCGGTAATTCATGAGCACAGCGGCAGCAAACCAACGCATTTGGAGAAATAGCGGCAGCAAGCGGGCCCTTGCTGCTGCATTGCAATAGAATTTTGCGGCGATCGCCTTGCCCGATTACGAAGCAGTTACCACCCACGAAAGCGCATGACATGACAGAGTTAGCCAAAAAGCGGCCAGAGTTCCGCAACATCAACCTACTCAAGGACGTCCCCACCTACCGCATGCCCGCGGC